>Ga0326728_10002643_pt1 | contig 58769 bp, 45 predicted proteins | sample MB3enrmetagenome_FD_207602 | JGI IMG/M metagenome (GOLD analysis project Ga0326728, IMG submission 207602) | Lab enriched peat soil microbial communities from McLean, Ithaca, NY, United States - MB31MN | ecosystem: Environmental > Terrestrial > Soil > Wetlands > Peat | place: USA: New York... | reverse complement strand
TCCTTGGGAGCGGTTTTGCGCCAAGCATCCAAGTTAAGAGCCGTGTGCGCTAACGAGCGCTCGCACGGATCCGTGCGGGGGGCGCTGGGCAACCAGCGTCCCTACCGCGACCCGCCGGCCTTCTGGCTTGCCGCCGGCCTTCTGGCTTGCCGCCGGCCTTCTGGCCGGCGTCCGGCGCCGGCGCGAGGAACGCCGGCCAGAAGGCTGGCGGCAGGGTCGAAAACCCCCTCGCTCGCCCGCGAGAGTCATGCTGGCGACGATCAATCGGTTTTCATGAGTTTCCGTGGGCCGCCGGCCCATGCAGCACAAGCTAGAAGGCTTGGCTCCACATCGGCGGGGCACGCACGTACCTCCGATTCCGGCGGTTTTGCTGGTCAATCGCGCCGCCATCCGCTTTTATGTCGCGCGCCCCGGCATGCCCACCGCCGCCCGCCGGCGCACGGTCATGCGGTATCCTGGGGATTCCGATGAACCGAAAAGTGGTGGTCTTTGGATCTCTCGGCCAGCTCGGCGTGGAGTTGATGCGGGAGTTGAAGTCGCGGGGATATGACGTCGCTGGTTGGGACCGCGACGAGGTTGATATCACCGATGCCGCCGCCGTGGAAACCGCCATGGCCGGGCACGATCCCGTGGTGGTTTACAACGCGGCGGCCTACAACCAGGTGGACATCGCCGAAAAGGAACTCCAGGCAGCCGTCCTGGTGAACGCCTTCGCGGTGCGCAACATTGCGCTGGCGTGCCGCCAGATAGATGCCCGCCTGGTGCACTACGGCACCGACTACGTTTTCGACGGACTCAAGGGCAGCCCCTACGTCGAGGAAGACCCCACCCACCCGCTGGGCGCGTATGGGGTCTCGAAGTTAGCCGGCGAACTGTTCGCCCAAGCCTATCTCGATCAGACCCTCATTATTCGCACTTCCGGGGTGTTCGGGCCCGGCGGGCTGGCCACGGCGCGCGGAAACTTCGTCGAGATGATGCTGCGGCTGGCCAGGTCCGGGCAGCCCATCCGCGTGGTGGAGGACCACTTCGCCTCCCCCACCTTCGCGCCGTTGCTGGCCTCCCGGACTATCGACCTCGTCGAGCGCGGCCAATCCGGCGTCTTTCACATGGGCGGCGGCGCGCCCGTCTCCTGGTTCGAGTTTGCGCGCCTGATCTTCGAAGCCGCCGGCCTCCATCCCACGCTGCAGCCCACCGATGCGCGCGAGTACCGCACCACTGCCCGCCGCCCCCGCTATTCGGCGCTTTCCAACGCTAAAATGGAGCGCGCGGGCGTGGAACCCATGCCCCCGCTCCGCGAAGCCCTGGCAGCCTACTTCGTCCAGCGCCGCCAGATAGCCGGCCCTCTGGACATAGACCCGGGAAAACGCTGAGCCTCCGACAGCCCGGTCCGCAGTCCCATTTTTGGGCATTTTGCCAAAAAACTCTTCGGCCAAAAAAACAACTCCTTATTCTGCAATCAGATACGAGTGCGTTTTGGGCGTCTTGCCCAATACCGACCTCACCGGCATCCCGCGTCCTCGGGGCCGCCGAATTCAGTTGTGAGGATGCCGGCTACCTGCGCCCGCAGGGCGGGGCAGCGATACCTGGCAGCCTGCCACACCTCATCCCAGTCGATGCCAAAACATGCATGCACCAGAATGTTGCGGAAGGTGACGATCTGTGGCCAGGGGACTTGGGGATGTCGGCTCTTCACTTCCTGGGAGATTCGCGCGGCTGCTTCGCCGATGATCGCGAGCTTCTGAACGACGGCGCTGCGAATCAACTCCGACCCGAGAAACCCTTAAAAATCGCCTTCCGCAACGAATGCGCCGATAACGAATGCGCCGATGTGGTCCACCGCCTCAATGATGTCATTTAGGTACAGGTACTCACGCCGCATAGAGAAGCCGCGCCTCTGCGAGCACGGAAGCCCGGATCAGGGGCTTGAGGCCCTTCTTCGATACCAGGTCCACTTTCCGCGCGAGAAGTTGCGACAGATCCAGCATCAATCCGGCATGGTCCACCAAATCGACCTTCGCGTCCGGCAGAAACTCCACCAGCAGGTCGATGTCGCTGTCCGGACGCATCTCACCGCGGGCCGCGGATCCAAACACCGAGAGTTCCCGGACCCGGTATCGCCGGCAGAGGTCCACCAGCATGGCCTCATCCACCCGCGTATCGCCGAGTTGGAGCGTGCCGCTCATGGCTGTTTCTTTATTATGCTCCGAGTCGCGGCCAGCGACGGTCCGCCGCGGTTAGTCGACACGGCATCGCCTGCCCTTCCCCGACGGGCTGAGCGCCGAGGCGCGCCGCGAATTCAAGCTGGGCCGGGCACGCGCATATGCCCGGCCTTCCCACCTGTCGCAGAATTTCCTTAGCAATCCGCCCCGAACTGCTTCTCGAAGGCCGCCGCCAGCGCGACGCCCCAGTTCTTTCCTTTGGGCTTCATCTTTCCGGCGAAGAAGCGCAGCACCGGGGGCTCCTCGTAGAACTCCAGGCCGCCCACCAGCTCTCGGTTTTCCAAGAGCCACTGCAAGCGATCCGCCACGTAGTGGAAATGCGACATCGTGTAAACGCGCCTGGGAACGGCCAGGCGGAGCAGTTCCAGATCGGCGGGCACGTCATTGCCCTCGGCGTCGCGATCCATCGATACGGTCCCGCGCTCCATGCCGCGGACCCCCGAAATCAGGTACGCCGCCGCCGCCAGCGCGCCCGCCGGGTATTCGAGCGAGGGCACGTGCGGGATAAATCGCCCCGCATCCACGTGGCAGGCCAGCCCGCCGGCGGGCGTCACCACCGGAATGCCCTTCGATTTCAGCAGGTTGACGAAGTACTTGACCTGGTCGGCCGACGCGCCAGCCACTTCCAGTTCCACCATTTCGCGCATGCCCACGGCCATGGCTTCGATTTCCTTGGAAGACATGCCCCCATATGTGTAAAAGCCTTCGTAGAGCGGCAACCACGGCCGGATCTGGTCGAAAAGATCCTTGCGGTTGGTGGCGATCAGGCCTCCGCGCACCGAACAGCTCTTGCGCGCGGAAAGGTAGCACAGGTCGGCCACTTCCATGACCTCGCGAACAATGTCCCCGATCGACTTGTCCGCGTATCCCGCTTCGCGCTGCCGGATGAAGTAGGCATTTTCGGAAATCAGGCTGCCGTCCACCACCAGGAAAATCCCCAGCGGCTCGATCAGGGCCTTGACCTCGCGCAGGTTCGCCATCGAAAACGGCTGGCCGCCGATCAGGTTGGTGGTGGCTTCCATTCTGACGAACGAAACGTTCTTCGGCCCGGCCTTTTCAATGGCCGCCCGCAGCCGGCCCAGGTCCATGTTCCCTTTGAACTGGCAGGTGCTTTCCGGGTTCAGCGCCTCGGGGCCGTATAGTTCCAGCACTTTGCCCCCGGCCATGTCGAAATGCGCCTTGGTGGTGGTGAAATGGTAGTTCATGGGCACGATGTGCCCGGGCTTCACGAAGGTCTTGGCCAGCAGGTGCTCGGCGGCGCGGCCCTGGTGTACCGGCATCACATGCCGGTAGCCGAAGATATCCGCTACCGCGGCCTCCAGCTTGTAGAAGCTCTCCGATCCGGCGTAGGCGTCGTCGGACTGCATCATGGCCGCCAGTTGGTTGTCGGACATCGCATTGGTGCCGCTGTCCGTCAACATGTCCAAAAAAATGTCGCGGCTGCGAAGCTGGAAGGTGTTGTACCCTCCCTCTTCAATCGCCCGGAGCCTGTCGCGCACCGGCGCCAGACGCGTTTTCTGCACAATGCGGACCTTGTGCATTTCGATGGGGAGTTCCGTTCCGTCTGATAAAAGTATGCTCATAATGCTCCGTGTGGAATTCTGCGAATCTGCAAGGGAAATAGAGGTTCGTGCAACCCGCAATTATACACGGTGGCGCCTCTGCGTGGTGATCCACCTGCAAGAGGTGTATCCTGATTTCAGTGCATCGGATCCGGTTGGCATGGTTTGGCCTGGTCTTGGCCGCCACGCCCGCATATTCCCAGGCGCCCGGCGAAGTCCGCGGCTCGGTGGTGGACGCCCGGGGCGGGGAGCCGCTCGCCAACGTGGACATTCAACTGGTGGGCGGGGTCTGGCGCGCCGCCACGGACGCAACCGGCCATTTCCGCATTTCGGCCGTCGCGCCGGGCGACTATGTGCTCAACGTCTCCACCATCGGCTACCGCCTGATCAAAAAGCCGTTCCACCTGGATGCCGGCGAAGTCAGGGACTTCGATGTCATTCTCAGCCCCGACACGTTCCGCCGAACCGACTCCGTGGAGGTGACCGCCGGCCCGTTTGAGACGCCCCAGGACAGCCCCTCCGCCCTGGCGCTCTCCGGCAACGACGCCAAAAACCTGGCCAGCGTACTGGCGGACGACCCGTTGCGCTCGGTGCAGAGCCTTCCCGGCGTCAGCTCCAACGACGACTTCGACGCGCGCTTCTCGCTGCGCGGGGTGGACTACAGCCGCATCGGCCTGTACCTCGACGGCATTCTCCTGCACATGCCCTTCCACACCGTGGAGGGAGGCGTGACCACCGGCTCCGGCACCGCCTTCAACGGCGACATGGTGGAGGAGCTGGAGCTTCAGCCCGGCGCCTACCCCGTGCGTTTTGAGGACCGCACCGGGGGCGTGTTGGACGTGCACACCCGCGATGGCAGCCGCACCGAGACCTCCATCCGCGCCACCATCAGCCCGACCAATGCGGGCGTCATGGCCGAGGGGCCCCTGAGCGGGTCCCACAAGGGTTCCTGGCTGGTGGGCGCGCGCAAGGGCTTTATTCAGTACATCCTGGACCGCATGAGCAACGTGCCCACCCTGGCATTCGACATGGCCGACGCCCAGGGGCGCCTGGCTTACGACCTCACCCCGCACAACAGCTTCAGCCTCTACGTCCTGGAAAGCACCTCCGGCCTCGACCGCTCGCAAAGCAAGAGCAGTCTGGGCGTCAATTCGCTCATGGAGGCCGGCTACGACTTCACGCTCGGAAACCTGGCGTGGCGCGCGACGCCCACCTCCACCCTGCTCATCGTCAACCACGCCGCCTGGATGCGCGAGAAGTTCGATAACACCAACCCTTCCGACCAGCCGCTGGCCGGCGGGCACTACGGCGAATGGGTGGGAGACTCTTCGGCTACCTGGATGTGGAGCCCGGCGACGCCGCTCAATTCAGGATGTTCCGTGCGCCGCCTTCACGATTCCGGGTACTCGAACCAACTGCTCTCCACCGCGCCTTTCGTGCGGCTGCTCGATCACTATGACGGCACGGCCCTGCACGAAGGCTGTTATGCGCAGCAGTCCTGGGCTCTGGCGGGCGGACATGTGCACCTCAGCGCCGGCGTGCGTGGGGACCATCACTCCCTCATGGACCGCTCCGTGGTTTCGCCGCAGGCCTCGGCGGCGGTGGTTCTGACGCCTTCCACGCGCTTACAGTTGGGCTGGGGGCAGTATATACAGTTTCCCGAGCTTTCCGTGCTCACTTCGCCTCTGGGAAGCGTGCATCTTCTGCCGCAGCGGTCCATGCAGGCCATCGGCGCGCTCGAGCGACGCCTGGGCGAGCGCGCCCGCGTGCGCCTGGAGTATTACGAGCGGGAGGACCGCGACCTGCTGTACCAGCCGTTTTACGATCCCCGCATGTTGCTCGACGGCAAGGTGTTCATCCCCCTGGCCAATCCGCTCTGGCGCAATTCCAGCCGCGCCTACGGGCGCGGCTTCGAGTTTCTGGTGGAGCGCCACAGCGCCAACCGCCTTACCGGATGGGCCTCTTACGCCTATGGCGTTTCGCGCCAGCGGGACGGATGGGAGGGAACCGCGTTCCCCTCCGACTACGACCAGCGCCACACCATCAACCTGTTCGCCGGCTACCGCATTCGCCCCACCGTGAACCTCAGCGCGAAATGGATGTACGGCAGCAATTTCCCCTACCCGGGCTTTTTCCGGATGCAGAGCGGCGTCTATTACCTGGCCACTGCCCGCAACCAGTTGCGCTTCAATCCCTACCAGCGCCTGGACTGGCGCATCAACAAATCCTGGACTAAGCATAAGTCCAAGATCACGCTCTACGGCGAAGTGGTCAACCTCACCGACCACGCCAACTACTGCTTCGACAGTTTCAACAGCTACAACACCAAGACCGGACAGGTGAGCATCACCATTGACAAGCTGTTCCCCATACTGCCTTCGGCGGGGATCGTGTTCGAAAGGTAGGGCCACAATTCACCGCTGACGAGCCTTCCAATTCACCGCGGAGACGCGGAGAGCTTTGGTTGTACGACGGTGAGAGGATTCCAACTGTCCTCCGATCAGTCGTTCTTCTCCGCGTCTCCGCGTCTCCGCGGTGAACCGGAAGCTCCGTGTTCCGTTCCACGGTGGAGATCGCTAAACCTCAAGATCCTGCGCTTTCTCCGCGGCTCCGCGGTGAATTGGAAGCTTCGTGTTCTGCGCCGCACCGGAGTGCGCTACCCTCGAATGTGGCCCACCTGCTGATCGTCGATGACGACGCCAATACCCTGGCTTCCCTCGCGCGCGCCTTCCGCCTGGCCGGGCACGAAGCTACCGTCTGCGACAATGCCGGCCGCGCTCTCGAGCTGGTCAAGTCGCAGCCCTTCGACATGCTCCTTTCCGACGTGGTCATGCCCGGCAAGGATGGCCTCTCTTTGCTCGAAGACCTGCGCAATCTCGGGATTTCCCTGCCCTGCGTGGTGATCTCCGGGCAGGCCAACATCGAAATGGCGGTGCGCGCCACCCGGCTCGGCGCGGTGGACTTTCTGGAAAAGCCCCTGTCCACCGATAAGCTCCTGCTCACCGTCGGCAACGTCCTCAAGTTGAAGCGCCTGGAAGACGAGAATCGCGAGCTGCGCCAGCGCGTCGGCAAGCACGAAATCGTCTATTCGGGCGGCGTGATCGAGCGCCTCATGGCGCAGGTGGACCGCGTGGCCGCCAGCGAAGCGCGCGTCTGCATCCTGGGCGAAACCGGCGCCGGGAAGGAGCTGATCGCCCGCGCCCTGCACGAGGGCAGCCCGCGCCGCAACGGACCCTTCGTCACCCTGAATTGCGCCGCCGTGCCGGCCGAGTTGATCGAATCCGAGCTTTTCGGCCACGAAAAGGGATCGTTCACCGGCGCCGTTTCCCGCCGCCTGGGCAAGTTCGAACAGGCCAACCGCGGCACCCTCTTCCTGGACGAAATCGGCGACATGCCCCTCATCATGCAAGCCAAGCTGCTGCGCGTCCTCGAAGAGCGCCAGGTGGAGCGCGTCGGCGGCGACCGCCCCATTCCCGTGGACGTCCGCGTGATTGTGGCCACCCACCGCAACCTCGACGACCTGGTCAAAAAGGGCGCCTTCCGCCAGGATCTGTATCATCGCGTCTACGTGTATCCGCTCCTGCTGCCGCCGTTGCGCGAGCGAGTTGAGGACATCCCCGCGCTGGCCGCGCACTTCGCCGCCCAGGTGGCCGAGCTGAACGGGTGGAAGCCCAAGCCCTTCGCCCCCGATGCCATCGAGGAATTGCAGCGCTACTCCTGGCCGGGCAACGTGCGCGAGCTGCGAAACGTGGTGGAGCGCCTGCTCCTGCTGGCCGATGGTCCGGTGGACCGCGCCGCCGTGCGCCTCGCCCTGCCGCAGGCGGCCGCGGAAGTTCAGACCGCCCACGGGGCGCTCTCCAGCGGCCCGCTTTCCCAGCGCGTGGATGCCTTCGAGCGCGACCAGATCCTGGCCGAGCTCAAACGCCACAACCAGCGCATGACCGACACCGCCAAATCCCTCGGCCTGGAGCGCAGCCACCTCTACAAGAAGTGCCAGGCCCTGGGAATCGATTTGCGGGCGTTGCGGAAGGCGGAAGGCGTCTGACGGCCGACGGCGCCGGCCGGAAGATAGTCCAAAGCGTCGCTCTTCACGCTGTTGCTTCAGAGCATGGTTCGGCGTACTCTGAAAGCGATGGAAGTCCATTTCAGCCCCGAGCAGGAAGCGCAGCTTGCGCAAATTGCCACCCAGGCAGGCGCCAGCGCCGAGCGGCTGGTGAAGGACGCCGCATTGCGCCTTCTTCGGGAGGATGCGCGTTTTCGCGCCGCCGTCCGCGAGGGCATGGCACAAGCCGACCGGGGCGAATTCATCGAGGAAGAAGAAATGGACGCCCGCCTGGAGCGGTTGCTCCGCTCGTAGATGCGTATCCGCTGGACGCCCGCCGCCGCGGCCGACCTCGAGCACATCGGCAATTACCTCAAAGACCATCATCCGCGTTATCGCCACCCGACCATTCGCAAACTGTACCAGGCTATCCGCTCCCTGAAAGAGTCGCCCTACCGAGGCCGGGCCGGGCGCGAGGAAGGAACGCGAGAGCTTCTGTTCCCACCCCTGCCCTACATAGCCGTCTACCGGGTAGCGGAGAAGAGCATCGAAGTGTTACGCATATACCACGCCGCACAGGACCGGCCCTAGGGGCCTGAACAACCAGTTCCATCGCCGACGACCGCTCCCTCACGGCCGCGGCTCTTTGAGAGCCTCGCCGGCCTAACCTCAATGCTGTTCACTTAGCACGTCGGCTCCTCCGTGGCGCAGGCTCTCAGCCTGCCGACTCGACACTCGTGTCGAGTCTGGCGCTCGGTCCGCCACCAAGCGTCGAGAAGAGTCTCGACGCGGCAGCCTGAGAGGCTGCGCCACGGAAGCGAGCAGCGATTAAGTGAACAGTATTGGGCCTAACCTGCATTTCTCACACGTGGCCCGAGATGTGGCGCACGCACTCGTGCGTGCCGTGTCGAGACTCTTCTCGACACGTTCGGGGGTGCGGACAGTCCGTCGAGCCGGGGCGTCGGCATGAGTGCCGACGCGGCACGCACGAGTGCGTGCGCCACGTTGTCACGGCCGAGTGTCTGTGAGAAGGACGGGCTAACGCAGGTAGCCGACAGCGATACACTGAAAGCAGGAGACCCACTGCACTCGCACGCCCATCGCCACCCTCCAGCCACCGGCAGTATCCTGCGATGGTCCCTGGCGGCCACGTTTGCCTTCGTGGTGGTGGAGGTGCTGGCTGGAATCGCGGCCCGCTCCCTGGCCCTGCTGTCCGATGCCGGGCATAACTTCACCGACGCCCTGGCTCTGCTGTTGGCCTGGTTTGGGTTCGTGCTGCAATCCCGGCCTGCCGACGAGAACAAGACTTACGGCTATCAGCGCGCCGGGGTCCTGTCCGCTTTCGTGAACGCGCTCACTCTGTTGGCCCTCTCGGCTTGGATCTTCTACCAGAGCGTTCTCCGCCTCCGCGAGCCGGAGCCCGTCCGCGAGGGCGTCATGATTTGGGTGGCGGCCCTGGGGCTGGTCCTCAACGGCGGAATCATGTGGGCGCTGCGGGTGGCCCGCCGTCACGACCTGAACGTGCGCAGCGCTTTCGTCCACATGCTGGGCGACGCGGTGGGTTCGGCGGCCATCGTCGCCGGCGCCATCGTGATCCGCCTCACCGGCTGGGTCCGCATCGACCCCGCGCTTTCCATCCTCATCGGAGTCCTGATCGTGTGGACCGCCTGGGACATCATCCGGGAATCGCTGAACATCCTGCTCGAAGGCCTGCCGCGCGGTCTTCATCTGCGCGACGTGGCCGCCGCCATCGGGGCCGCCGAGGGCGTGCTGGAGGTGCACGACCTGCATATCTGGAGCCTGGGCTCGAGCACCCGCGCCCTCAGTTGCCACGTGCTCATCGCGGATGCGCCGCTTTCGGCCAGCGACGCCGTCCTGCGGAGTATAAACGTCATGCTCGCCGAGCGCTTCCGGATCGACCACACCACCGTGCAAATCGAGCACGTCGGGTGCGCCATCTCGGCCACCGGCTGCGCCATCCCGGCTCGTTTCGACGACGGCGAAGGCCACGGCCACTGATTGCCGCTCCCGCCCGGATCGAGGACGCCGCCGGCGGGACGCGCTGCTATCATATGTGAGATACTAGGCTTCCGCAATTATGACGCCGGCACTGGCAACGCCTCGTAAGTCCCCGTGGCCATGGTGGCCGACCGCTTGGTTCGGCGCCCTCCTGATCGCGTGTTACTTCCCGATCCTGCGCGCGCTGGCCGTCCAGTGGAACAACGACGCCGACATGGGCCACGGCTTTTTCGTGCCAATCGTCGCCGCGTTCATCGTTTGGCAGCGGCGCGAGGAGATCCTGGCCATCCAGCCGGAACCCAACTGGTGGGGCCTCGCCCTGGTGGTTTGGGGCGGGTTGCAGCTTTGGCTGGGGGCCCTCGCCGCGGAGCTCTTCGTGACCCGCACTTCCTTTGTGGTCACCCTCATCGGCGCCGTGTGGCTGCTCGGCGGCAACCGGATTCTGCGCAAGCTCGCGTTCCCGCTGTTTCTGTGCTTCTTCATGATTCCCATCCCGGCGGTGATCTACAACAGCATCACGTTTCCGTTGCAGCTCCTGGCCAGCCGCCTGGCCGAGCACGCGCTCTCCCTCTTCGCCGTGCCCGTCCTGCGCGAGGGGAATGTGCTGATGCTGCCCAATCAGGATCTCTCCGTTGTCGAAGCGTGCAGCGGCATCCGTTCCCTGCTCTCCCTCACGTTCCTGTCGCTGGTCTACGGGTACTTCTTCGAGAAGAGGGTTTGGCTCCGCGTGGTGTTGTTTCTATCCACCGTCCCCATCGCCATCGTGGCGAATGCCAGCCGCGTGACGCTGACCGGAGTGATGACCCAAATCAAGCCGGAACTGGCCGAAGGCGTTTTCCACACGGCTTCGGGCTGGGTCATCTTCATGGTGGCCCTGACTATCATGATCTGCCTGCATTGGGCCATCGTACGAGGCTGCCTCTTCATAGAGGGGAGGAAAGACCATGGGCTTTCTCACCAGTAAGCCGGCCATCGGGCTGACCGCCGTTCTGCTGGTTCAGGGGGCGCTCTACTACGCCACCGCCGCGCGCTCGGAGCGGACAGCGCCCGTGGCCGCCCTGCAGTTTTTCTCAAACGCCATTGGCCCCTGGCAACTGTACCGGGACGCGCCTATCGATCCGGAAGTGCAGGACGTGCTGAAGGCGGACGACACGCTGAACCGCGTCTACGAGGAACCCTCCAGCGGCGCCATGGCGATCCTGTTCATCGCCTACTTCAAGACCCAGCGAACGGGCGCGTCGCCGCATTCCCCGAAGAACTGTCTGCCGGGGGCGGGATGGGAGCCCGTGGAAACTCCCGGCATCATCCCCATCCAGGTCGCCGGCCGCCCGGCCCCCATCGTCGTGAACCGGTATGTGGTTGCCCGGGGAGACGCCAAATCCGTGGTGCTGTACTGGTATCAAAGCCACGGCCGCATCATCGCCAGCGAGTATTCCGCCAAGCTGTGGTTGATTGCGGATGCCATCCGCTACCACCGAAGCGACACCGCGCTGATCAAAGTGGTGGTCCCCTTCGCCAGCGATTCCGATTCCGCGGCGGCCCCGACGGCCATAAGGTTCGTTCAAGCCGTCTATCCCCTGCTGGCCGTCGAGTTTCCGGACTGAAGCCCTTGCATTGTAATGAATAATACGTACCCAGGTCCAATGGACGCGCGGCGCTCCCTTGCTTCGACTACTCTGGGAGTTCGCCGCGCCCGACGAAATCATGACTCAGCCCCTCAGGATACTTTTCATCGGCCTCACTGGCTCCGATCCCGTGGCGGACGAGTTGCGCCGGGGCGGGTACGACCCCTCTCTTGAGTTCGTAACCACGCGCCAACAACTGGAAGACGCCTTGTTTGCCGCTTGGGATATCGCCATCAGCGATTACAAGGTGGGGGATTTCGGGGTGATCGAGGCCTTGCGCGTCATTCAGGCCAATGCCACCGACCTTCCGTTGATCGTAATCTCCGGACGCATCCGGCAGGCCGATATTCTGGCGGCCTTGACGGCCGGGGCGGCGGATCACCTTACGCGCGGCAACCTGATGCGCCTCAACGCCGCCGTCGAGCGGGAGCTTCGCGCGGCCAAAATGCGCCGCGAGCGAACCCGGCTCGAGGAGCAGTTCCGGCAGGCCCAGAAAATGGAGGCGGTGGGCCGCCTCGCGGGCGGCGTGGCGCACGATTTCAACAATCTGCTGACCGTGATTACCGGCTACAGCGATCTTATGCTGGCCGGCCGCGATCTAACGGAACCCCAGCGGGCGGCCCTGGAGGAAATCCGCCGCTCGGCCGAGCGCGGGGGGCAGCTGACCCACCAGTTGCTGGCCTTCAGCCGCCGCCAGCCGCTCGAGCCGCGCATCGTCCGCGTTAACGATCTCATCCTCCAGATGGAGAAAATGCTGCACCGCCTGATTGGCGAGGACGTGGAGCTCATCACCATCGCGGCGGCTTCCCGAGACACCGTGGAGGCCGACGCCGGCTGCCTGGAGCAGGTCATCATGAACCTGGTGGTCAACGCCCGCGACGCCATGCCCGACGGCGGCAAGCTGACCATCGAAACCGGCACCGTCCAGCTCAGCGAGAGTTTCTCGGCCCGCCAGCTTGGCATCCAGCCGGGCCAGCATGTCACCATCTCGATAAGCGACACCGGCGTCGGGATGGACGAGGACACCCAGAGCCACCTCTTCGAGCCGTTCTTCACCACCAAGGGCCCCGGCCGCGGCACCGGTCTGGGATTGGCTACGGCCTACGGCATCATTCGCCAAAGCGGCGGCGCCATCGGCATCGTCAGCCAACTGGGCAAAGGCGCCACCGCGCGCATCTACCTTCCGGTGGCCGAGGCGAAGGCCGAAGCCGTTTCGGAGAAGACCACGCCCGTGGAACAGCTTACCGGCGCCGAGACCATTCTGCTGGTGGAGGACGAGGCGCGCGTGCGCAAGTTGATGGTGGACATCCTGGCGGCCCGCGGCTACCGCGTGCTGGAAGCCACGCGCGGAAACGAAGCCGTCCAGCTTGCCGCCTCCCACAAAGGCCCCATCCACCTGGCGGTAGTGGACGTAGTGATGCCCGAGATGAGCGGCCCGGACGTGGTCCGCCAGATTCAGCCCGGGCGCCCCGGTATCCGCGTGCTCTACATTTCCGGGTATACCGACGAGGCCATGGCGCACCACGGCATCCTGGAATCCGGGGCCGCATTCCTGCAAAAGCCGTTTCTCCCCGGCGTCCTGGTCAGAAGAGTCCGCGAAGTCCTGGACGCCGGGCGGAACCAGGCCGAAGGCGAGTAGCGGGCCGCGGCCTATGTGCGTCCAGCGGGCGTCCGACTTCGCTTGCGCGTGAAGTAACAGGCGGCCATAACCACATACTGGCCCAAACTGCGCAGAAAATCGCGCGCCGTGAAGGACGAAGAAAGCAGGAGCCGCAACCGTCGCGGCCGCAGGTAGAATCGCAGATAGCCCTGAATCTGCAGCCACTTCAGCTTCCGCGATGGCAGCTCCGGCATCTCCATGTGCGGCACCATCACGTTCATGTCTTCATACCTGCCGTCCTGAACGTAGTATCCATTCCGTACCGCGACATCGTACAGCACCGTTCCCGGGTACGGGGTCACCATGGAGAAAAACGTGTAGTGCAGCTTGGAGGCGCACGCCCAGCGAATGCTCTCCATGACCTCGGCCACCGTTTCACCGGGAAAGCCCAGCATCATCAATCCAATCGTGGTAATGCGGTACTTCTCGGCCAGGGCCAGAAAATCGTCCACCTTGCGGATGCTGAGGTTCTTTTGAATCAGCTTCTGAATCCGGTCCACCGCCGATTCGACGCCCACGCACATGGTCTCCGCGCCGGCCAGCTTCAGCTTGGCCATCAGCTCTTCATCCATGCGCTCCACGCGCACTCCGCCGCGAAGCTGCAGGTGAATCTTCAGCCCGGCCCCAATAATGAGATCGCAGATCGCCTTGGTCCGCGCCACGTCCATCGTGAACGTGTCGTCCCAAATGACAAACTCCCGGACCTCGTACTTGTCATGCAACAGCATTATGTCGTTCATGACATGCCGCGGCGAAAGGCCGCGGAATTTCTTGCCGAAGATGGTGTGGCAGTAAATGCAGCGATAGGGGCACCCGCGGCTGGTGATCAACTCCATGGAGCGGTGACTCTGCCCGGTAAAGTCGGAAACCCGGTCCGCACGGATATAGGGCTCCAGATCCATCAGATGGTAGGCCGGCAGCGGCATCCGGTCCAGATCCTCAATCGGCGGGCGGGGCGGGGTCTGCACGATCTGGCCGTCTTCCCCGCGAAAAACGATGCCGGCCACCGTATCGAGCGGCCGGCCTTGTTCCCAGGCCCGCACCAGTTCCAGGGCCGTCAATTCCCCTTCTCCGCAACAGGCCACATCGATGTCGGGATTCTTCAGGCAATCCTGGGGCGCCGAGGAAGGGAAGGAGCCACCGGCTACCACCTTGGCGCCGGGATAGTTCTGCTTCACGTACCGGGCCACCCGGCAAGCCGCCGAATGCTGCGTAATCAGGAAGCTGATGCCCACCACCTCGGGGGCGTATTCGTCCATTTCCCGCTTCAGCGCAGTTCTCCAGTCCGTGGCCACCGCGAGATCCAGCGCGCGCACCGGGACGCCTTGCGATTCCAGGTACGACGCGACCAACGCCATGCCCACCGGGAATCCAGGCGACCGCTGTTGCGTGTCGTAATAGGCCCGTGTTAGAAGTGTTTTCATTTCGGCGCCCCCTCCCCCAATTCTCCGCCCGGCGCCGCCTTCGGCGCCCCGCCCCTCCGCGCCAGCCGCTTCCGCACCAGGAACCACAGATTGCTCCAGCCGTCCCGCCACGGGTTCAACTTGATCTCCCCGAGTCGCGTGGAGTACTGGATCGAAATCTCCCCAAACCGGATTCCCGGCGCCCGCAAAGCCTCGATCTTGATCTCTTCGGAAAACGCCATGCCGTCCGCCTCCAGGCGCATCTCCTCCAGAATCGAGCGCCGGAACACCCACATGCCGCTTTGCGAGTCCCGCACCCAGCGCAGATACAATACCGACATCGCCAGCGACAGCGCCAGGTTCCCGATCTTGTGCTTCCGGCTCATGGCCCGCGGATCGCGCACCGGAAAGCGCGACGTGTTGAGAAAATCCACCTGCAAATGCAGGAACGCTTCCAGGAGATACGACAGCGCATCCCCCGGGTAGCTGTGGTCCCCATCCAGCGTCACAATCAGGTCGCCGGTGGCCTGCCGGAAGCCGCGCCGGTACGCCCGGCCATAGCCGCGCTCCACCTCGCTGATGACCAGCGCGCCAAACTCCCGCGCCACTCCGGCGGTCCCGTCCGTGGATCCGTTGTCCACCACGATCACCTCGTCAACGAAGCCCGGCAACGAGCGCAACACTCTCTCAACGCCGCGCTCTTCGTTCAGACAAGGTATGACCGCGGTTATCTTCTGGCCTTTGTACATGCGTGTGCCGTCGAATCCGCCATCCTCCGTGGCGCAAGCTTCCGCTTACCTTTCGCCGCAATAAACCAGTATGCCCCTCGCTCTCTGCCTCCCGCAATCCCCAGCCTTGTCTCATACAAGACGAGCCTCGGGGCGAAAGGCGGAAAGAGGGGGATTTGGACCGCCGGCGTTACTTCGCCGGCGCGGCTTGCGCGCGGGCTCTTCTCCCACTACAAACCCTGAATTCCCGATTTCGCAATAAGTTGCGCGAAGCGAGTTTCATTGAAGAGAAAGACGCAGCAACTCTACTTCCGGTGGCCCGTCTGCAAAACGAACGTCGCTAGCCGTGGGCTACCAGAAATACAGCACATCCGGCCGCACATGCCCCTTGGCCTCCAAGCATGGGCCGCACTCCATCTGGTAATCCGCGCGGATCCTGCGCACGGCCGCTGGGACGGTGTATTCGTCATCCGGCTTGTGCTCGGTGGCAATCGCCAGCCTGGGCTTGAAGCGCGCGATCGTTTCGTGCGCGCCCGCGAGCGCCGGGATTTCCGCGCCTTCGATGTCCATCTTGATGAAATCCACGCGCGGCAGCTTCAGTTCCGCCACTAGCTTGTCGATCGTAGTCAGCGGCACCAAAACGCTGGGATGGGACGAGTCGGTATGCATGACCACGCTATTGGCCGCAAAGTTGGTATCGTCCACGTTCAGCGTGAGTGTGTCGTCCTTGTCCCAAACGCCTTTCGCGTACACGATCACGCGTCCGGCCGCCGCCTCGGCAGCCAGATTGCGCCGGATGCATTCGGCACTCGAGGGCGAGATTTCGATCGAAACTACCGTTTGCGCCCCCGCCTCCAAAGCCTGGCGCGTGAAATCGCCGTCGCTCGCGCCGCAATCCAGCACCACGTCTCCGGCGTGAATGAAATGCTCCCCCGTTCCATAAATGTGCTGCTCCACCTCCGCCAGGTTGAACGGCAGCACGTAACGGTTGCCCTTGGGGATCCAATACGGCCCCTTGGGCGTGCTCCACAACTCCAGACCGCTATCTTCTTTCAGCAGGTGGCTGCCCGCCAGAATCCGGTCCTTGATGCGGATCTTCTCGTCCATATTGGCCTTACTCTCGACGGCATGCGACATCGGGCAATTCGGGCTGTGTCCGGCGACCACCAGCGCCCATAGCCTTACCGGGGGAAAGATGAAGTAGGCCGCCACTCCGGCAGCCAGCAGAATACCGAATGAGAGCACGATACGCGAGGTCTTCACGCTGTGATTATAACCCTATGAGCGCACCCGTAAATCCGCCGGCTGACGGCAAGGCGGTTCTCGTCACCGGAGCTTCTTCCGGAATCGGGCAGGCCATCGCCCGCCATCTTGCCGCGTGGGAGCGGAACCCATCAGCCTGAGAGCCTGTCGGGGAAAACCGGTCAGCCCGGAAAAGCGCTTTTCGGAGCGAGCGCTTTCCGAGCGCTTTCGCTGACGCGCCGACGGCCAGACCGTCGCCGTTACTTCGCCGGCGCGGCCTGCGCCCTGGCTTCCAGCTCCGCCAGCATGGCTTTCATCTTTTCCGCGTCGGGCGCAAGCGGGGCCACCGCCAGATATTGTTTGATCTCCGCCTCCGCGCCCGCGGCATCGTTGCGGAGGATCATGCACGACGCCAGCACCTGGTGCAGCTTGGGGGCCTCGTGCCCGGTATCGGCTTTGATCCCATCGCGCGAGATGCTCTCCGCGGCTTCGTAATTCTTTAGCCTGTATTGCGCCGCCGAATCCAGATAATAGATCAGCGGCGGAACGGCCGGCGTCAGCTTCAGCAGCCGGTCCGCAGCGTCCGTCAGGCCCTTCCAGTTCTGCGCCTGGTTCTCGAGTTGCACCAGTTGGACGTACGGCGCGGCGTACTTCTCGTCGGCCTTGATGGACGCTTCGAGGGATTTGCGGGCCTCGTCGGTTTGCTTGAGCGCCATCTGCGCCTTGCCCAGCTCCAGCCACGCATCGGCGTATCCGGGGGACAATTCCGCGGCTTTACGGAAGTTAGCCGCCGCATCGGGCCACTTATTGCTCTTGGCCGCTTCCGCCCCTTTGTCGAATGCCTTGTGGGCATCCTTGGAGGCCTGCTTGGCGGTGTCGCTGGAGCCGCCTGCCGCGCCCGCGGCCGCCTTGCGCAGAATGAGGGTGCCCACGTCCGGCTTGCCCGGATCGAGGTTTCCCAGGTAGACAACGGTCGACATGTAGCCGGGCAAATACGCCTGAACCGAGCAGCTCTGCAGGTTTTCAGTGGCGGCGGGGCCGGCTTGATTGAGCCGGTTGTCCTCATTCAACATGAGGTCGCCGCTGCCCTTGCCCAAAGTGAAACCGAATCCGCCGCCCTTCTTGTCCATGGTGGTCTCTTCGCGGACTCTCCCCGCGCAGATGCTCTGGATAATGACTTTCTCAGTCGGTACGCTGCCATCCTCGAGGGTGACATGACCGGACAAATAGGGCCCGTTCTGGGTCAGGGGGTTGCCGGGAATCACCGTCGATCCGCCGCCTCCGCGCTGGCCGAACAAAGGCGTCAGACCGGTACCCAAGACGAGAACCGGAAATAACACTACCGTTCCACGTAACATAACGCCTCCAAACTCAACTCACTTCACTGTTTCGGCTGCGCCGCCGCCCCGCTCTCCAGATCCGCGATCTCCGCCTTTACAGTGGCTGCATCCGGCGCGAACGGCGAGAACTGCAAATACTGCTTCAGTTGATCCGCCGCGCCCGCCAGGTCGCCCCGCGCGGCCTGTACCTCCGCCAGCGCCTCGAATAGCTTGGGCACCGTGTGCCCCTCGTCCAGCTTGATTCCCTCCTGAGCCCGCTTTTCGGCCGCATCGAGGTTTTGCAGGCGGAATTGCGCCGCCGCGCACAGAAAATAGACGCCCGGAGAGCTCTTGGGGGACAGCTCGATGATACGGTCCGCGATCTGCGCCACGGCCTTCCAGTTCTGGTTCTGGCCCTCCACCGCCAACAACGCGTTGTAGGGCGGCAGGTACTTGCCGTCGGCCTTTATGGCCGCTTCCAGGGACTTGTGCGCCTCGTCCAGTTGCTTGAGCCCTATCTGCGCCTGTCCCAGCTCGTACCAGGCTTCCGCGTAGTCGGGGTACAAATCCACGGCCTTCTGGAAGTTCTTCGCGGCGTCCTCCCACCTCTTGTTTTTCGCGGCGTCCCGGCCCTTGTCGAATGCCTTGACGGCGTCCTTGGGAGCTTTCCGCGACGTGGCGCTGACCATGGGGTTGTCGGCCGCCTTGTGAAGCGTCAGAACGCCCAAATCCACCTGATTGGACGGTAGCTGCGATACATCGATTGGGTCCGACGTGTAGCCCGACAGCCTAGCGGTTATCGTGCAATTCCCGCCGTTGGCATCCAATACGCCTCCCGTTCCCACGCGCGAAGCGCTCATGTCCCCTATCAGGTCGCTCCGGCCCTGGCCCAGGTTGAAGCCAAACCCGCCCTTCTTGTCGGTGGTAGCCTCCTTGCGCACGGTCATTGAGCACTTGCTTTCGATGACCGCTGGTTCCGGCGGCGGGCTGCCGTCCTCCAGCGCCACCTTTCCGGAAAAATAGCGGCCCGAAATCGACGCCGTACGCCCGCCGCCTCCGCCTCCGCGCTGGCCGAATGCCGGGTGAGTCGCGAACGCCACAGCCAGCAGGAGAGCCAGCGCGCCATAGCCCATTCTCATGACATGCCCCCCATGAGACAAGCCCGACAGCCTGCCCGGCAGCCCGGAGCAAACGCCTGGGAGCCTTGACCTACAGAATAGCGCTCCACGCCGGCGGGCGGCGCTGCCGATTCCTATTTCAGCCGCAAGCTGTTGGTCACCACGGTCACGCTGGAAAGGGCCATGGCGGCGGATGCGATCATGGGGGAAAGCAGGCCCAGCGCCGCTATCGGAATCCCCACCGCGTTGTAAGCGAAGGCCCAGAAGAGGTTCTGGCGGATGATCCGCATGGTGCGGCGGGAAAGCTCGAGGGCGTCGGCCACGCGGTTGAGGTCGCCGCGCATGAGGATGATGCCTCCGGCCTCGATGGCGATATCCGTGCCGGACCCCATGGCGATGCCCAGGTCCGCCTGGGCCAGTGCGGGGGCGTCGTTGATGCCGTCGCCCACCATGGCCACGCGGCTTCCGGCGGCTTGCAGTTGTTTCACGCGCTCCACCTTGTCCCGCGGCATCACTTCGGCCAGAACGTTATTAATCCCAGCCTGGCGCGCAATCTCTTCCGCTATCTCGCGCCGGTCGCCGGTGAGCATCCAGACTTCGAGCCCCATGGCGCGCAGCCGTTTCACCGCCGCCGCCGCTTCGGGCCTGATGGCATCCGCGATTTCGATGGCCCCGGCCGGCGCGCCATCCACCGTCACGTTCACGCCCGGTTTCTCTTCGGATCGGCCCACCTCGATGGCGCGCCCAGCCACGGTGGCGCGCACGCCCAGGCCGGCCTCGGCCGAGAAACCGACCGCTTCCGCCAGCGCGATTCCGCGCTCGCCGGCCGCTTCCACGATGGCCTGTCCCAGGGGATGCTCCGAATAGCGCTCGGCCGAGGCGGCGTAACGCAGCAGCTCGGCCTCGCCGAATCCCGCCGCCGGGACTATGCGCGTCACGCGCGGCATCCCCCGCGTAATGGTTCCGGTCTTATCGAGCAGAATCGTGTCGATTTTCTGCGCCATCTCCAGCGCTTCGCCGCCCTTGATCAGAATCCCGCGCTCGGCCCCGCGCCCGGTTCCCACCATGATGGCGGTGGGCGTCGCCAGTCCCAGCGCGCAAGGGCAGGCGATGATCAGCACCGCCACCGCGTTGACCATGGCGGTGGCGAAGGGAGCGAAGAACAGCCACACGCCAAAGGTGGCGAGCGCCGCCAACAGCACCGCCATGGTGAAATAGCCGCTCACCACGTCCGCCAGGCGCGCCACCGGGGCCCGCGAGCCTTGCGCCTGCTTCACCATGTCGATCATCTGCCGCAAGACCGCGCCGCGGCCCACCCGGGTGGCTTCGAAACGGAAGGCGCCGGAGCGGTTGATCGTGCCCGCGTACACCGCCGCGCCCGGCCGCTTGTCCACCGGCAGGCTCTCGCCGGTGAGCATCGATTCGTCCACCGCCGATTCCCCATCGAGCACGTTCCCATCCACCGGAATGCGCTCGCCGGGCCGCACCACCACCAACTCGCCCGCGAGCACCTGTTCCACGGGGATCTCGGTCTCCGCGCCATCGCGCAGCACGCGCGCCGTGGGCGGCTGCAGGTCCATCAGGCGGCGGATGGCGGATGACGCTTTCCCGCGCGCGCGCGATTCCAACATGCGGCCGGTGAGAATGAGCGCAATAATCACGGCGGCCGCTTCGTAGTACACTTGATGCCCGCCGCGCAGCGTCTCATAGAGCGAGTACGTGAACGCCGCGCCCGTGCCCAGCGCGATGAGCGAGTTCATGTTAGCGGAGCGGTGGCGCAAAGCCGTCCAGGCGGCTTTGTAGAACGGCGCTCCGGAGTAGCACACTACCGGGAGGGTTAGGGCAAGCTGGATCCAGGCGGAATACGGCGCGGCCACCAGTCCGTGCCACATGCCCAGCAGGAGCACCGGCGCGGCCAGAATCGCGGCCGCCGCCAACCGCCTGCGGTAGGCGGGCTCCCCGGCGTCCGGCCGTGGTTCGGTTTGCGGCACGCCGTAACCCAGGTCTTCGATGGCGCCGATGAAATCGCCCACATGCGCGCGTGCGGCGTCATATTCCACGGTGGCCGTGTTGGTGGCCAGGTTGACGCGCGCCCGCTCCACGCCGGGCGTAGCGGCCAGGGCGAGCTCGATGGCGCGGGCGCAGGACGCGCAGGTCATCCCGGATACCGGCAGATCCACGCGTTCCGGAGACGCGACGCTCATGCGGGCACTTCGTATCCCAGTTGACGGACGGCCTGCGCCAGCGCGTCCGGTTTCACACGGTCCGCGTCGTAGGCCACGCGGGCGCTCGAACCCTGAAGGTCCACGGTGGCTTGGGTCACGCCGGGAATGCCGGAGAGCTTGCGCTCCACGGTGCGCGCGCAATTTCCGCAGGTCATGCCGCGAATTACCATGTTGAGAGTTACGGGGGCCATACTTATATGATGCCTTCCTCCGGGATGGAGTGGCGGCGGGAACCGGTGCTCTTCGCGGATGGCGAGCTGGCGCGCCGGCTGGAGGCCGCCGAGGCCGCTATCGCGCGCGGTTGCGTCCGGGCGGGAGCGGCTTTTTTGGAGGTGGCTGGCGGATGCGCGGTATTCGCCGGCGCCGGCTCGCCTCTTACCCAGGCGGTGGGGCTGGGATTGAACGGGCAGGTGAGCGCGGCCGATCTCGATTCCCTGGCGGCTTTTTTCCGCAGCCGCGGGGCGCCTCTGCGCGTCGAAGTCTGCCCGCTGGCCGACGCCGGCTTCCTCGAGGCGCTGGCGGCCCATGGATGCCGCGTCACGGAATTCAACAACGTCCTGGCGATGCCGCTGGCCGGGTATGCAGTTCCTCCATCGCCCCGCGTGCGCCTCATCCACCCTGGAGAAGAGGACCTTTGGGCGCTCACCGTGGGCCTTGGCTTCTTTGAGGAAGCGCGCCTGACGCCGGAGGAAATGGATGTGGGGCGCGACATCGCCGCCACGCCTTCGGCCCAATGCTACCTGGCGTTCGACGACGGCGAAGCCGCCGCCGGCGCGGCCCTGGCGGTCGGCGACGGCCTGGCCACTCTGTTCGCCGACAGCTCCATCGCCCGCTTCCGCCGCCGCGGGCTGCACGGGGAGCTGATCGCGGCCCGCCTGGCCGAGGCCGCCGCCCGAGGGTGCGACCTGGCCGCCGCCTGTACCCAACCCGGCAGCCCTTCCCAGCGGAACTATGAACGCTTTGGGTTCCGCGTAATCTACTCCAAAGCCACCCTGGTGGGATAGCCCGAACATTTGTGAGAGTTCGTACAGTGTGGACCGACTACTTGACTCTGGTCCCCCGTGCGTTTCGACCACTGTATCGCGGCTTGTCTGATACCGCTGGCCATCTGGATCCTGCTTAGCGGGCTCGACGATCTGTTTATCGGACTGGCTTGTCTCTTTTCGGCGCGCAAGAGGTTCCCGTGGCCGTCCGCGGCGGAGCTGGACCGCGCTCCGCGGCGCCGCATCGCCATTCTGGCGCCTCTGTGGCGCGAGGAAGACGTCATCGCCCAGATGCTGGAGCGCAATATCTCCGTCATCCGGTACGACGAATATGAGATTTTCGCAGGCGTTTACCCGAATGACGAGGCCACCATCGGCGCGGTGCGCGAGGCGGCCCGCCGCAACCCGCGGGTCCATCTCGCCATGTGTTCCGGCGACGGCCCCACCTCCAAGGGCGATTGCCTGAACTGCGCCTACGGCTCGATGGAAGACTACGAGGCCGCGCACGGGCTGCGCTTCGACATCGTGGTGACGCACGACGCCGAGGATCTCATCCACCCGGAGTCGCTGCGGATGGTCAACTGGTTCTCCGGGGATTATCAGATGATCCAGGTCCCGGTCCTCCCGTTGGCGACGTCACTGGGCGATCTCACCCACGGCGTCTACTGCGATGAGTTCGCCGAATACCAGACCAAGGATATTCCGGTGCGGCAGCGGCTGGGCGGCTTCCTGCCCTCCAACGGGGTGGGAACGGGATTCAGCCGGGCGGCTCTGGAGCGGCTGGCGTTCGAGCGGCAGGGCAGGGTATTCGACCCGGCGTGCCTGACGGAGGATTACGAGACCGGTTGCCGCCTGCACGCCCTGGGCTACCGCCAGCTTTTCATACCGCTGCGCTTCGGCACCGGGGATCTCATGGCTACCCGCGAGTACTTCCCCAAGCGCTTTCGGGCCGCCGTCCGCCAGCGCAGCCGCTGGGTGGCCGGCATAGCGCTGCAGGGTTGGGAGCGGCACGGATGGCGGGCCCCGTGGCCGCAACCCTACTGGTTCTGGCGCGACCGCAAGGGGCTGGTCGGCAACCTCCTCTCGCCACTGGCCAACCTGCTGTTCCTGTTTTGTTGGGGAATGTTTCTGGCTTCCGGCGCGACGGGACGTTCCTGGGAGATGGCCGTGGGCATCCCGCCCTGGCTGCCCGCGTTGTGCCTGGCGACGTGCGGGCTCAGCATGGCGCAGGCGGCCATGCGGATGTCGGCCAGCGCCCGCATCTACGGATGGAGATTCGCGGCGGGAGTCCCGGTCCGCATGTTGTGGGCGAATCTGCTGAACGGCGCGGCCACGGTGTCGGCGCTGCGGCAGTTCTTCGCCTCGCGCATGCAGAGCCGCGCGCTGGAATGGCGCAAGACCGACCACGTCTACCCCGAGCCAAGCACGCCCGGCTATGCGCCGGCGGCGTCCGGGGATTGAGCGGACCTTCTCACAGGTGTTCAGGCGTGACGTGGCGCAGGCACTCCTGCCTGCCGCGTCGGCACTCATGCCGACGCTTGGCTAAGGCACTTTGTCGGACACGCGAACGCGTGAGTCTCGACACGGCAGACAGGAGTGTCCGCGCCACATCGGAGAGTGGGGTGAGATATGCAGGTTGACCGGCCACCAGTTGCCCGGTTTCGCCGGCGGGATAAGGTCACGCGTCTTCCGCGGCCCGTTAAGGTGGGGCGAGTTTCAAGCGCCGGAAACACCTGGGACGTAACCGGCGAATCGCCGCTACTGCCTCTGGCTGGCGAACGAGAAGAACCCGCTCACGTTTTCCCACAGCAGTTGCGGGAAGCTCTTGTCCAGGTACGAACGGATGGACACGTAGCACTGATCGCAGGTATTGGCGGCCGTGAACTCTTCGATCATGCGGGCGCGGTCCGCCAGCCGGTAGCGCTGGAATTGCATGGAACAAGGCTGCAGCCAGCCATCGGCCGTCACCACCAGGAATCGCAAGCCCGCTTTGCAGCCCGGCGTTCCGCCGTTTTGGAAATACCGCCGCGTGCCGTCCATGGTGCTCGGCGAACTGACAATCCAGTTGACGCCGTCCCGCCGCGCTTCCACCCGGTCCAGGCGCGCGTTCAGCTCCGCGAGCTGCTCGGGCGAGGCCGGTAAGTAATCGCGGCAACCGGTGCGCCGCGGGGAATAGGCGCTGTAAGAGATATTGACGCCCCACTCGCGCGCCTTGTCCGCGATGGTTTCGATCTCGCCCAGGTTCTCGCTCGTGATGCAACTGTTCAGCACGATGTCGTCGTGCCCCAGCTTCGCCAGGCGCGGGACCAGGTCCTCCAGTTGGCTGTAGAGACCCGGGTAGCCGCGGAAGCCGTCGTGCCGGCTGTCGGGGAAATCCAGGCTGACGGAGAACTGGTCGATGCCCGCATCGCGCAGCGCCAGGTACTTCTCCTGGGTCATGTGCGACCAGTTGGAAACCAGGATGGCGTACGGCGGCGTGGCCCCGTCCTTGATATGGCGGACAATCTCAACCAGATCGTCGCGCACCAGCGGCTCGCCCCCGGAAATCTGCACCACGCAGGGGCGCAACGCCTCCATGTAGCGGCGGTACTCCGCCGGTTTCAGATTGCGCGATTCGTCGCGCGGGCCTCCATGGTCGCAGTGCTTGCACCAGCACGTGCACGCGTCAGTAACCTCGAACGAGACCACCACGGGCCGCTGAGCCAACCAATTCAGCGACCCCCGGCCAATAATCTTCAGCGACTCACCCAGTGGGACCTTGCGCAACGATGTTCCTCTGAAAACAGGATGGTAACACGGGGCGTTTCGCCGGCTCGGGCGGCCGCCATTTTGACGCCGACGCCGGGAATTCGGAGAAGCAAAAGAAAGAACAACCAGGCCGAAACCCGAGAGCGGCGAAAAGACCGGCATTCCCACCCCTCCTTTCGCCGAATGTTCTTCGATTCTCCCAGCGCCTCGGCGTTAAAGGGTTGTTCTCCCCCTTCTTGTGTGGAAGACACTTCTCGGTGATCTCATAGGCCATGAACGGGCGCTCCATGCGAAGCCCGCCGTACTGCTGCCGGATGCCTTCGGGGTGCTAGGAGGCAGCGAGGGAAGCCGCCATTGACGCGGAGACGCGGAGACGCCGAGAATCCGGAGTAGAAGGAAGAGCAAACGGGTCGATACCTCCTCGATCCTCTTCTTGAACTCTCTCGAATTCCTCCGCGTCTCTGCGTCTTCGCGTCGAAAGGTCTTCTCCTGAATTTCTCCTCGTCTCCGCGAAACGCGATATATTCAGGCCAGACAGGAGAATCCTCCCATGCGAAGACGAGAAATGCTTTCGCTGGCGGCGCTGGCGCCGGCTCTGGCTGCCCGGCGCGCGGCGGCCCAGGAGAGCGTCGCGCGCGCTACCCGCGGCATGCCCTCCCCCAAGATCAAGGACATCAGCGTGATTACCACCCAACCCACGGGCGTGCGACTGGTGGTGGTGAAGATCACCACCGACCAAGCCGGGCTCTACGGCTACGGGTGCGCCACCTTCACGCAGCGCGCCGACCTGGTGGTCCCGGCGGTGGAGAAGTATCTGAAGCCGTTTCTCGTCGGCAAGCCCGCCGACCGCATCGAAGACACCTGGCAGGCTTGCTACAACAGCTCCTACTGGCGCAACGGCCCGGTTCTCAACAACGCCATCAGCGGCGTGGACCAGGCGCTGTGGGACATCAAGGGCCGGCAGGCGGGCATGCCCGTGTATCAACTGCTGGGCGGAAAAGTCCGCGAAGCCTGCGCCACCTACACCAGCGTCAGCGGCAACGACACGCCGCAGGTGATCGAAGGCGCCAAGCGCGCCATGGCGCAGGGCTTCCGGCACGTCCGTCTGCAGATCGGAGTGCCAGGCATGGCCGGGTACGCCGCCGGCGGCGGAGCTAACGCGCCCAAGGTACAGGCCCTGCACGACCGCCCGGTCTTCGAGCCCAAAGCCTACATTCTGCGCGCGGTCAAAATGCTGCACGAATGCCGTAAAGCCCTGGGCGACGAGGTGGAGCTGCTGCACGACGTCCACGAGCGCATTTCGCCGCGCGAGGCCGTGCAGTTCGCCAAGGACGTGGAGGACGTGAAGCTCTTCTACCTGGAAGACGTCCTGTCTCCGGAGGACATCGCTTACTTCCGCCAGATTCGCCAGCAGTGCTCCACCGCGATCGCCATGGGCGAGCTGTTCAACAGCCCGCACGAGTGGACGCCGTTGATCGCCGAGCGGCTCATCGATTACATCCGCATCCACATTTCGCAGGCCGGCGGGCTGACGCCGGTGCGCAAAGTCGCCATTCTGTGCGAGCAGTTCGGGGTGAAGACGGCGTGGCACGGCCCGGGCGACGTATCGCCCATCGGCCACGCCTGCAACCTGCACCTGGACCTGGCCAGCTACAACTTCGGGGTGCAGGAAGGCGGCATCATCCGCGGAGTGGAGGCCGAAATCTTCAAGGGCTGCCCAACGTATAAGGACGGCTACCTGTGGGCCAGCGACGCTCCGGGCTGGGGCATCGAGGTGGACGAAGCGCTGGCCGCCAAGAGCCCATTCCGCGGGGGACGCGACAACCTGAACGGCGGCTGGGGCGACGTCCGGCGGCTGGACGGCACGATCATCAAACAGTAGCCTGGGAACCTCCCTGGGAACGCCAATCTCCGGATTGGCGTTTTTCCTTGACACGCCGACGGCAAGACCGCCGGCGCCACCACGCGGCAAGAAAGTCCCTCTAATCCGGCGCGGCTTGGCCGATATAGGTTCTATAGAGCCGCTATGCCCGGGGAACTCGATCCATCGGTGTACAAGACTATCCTGGAAGATCTGCCCAGCGCGGTATACGTGGTGGATCTCGACCGCCGGATCCAATTCTGGAACGGATGGGCGGAGCGGATTTCGGGCTATCTGCGGCAGGAGGTTATCGGCCGCCCGTGCAGCGACAACCTATTGACCCACTGCGATGCGGAGAACAATCTGCTGTGCGGCGCCGCGTGTCCCCTGCAACAGAGCATGTGCGACGGCCGCATGCGGGAAGCCAATCTCTTCCTGCGCCACAAGGACGGCCAGCGCGTGCCGGTACGGGTGCGGTCGATGCCGGTGAGGGACGCGGAAGGGTCCATTATCGGAGCGGCGGAGAGTTTCGACGAGCGGCGGCCGCGGCCGGAGCCGCAGTGGCATCCCGGGGGAAAGCCGGCGCACGGGAGCCTCGACCCGCTGACGGGCGTTCTCGACAGCGCCTCGACGGAGGTCTACCTGCGGGAGTGTTTCCACGATTTCGAGGAGGATCGCATTCCCTTCGGCATCCTGGCGATGGCCATCGACGATCTCGACGGCATTCGGGAGCGGCGCGGCGAGCAGGCGGAAGAGAAAGTCCTGCGTATGGTCGCGACCACCCTGTCCAAGAACCTCCCCGGAGTGGACGTGGTGGGGCGCTGGAAAAGGAACTGGTTTCTGGTGATCGTGGACAAGTGTCCGGCGGCGGCGCTTCCGCAGATCGGCGCGGCCCTGCGCCCGGTGGTAGGAGCGGCGGCCGTCTCGTGGTGGGGCGAACGGCTGTCCGTTACCATTTCGGTGGGCGGGGCCGAGGCGGTGGCCAACGATACGGTGGAATCTTTGCTGACCCGGTGCGAGGAGGCGCTGGAGGCCTCGATCGCCCGTGGCGGGGATGGAATGATAATCGCTTGAAATAAATGTCGGGCTGGAACGAAACGCTATGTTCGCGATAATCGGTATTCTAGTAGTCTTCTGCGCCGTTGTGGGTGGATACCTGCTGGAGAAAGGCAGCTTGCTGGTCCTGCTGCAGCCAGCCGAACTGTTGATCATCGGCGGAGCCGCCGTGGGCACGCTGCTGATCGCCAACCCGCCGCACATCCTGTCTCGGATTCTCAAGGGCATCAGCGCGGCGTTTACCGCGTCGAAATACGACAAATCGTTTTTCCTCAAGTCGCTCAAGATGCTCTACGATCTGTTCGATCTGGCGCGCCGTTCCGGCCTGCCGGCCCTGGAAACCGAAATCGAGGACCCCGGCAAAGGCAAGACGTTCGCCCCGCACGCGGCCATTATCAAAGACCGGAACATAGCTGCGTTTGTGTGCGACAGCTTCCGGACGATGATGCTGGGGGGCGTCGAGCCGTTCGACTTCGACCAGATGCTGGAGCGCGAAAACGAGGTCAACCAGCATGAGGAATCGGTCCCGATTGCGGCCTTGACCACCATGGCCGACGCGCTGCCGGGACTGGGGATCGTAGCCGCGGTTCTGGGCGTGGTACTCACCATGGGCGCGCTGGGCGGGCCGCCGGAGGAGATCGGGCACAAGGTAGCCGCCGCCCTGGTGGGCACGTTTCTGGGCATTCTGCTGTGCTATGGATTGGTTGGGCCGCTCTCCTCCAGCATGGCCAAGGCCGCCCAAACGGAGCACGAGTATTACCACGTGCTGCACGTCTCCATGGCCGCGTTCAACAAGGGGCTGCCTCCCATTCTGGCCGTGGAGATGGGAAGGCGCACCATACCGCGGCACAGCCGGCCCACGTTTCTCGAAATGGAGAAACTGGTTCGGAACCGGGCTCCGCAGGCGCAGGCGCAGGCGGCCTGATCGGGCAAGTTCATGGCGGACCGTCAACCCATCATCGTCATCAAGCGCTCGGGCGGCCATGGCGGCCACCACGGCGGCGCGTGGAAGGTGGCCTACGCCGACTTTGTCACCGCCATGATGGCGCTGTTCATCGTGCTCTGGCTGTTGAACAGCAGCAAGGAGATCAAGGAAGCCGTGGGCGGATATTTCAAGGACCCCACCGGAACTTCCAAAAAGGTCGGCAACGGCCAGAATGGTTCGGGCGATAACTTCCTGGTCAACAAGGACAACATGGACCAGTTGAAGGACGCTCTCCAGAACGTGGTCCGCAAAACCGCCAACTTCGAGAAGCTCAAGAACCATATCGAGATGACGATCACGTCGGAAGGGCTGCGCATCGAGCTGATGGAATCCGAGGCGGGTACGTTCTTTGGGAGCGGCGCGGCTGTCCCCACCGAAGGCGCCAAGGACATTCTGGCCGCGCTGGCCGTCGAGTTGGGCAAGCTGCCCAACCGGATTTCCATCGAGGGCCACACCGACGCCAAGCCTTTCGCCGGGGGCGGCGCCTACGGGAACTGGGAACTTTCCTCGGATCGCGCCAACGCCGCGCGGCGGCTCATGGAGCAGTCCGGCCTGCAGCCCGGCCAGGTCTCGCAGGTGCGCGGCTTCGCCGACCGGAATCTGCGGAAACCAGCCGCGCCGGAGGACGCCTCCAATCGCCGGGTCTCGGTGATCGTGCAATATCAGGTCAATCCCGATGCCGCGCCGTCTTCGGCAGCGGGAGGCGAACAAAAGGCCGCCCCGGCGCCGGCTGAAAATAAGCCCGCGCCGCCGGAAAAGCACTAAGGGCCTGACAGGAAATAACCAGTCCAATTGCCGGTAATCGCTCCCTGACGGTCGCGGCTCGTTAAGAGCCTGGCGAGCCGCGACCATCAGGGAGCGGTTGGGATGGTCATTTCATTACAAGCGCTAAGCTGGATTACCGACCAAGAGTCCTGCACGCTTCGCGCGTCGCCAACGTCATCCTCCGTGATCGCCCTTCACCTCCATTCCGGACCTGATTCTCCGCGAACCTCAGAGACGCCGACAGACTTGCCGAAAGAGGCATTCAAGACCCAGGCCAAACGCAATTTCGGCGTTTCGGATGGCGAAATCCGGCCGCGGTCCGGCCGCTCCGGCGGCGCTGGACGGTGGTACACTCGCCACCATGAGCACAAGCCGCGCGTTCCCGTTTTCCGTGCCCCGTAAGGGCCTTTGTGTCGCACAGATACTGGGCAGCCTGATTCTGGCCGCCGCGCCGCTGGCGGCCCAGGAGCCAGCCGCTCCCCGGAAAGACGTCCCGTATGTGCCCACTCCACCGGAAGTGGTGGAAGCCATGCTGAAGCTGGGCCAGGTCCACGCCGGGGATATTCTGTACGACCTCGGCTGCGGAGACGGCCGCATCGTCGTCATGGCGGTCCAGAAGTTCGGCGCCAAAGCCGGAACCGGCATCGACATCGACCCCCAGCGGATCAAGGAAGCCCTGGAGAACGCCCGCCAGGCCGGGGTGTCCGACCAGGCCCGCTTCATCGAAAAGAACCTCTTCGACGCCGACATTCACGACGCCACCGTGGTGACCCTTTACCTGCTGCCGGATGTCAACCTGCGTTTGCGCCCCAAGCTGCTCCACGATCTCAAAGTGGGAACGCGCATCGTTTCCCACCAGTTCGACATGGGCGACTGGCAGCCCGACAAGACGATCCAGCTCGACTGGCGCACCGTGTACCTCTGGACCGTGACGGAAAAAGCCAAGAAAGACTACGGCGGCCCCGCGGGCGGGAATTAGAGGGCGGGGCGAACGCCATAGTCCGCCAACGGGCGGGGTCCGAGCTTAGCTCGGATTGACAGGCGGAAGCGCCTGTCCCACCCGAGCTTGGCTGGGGTTGACAGGCGGTGCGCCCTCCGGGCCCGCCTGTCCCACAAAGAATTCCCTGGCAGGACTACAATTATCCGGTTAGAATAGGAATATCGCATCCGTAGTACTCGAAATTAGGACAGAAGGGGAAAGAGCATGAACGCATCTCGCCGTGATTTTCTGACCGCCGGCCTGGCTCTGCCTGCCGTCGCCTCCGCATCCCGCTCCGCCGGTCCCAAACCACAAGCGCCGCCGGCCAAACAGCCGTCCTCCGGGCCGGTCTTTCAATACCGGACCCTGGGCAAAACCGGGCTGAAGGTCACCACCGTGGGCTTCGGCTGCATGATCACCTCCGATGGCAGCGTGGTGTCGCGCGGCGCCGACTTGGGGATCACGTACTTCGACACCGCGCGCGGCTATCAGAACGGCAACAACGAGCGCATGGTGGGCGCGGCGCTCAAGGGCAAGCGCAACAACATTACCCTCTCGAGCAAGACCCACTCGGCCACCGGGAAGGAGGCGCTCAGCGATCTGGATACCAGTCTGAAGGAACTCGGCGTCGACCACCTGGATATCTGGTACCTCCACGCCAAGGCCGCGCCGGCGGAGGTCACCGACGACCTGATCGAGGCCCAGCAGACCGCCAAGAAGGCGGGCAAGATCCGCTTCGCCGGCGTGAGCACGCACCAGGGGCATCTTACGCTGATTCCATTCCTGGCGAAGAACCCGAACATCGACGTGATCCTGGCGGCTTACAACTTCGCCATGGAGCCGGCGATCAGCGGCGTGCTGGAAGAAGCGGTCAAGGCGGGTAAGGGCGTGGTGGCGATGAAGGTGATGGGCGGCGGCATGGGCGCCCCCGTGGGCGGCGGCCGAGGCGGCATTATTCAACCGCCGCCGGCGAAGCCGGGAAACCGGCTGGCGGCCCTGAAGTGGGTCACCAGGAACGCCAATGTGGCCACCACCGTTCCCAGCATGACCGACATGGACCAGTTGGACGAAAACATCAAGGCCATGGCGCAATCCTTCACCGCGGAGGACCAGAAGCTTCTGGCCGAGCGCCGGGAGCAGATCCGGCCGTACTACTGCAACATGTGCGGCAAGTGCGAGGGGACCTGCCGGCAAGGCCTGCCGGTGGCGGATGTGCTGCGCTACGGCATGTACGCGGATGGCTACGGGCAGTTCGCCCTGGGGCGCGAACACTTCCAGACGCTCTCCGCGGAACACGCCAGCGTGCGCTGCGCCACGTGTCCCGGATGCACGGTGGAGTGCCCGCATGGCGTGCGGGTGCCGGAGCGGCTGGCGCATATCCAGGGGATGTTGGCATAGAAACAGATCCAAGTGGGAAAGACGATCGGTTTTCGTCGTCTGTTGGGATTGGGCCTTCGGCCCGCGAAATTTCATGAAAAACCTGAGGGGCCAGATCGCCAGGCGTCGCCCGACCGCTCCCTGAGGGTCGCGGCTCGTTAAGACCCTGAGTAATCGCTCCCTGACGGTCGCGGCTCGTCAAGAGCCTGGCGAGCCGCGACCGTCAGGGAGCGGTTGGAATAGTGGTCGCATGGCAGGCCCAAGGCGCGTTTTCGACCCTGTCAACCTCGGGGCGCCCCTCTCGCCCAACAGGCCACAAGAACCGATGGTTTGTCCCACCCAGGCTACTTTGCCGTCCGGTACGGCAGCCCCTTCTCGTACAGGGCGGCGTGGGTCTTGAGGGCCGCGGTCACTTGCGGGTCGGTTTGCGGGGTGGCGAGGGCCAGGCCGGCATGCGCCGTCTTCACGGCTTCGGGGAACCGGCCGGCCTCGGCGTAGGCCGCCGCCAGGGCGTCGAACGCCGCCGGCTCGCGGCCGCCGGTGATCTTCATGGCCCGCTCCGCCAACTCCACCGCTTCGGCGCCGTTGCGGACCGTGGGGTCCGGAGAGGTCGCCAGGGTCCACGCCGTCCGGCTTAGGACGGCCACGTTTTCCGGCTCCAGCTTGAGCCCTTCGCGCCACTGCGTCAGCGCGCCGGCGGTCTGTCCCCGCGCGTACAGGGCGTCTCCCAGGTTGAAACGCGCGTCGGCGCCGCGCGGATCGATCTCCACCGCCTGCCGGAAGTGGGCGATGGCTTCGTCCCACCGGCGCTCGGCTGCCAACGCGCGGCCCAGCGTCCCGTGCAGATCGGCGGAGCGCGGATTCGCTTCCAACAGCCGCACGAAATGCGGTATGGCCTCGCCCGCCCGGCCGGATTGGAGCAGCGCCACTCCCAGGTTATTGCGCGCCTGGGGAAAATCCGGGTCGGCATCGAGCACCAGCCGAAAGCGCGCGATGGCTTCGTCGTACTTGCCCAACTGGGTGAGCGCCACACCCAGGTTGTTGTGCGCCTGCAGGAACGCCGGGTTAATCTCCACCGCCTTGCGGAACTGGGCCACGGCCTCGCCCGACGCCCCGGTGCTCCAAAGCGCGATTCCCAGGTTGGTGCGCGCCTTGGCGTTCTCGCCGTCCATTTCCAGGGCTTTCTTCCACTCCGCCACGGCCTCCTCGTGCTTGCCGCCGCGCTCCAGCTCCAGCGCGCTGTCGAACAAGCGGTAAAACTCCGCGGCCGGCACGTCGATGTGCAACAGGCCGTCCCGCGGGATATTCACAAACTCCGGAATGTTGACCGCGCGATTGGCGGCGGTCGAGTTATCGAGCAGAATGGCCGGGCTCGCATTGCCCTCCTCGTCCAGGTGCGTGAGAAACATCTGGGTGTACGGGGAACGGCTCTTGGAGGAGAACACCAGCCACCGGCCATTAGGGGAAAAGCTGTGCCAGGAGTTCATGCGCGAGGTGTTCGACCCCAGCCGCCGCGCTTCCCCGCCCTCGGCCGGCACGATGTACAACTCGCTGTCCGGGCGCATCAACTGCCCGTTACGGCACTTCACGAAAACGATCCAGCGGCCGTCCGGCGAGATCTTGGGAAAGGTGTTGCTCATGCCGTTCGCGGAGGCGCCGGGAATGGGCTCGGGGCGGCCTCCGGCGCCGCCGTTGAAGGGAACCCGGTAGAGGTCGTACTGGATGGGAACTTCGTTGGGGTCGCCGGCATACTCGGCCATCTTGCGCCCCGGCGGGTAGGCGTCGCGCGCCTCCGCGCGGGCGAATACCAGGTACTTGCCGTCCGGGCTCCAGACGCCGTCCGCATGCACGTAGCGCGGGTCGTCGGCCCCCGGCAGGGCTTTCATCTCGCGGGTGGCGCGGTCGTATAGAGCCAGGATGCCGCGCGTGGGATAGAACACCTGCAGAAAGCCGTAGTCCTTGAAATTGGCGACGTAGACTTCCTCGTTGAGGGTGGTCACGGCGTAGCGCCCGTCGGGCGAGACTTGCGAAAGGAACCCTATGGTGTGGCTGCCCGGCGGCTTGTTGGGGTAAGCGTTCCAGGTGATGATGTCCTCGTTGCGGATGGTCATGCGCGGGCTTACGGCGGCGATGGCGTAGGTTCCTTTGTCGTTCTCGGGGCCGTCCACATCCATCCCCAGCGTTTTGCCGTCGCGCGAGAACGAATGGCAGTTGGTGCAGGTGTGCAGTCCCTCCAACACCAGGCGGCTCTTGGGCTCATTCACGTAGCGGAGGCGCCAGGCGATGAGCGGAATGGCCGCCGTGGCCAGCGGCTTGATGACGCCCTTCTCGACTTCCGAAGGCATCAGAGGCACGTCGCGGTAAAAAATGGGGGCGCCCACCGGATCCTTGGAAGTCCGGATGGTCACGGCGCCGGACGACACCGGCTCGACCTGGGTGGCGGACACGCCGGCCATGTGGATGACCGCATCGCGCTCGACCGAACGCTTCTTGACCAGCGCCCAGGTGTCCGCATCGGGCGTCCAGGAGTGAGCGGCGGCTATTTCGGGCGTGAATCCCGGGGGCCGGTTGGTATCGGAGACGGCGCGCGGATCGATTTCCCCGATGCGCGGCGGACCGCCGGCCGACTGCGCATGGATTCCGGGGCTGCCATCGTGGAAATCGATGTCGATGGTCCAGGCAGCGGCGCGCGGATCGGCGTCACGCCACAGGAACGTGGGCGCCGTGATCTCCGGCGGGAAAACCGACTCGCTCAGTGGGTAGTCGATGACTATGGTACTGGCAGGACCGGACACAATCGGTTGCGGAGACGTTCGCTGGGCGCCCAGCCGGCCGGCTAGAATCACGGCGCAGGCGGCGGCTGCGCCAATCAGAAGCAGACCGATCCCCCGAGGCATTTGCAATAGATTCTAACGCGCTTTCAACGGTTGGGATAAGGCCATATGTATCGGACATCCCGGACGCCGGCTGAGGCCTAAGAACGCTACCGCACCACCGCCGCGACGCGGTCGCCCGGCTTCAGCGGGTTGTCCGAGGGCAGCGCCACGGCGTCGCTTTCGGCCAGCCCCGAGGTCACCTGCACCCGCGCGACATTGAAAACGCCGGTCTGAACGGAGCGGCGCTCCACATGGTCGCCGGCCAGCGCGAGCACGTAATCGCCGGCGGCGTCGCGCCGCACGGCTTCTTTCGGAATCGCCAGAGCATTCCCGGCGACCGCCGTGCGGATCTCCGCGTTGACGTTGGCGCCGGCCGCCAGTTCCCGCCCCGGGTTTTCGATGGTGCAAATCACCTCTCCCACCTGTCGCGGCCCCAGCGTCTGAATGGACACCGGCTTTTGTTCCACCTTCCCCAGCCAGTTCTTGCCGGGAAGCCCATCCCAGGTGATAGTCACCGCGTCGCCCGCCGCCACGCGTCCGAGTTCGGGCTCGTCAACATAAACCCGCACGCGGAGACGGTCCATCCGCCCGATCCTGGCCACCAGGTCGCCGGGCTTGACATACGCGCCCGGCCGAATCGAAGTCTCATAGACCACGCCGCCGCACGGCGCGCGCAACACGCCCCGCGCGGCGCGCTGCCGGGCCAGGGCCAGCGCGTTGGCGGCATCCTTCAGGCGGGCGGCGGCGGCGTCCACGTCGGTCTCCGCCACCAGCGATGAACGCCGCTTTTCGAGGCCCGCGATCTCCGACTCCGACTGCCGCGCCTTGTCGCGCGCCGCGTCCACTTCCACCGCCGTGGCCGCCTGTTTTTCGGCTAACCGCCGGAGCGAATCGTACTCGCGCCGCTCGCGCTCCAAATCCAGCCGGGCGCGCGCCAGGCTGTTCTCGATGTCGGCGATTTCGGCCGGCTTGCCGCCCGCCTGGAAGGCCGCGAAGTTGGCGCTCGCTTCGGCCACTCTGGCGTCCGCGGAGCGCACGTCGGCGTCGAGCGCGGGATCGTCGATCGCCGCCAGCGTGGCGCCCTCCGCCACCACCTGCCCGTCCCGAATGGGGACTTCCTTCACCAGCCCCGCGGTCTCGGCGCGCGCCTCCCGCCATTCGAACGGCTCGGCTTTGCCATTGGTGGAGAGCGCGCTGACCAGCGTCTGGCGCGTCACCCGCGCAAAGTCGACACGCGGCGGCTGGCTGCGCCGGAGAACGCCCCAGGCAATCACAATCGCAATTACGACCAGGATCAAAACCAGCAGTTTCTTCAAGAGCGCTCTCCATCTCTATATTAGCTGCCCGTCCGCGAGAGCCCATGCTTTAGCGATATGTCTTGAGCCCAAAGCCTGGAAGCAAATTGCTGGTTCAGAAGCATTCGAGTGGTGGGCGCGACAGGACTCGAACCTGTGACCTCCTGCGTGTGAAGCAGAGCGGACCGTCTTCGGACCACTTTGAAAACAGACGCTAAGCAATTGGTTGTAAAAGAGATAGCGCAAGTTCTATCTACGTAGAAATACGTGGCTTTACGTCGATTTTCTATCTCCCCTCCCCAAAGAATCCCCCAAAGTAGAAACCGGCGTCTTTGCGCGGTAGTGGAAACTACTTTGGCATGTCTTTCGAAGCCTGCTCTTTTGGAGTTCCGACCCTAATTTTCAGGACTGGGCTTGCGTACGTGTATGGAGTCTCCATAGGCAAATCGCCGGCGTCTACATCCACTCGTGGTTGGAGGCGCGCTTGCGAATCGCGAATGCTGTGGATCAACTCTCCGGCATGCTCGCGAAGGCTTCCCATATCGTGCTCAAGCAAGCAAAGTCCGAGTGGCCCCATGCGCCTGCACATGCGGGCCGCTTTGATAACCGGGCCGCTAGCCTGACGCCGAATACACTCCATAAGGGCTTCTACCCGGTAGGCGCGCAACTTGCCGTAACTCTCGCGGTACTCCACCGATGCTTGCTGGAAAGTCTCTGTAAGTGAGTAAAGGACCCAGTTTCTCCAGTCCAGGTACTGCTGGAAATACATCTCGGCCACGCCGTAGCCGCGAACTACTGTGTGTTGCTGTTCTTTGACCTCATAGTAGCCAACCCGAATGACATCCGCCGAAATCCTCGGAATCCCTCTGTCCGCAATGATTTCGGCAGCATGGTGGATCGATTCACCCCCCCACCTGGTTAGCGCCTCGATACAAACAAACCTTCGCAGCCGCTTGTCTGAACCTCGCATCCCCTTCCCCTGGCCGTGCGATATCCATGCTCCTTTCATCGGCTGACGTTGGCGCTTTCCGGAGAACCCGCGTGCGACTTCACCCAGCAGCATCCAGTCAACGAAGAAGTCCACATCTTCCTTCCATCGGCTGTCCATGCGCTTAACCTACAACGTCTGTTCTTGTAGTCTAACGCACCTCATGGCAGACTGCATCTAGAAGACGGGAGGCGAAGATTGACGAAAGTAACGGAAAGAAGAAGAGAATACCTCACGGAGCGCGAGCTGGCGGAAATGGGCGTTTGCAGCGTGCGCACGTTGCAATTGTGGCGTCTGCTGGGCCGCGGCCCACGTTACATCAAGGTTGGTCGCGCTGTAAGGTATCGGTTCTCCGACGTCGAAGGGTGGCTCGCTGCTCGGGCGATCACGCCGGCCGCTGAGACGCTCAAATGACCTTGCCAAGCACAAGCAAGCCAGTCACTCCAGCGCAGGGCGGCCCTCTTAGGCCTTCGACCGGCGTGAATCTGGCGGACGCAGCGCTATGGTACGCCTCGAACGGCGTGCCAGTGTTTCGCCTAGCTCCAAAGGGCAAAGACCCACTGGCGGGCAGCCACGGACACCTGGACGCGACAACCGACACGGCGACCGTGGCGGCGTTGTGGCGCGAGATGCCCCGTGCGAACATCGGCATCCCGATGCGGACGGCGGATCTGGTGGCAATCGATATTGACCCGCGCAATGGCGCCCCGGCCGAGCGGGACGAATTCATCAGGTTGTACGGGCCGATCCCGGACACCGCGGAGCAGACCACCGGTGGCGGCGGGCGCCATATCATCTTTCGGCGACCCAAGGGCAATGTCAAGTTACCTGCAACGCTCGGACCGGGTGTCGATATCAAGGACAATGGCTACGTCGTTGCAGCCCCGAGCGTGCATTCGTCAGGTCGCCGTTATACGTGGGATGGCATCGAGGGCGCTAACGGTTTGCTGCATCCCGCCGATTTGCCGACGTGGTTCCTGAAGCGGATCAAGGCCACAAACGGAAACGGCCACGGCAAGGAACCTAAGAAGATCCCCGGCGTGATACGCGACGGCGAAAAGCACAATACGTGCGTTTCGTTGGCCGGTTCGATGCGGCGGCGGGGCTGTAATTCGGAAGAAATCTACGCCGCGCTGTTGAAGGTGGGCGAACGGTTCGAGTCGCCAGCACCAAACGCAGACCTTCGATCAATTGCGGATGATATTGCGGGGCGCTATGATCCGGCCCTTCAAGCCGCATCATTGCCGAGCACCACACCCGGTTTCATCCTAAACGGCGGGGACGCTGGCCGCGTACCTGCTGTCGGTCAAAACGCTTATCCCAGAGCGATGGGCGAGGATGCGTACTACGGCATTGCGGGCCGTTTTGTGCGATTGGTGGGACCCCACACCGAAGCAGACCCGAATTGGCTTCTATTACTCTTCCTGACCTATGCGGGCAACGTCCTTGGTCGCTGCACCTATATCAGGCGCGACGGCTACCACTACCCAAATATCTATTCGTGTGCCGTCGGGCCGACCTCGGGAGGGCGCAAAGGGACCGCATTCTTCCCGGTCGAACTGTTTTTCAGAGGGGTAGACGATGATTGGCTCAAATCGATTCAGTCGGGCCTGTCATCGGGCGAGGGTCTGATTTGGTGTGTTCACGATCCAATCTACAAGCCTGACAAAAACGGCGATCACATTCTGATTGATCCGGGTATCCCGGATAAACGCCTTCTGATTCGACAGACCGAGTTCTTCGGTGCACTTCAAGCGATGCGGCGTCATGGCAGTACGTTGAGTTCGACCCTGCGGGATGCGTGGGACCGCGGCTACTTGAACAGCATTACGAAAAACTCCCCTGCGCGAGCTACGGACGCCCATATCAGCATCGCGGCGAACATTCCACCAGAAGAACTGCGGCGGGGTCTGCTCGCCGAAGACGTGGACAATGGCTTTGCCAACCGCTTCCTCTGGTGCTGTTCGCGGGGTTCAAAGTTCCTTCCCGAAGGCGGCAAAGACTTCGACGCCGACCTCCAGGAGTTACGGCGCGACTTCAATCGGGTCAACATCGATTCCCTGAACGGCGAAGTGAACTTGAACGGCGACGCTCAAGATATTTGGGGTCACAACAACAAGCCCGAAACGGGTTTGTACCGCAGGCTCGCTGCGCCAAGGCCCGGAATGTTCGGCCAGGTGACCGCCAGAGCCGCGCAGCAGGTCTTGCGACTTGCGCTCATCCATGCGCGATTGGACGGTGTGCTCACAATCGGTCCCAGCCACTTGGAGGCGGCGCTGGAAGTCTGGCGGTATTGCGAGGATTCGTGCCGCTATCTGTTCGGCGATCTGATCGGCGATCCTACGGCAGACGCCATTTTGAAAGCGCTCAGGAGCACCCCGCAGGAAGGGCTCACCCGCTGGGAAATAAACAAGCTCTTCGCTGGGAACAAGCCGGCCGCAGAAATAGAGCGTGCGCTCCATCTGCTGGCCCAGACTGAAAAGGCGAGATTTGCGATGGAGGATACCGGCGGCAAGCGGCCCGCGCAACGCTGGTTTCTAACGGAGTGACGAAGCTTACGAAGTTCACGAAGTTCATATCAGCGCGCGCCTCAAACCTTCGTGAACTTCGTAAACTTCGTACGAAAGATCGACGAACCGCGTGTTTTTTCGACGAATTTTGAACGGTCCATGCAGGTTTCGTTCACGGACTATTTGCGAATACGGGCGGAGGAACCATGAACTCAAAGGAACCGGCTTTACGGATAGGACAGGCGGCTGCGCAATTGGGGGTGAGCGTGCATCATCTTCGGCAACTCTGCAAATGCGGCTTGGTCGAGGCTGAACAGAGCCCCGGAGGCCAATGGCGCATCCCAACGAGCGAGATTGCGCGCTTGGCGAGTGAAGGCGTGCCCGCCGTGCCGAGCTTCATTGAGGAACCGCAGCCCGAGCTTGCGGCGCCTGCCCCAGCCTCGCGCTCGAATCGCCTGGCGCCGCCGAGTCCAGCGGTGATAGGGGCTGTCGAAGATGCGGAGATCGAGGAAGCTACGGTCAGGCGCAAAGAAAGCACCGTCCACAAGCTCCGCCTGGAACTTGAGGAGCAGGATGTGCAAGACCAGCTTGAGGCCCGCGAGCGCCGGCAAGCTGCCCTCGAAGCCACGGAACGCCAGAAGGCCGAGAGAGCACAGGCCGAGCAGCTCAGGCGAAAGTGGCTCGATGAGTGGATTCAGTACGCGCTACGCTCGCTGCCTTACGGCGCCCACCGGGAGACCGAGCTTGAGGTGCACGCAGCGGTACAAGACGCACTTGCAAGCCTCCAGCCGAATCAGCCGAAGTACATTATTCAGCGTTTGGTGGACGCGGCGGTCGAAAAGGCGCTCCATCCGTGGAAGCGCCAACAGGAAATCAAGCGGGCTATCGAGTCGGGCATGAACAAGCTGGCCTGGGACGTGCGATTCGGTTCTCAGTTCGCGCCGTTGAAACAGCGGGCTTGGGAGGCGGCCGTGGCCGCCGTAACCGGCATCCGCGCGGAGGCCAGCTACGGCGAGATGGAAACCGCCGCGATCCAGGCCGTTCAGCCGATGATCCAGGAGTATCACCATGTGGAAGCCTGCCGGACAGCGCTCTTACGGATTTATGTTTCCGGTGCGACATGGCAGGAGCAGGAAGAGGTCAAGGAAGCCGTTCGGAACGCGCTCTCCGCCCTTCCCATCGGCGCAACGCAAAAGCAGCTCGACAACGCAAAGCAAGCCACCCTCGCGGCATTCGAAGCGGAAGTGGCGAAGCGGCAGAAGGCAGCCGCCCTTGAAGCCGAGCAGCAGCGGAAACGCCGCGACGCACAATCCAAAGTCAATTGGCAACTGGACCACATTGAACACTACCTGCAACAGGAGTACGAATTCGACGACGGCTACTTTGAGATGGCGCAGGAGAGGGACCGGTTAAGGCCCTTGATTTCCGAAGCACTGGTCGAGGAGCTGCTCGAAGATCCAAACATGGACGCCGATGATATTCGGGGTCGGATCGAAGAACTGGTTGACGATGAAATCTGAAGGAACCGGCAAGCCCAAGCCGTCAGGTGTCAGTTCCCGCCCGCGAGAAAAGGACGAGGCACGCCGTCCCAGTCTCGCTCGGACCATGCAGCAAACCGCCGCCCGCCTCCGCCGTGACTTCGCCCCGCGTATCGCTCAGGACCCGCAAAAGTTCAAGAGACTGGTTGTCTCCTACCTGCGGCGCCACTTGCCCCCCGGCCCCGGGCGGCCGGCAGGGGATGCCGTGACCCTCGCTCTGGAACTCCGCAAGCAGGGTTTGGAGTGGAAGCAAGTTTACCCGCAGTGCATATCTGGCCATACGCAACTGATACCTGCGGTCCGGCGCCAAGCGGAATCGAATCTGCGCGGGGCGTGTCGCTCTAGACAGAACACCACACGGCGAAGAAAAGCCGAGCAGGATTTCAGCGCCCCAACAATACCCCCCGCGAATGTTCCGTCTATCGCGCCGCTCGATTCTGGTTTAGAACTGAAGACGTGAAGCGCCTCCGCCGCGAACAAGTCGAGAGCCGCAAGGAAAAAGCCGCACGATTCACCGAGACAGTTTTAGGCGATTCCGAACGCGCCCACGAGATCCGCGACGAGTCGGTTGAAGACTATGCCGAACGGCGGAAGTTCGAGATCACAAATCCAACAAGGAGGGGAATCATGCCCCGTAAGACCGTTGACGACTACCGCGAGGAAGTCCAGGATCTCAAGGAACAAATCCGAGACCTGGAGAACGAAAACGAAACGCTTCAGGACCGGCTCGACAGCGTTGCTGACATCGTAGCGCCCGAAGAAGAGGAGGAAGAAGAGGAGGGAGAGGAACAGGACTGACCCGGCCCGCACGGGCGAATGGCGCTCGCAAGGAAGGGGCGGTCACTGATCGGGCGCTGCGGTATCGCGCCGCAGCGCACCCGCCGCCAGGTCCGCGATGCTGTTGCCTGTGCGGGAGCGGGCGAAATGTCGAAGTGGGCCACGTCAACGGCCACGAGGAGGACGGCGCGCCAGCGAACACATTTTTCACGTGTCGGCGTTGCAACGTGCGGTGTGCGAACACACTCCGTGCCGCCGGACTCGGGCGACCGACGCGACAATTCAACGCCGCCGGCGGCGCCCGGTCGCTGGGCCAGTGGCTTGCCGCCGTCATGAGCATGAAGGGGGAGTCGAACCAGATGACCGTACCGGCAGCCGTGGAAATGGTTAGGGCCACTCCGCCAGAACGGAGGTCTGAGTTCGCAGCGGAAATCTGGGAACGCCGCCGGGCGCGCTCGGGAGGGGCGCCATTCTAAGCCAGGTCGAAGAATCGGGCGTCACTTGATCGCAATCGTGACGCCGGCCCGAGAAGACGCCGCACCGATGGTAAGAACCAGAGGGACCGCGCCGCCCGTGGGGGCGTTATCAGGAATGAGTACGTTGAGTTGAATTTCCCCGGAGTACACCAGGCCATTGAAAACCAGGTTGGCATCGGGAATTGTCACCCCTCCGAGACTAACGCTCACCGGCAGCAGTGGGTTTGGGAAAGGCGGTCCTGTGGGCTGTGTACCATCCTGCTGTGGAATATCGACAAGGCCCTGCCCGGTTGCCCAAAAGGCAACGTACGTATTTCGCGGAGCTGGATTCGAAGCTGAGTTGAAGGTTTGGTCCTGGTTCAGCACCCATGCTTGCCCTGGGCCGTATCCTTGGGTGAGGATCCCCGGCGAAGAATCTACAACCGGGACGGTGACTGCGTTGCCGTTGACGCCGTTATACTCCGCTTGGATGCTGGTGGCTGCCGTCCCCGCAATTCCGAAGGGAACCAGGGCATTGACCTGCGTCGCTGAGGAATAAACGATAGGCGCGGCCGTTCCCCCTATGTAAACCCTGGTCCCCGACGCCAGCGTGGTCATTGGGCCAGAATAGCCCCCCGTGCTGGGACCAAGTCCAGCGCCCCAGATGGAGATGTATTCGTTTGGAGCGATTCCGCCCGCCAGCGACGTGGCGGCATTGATGACGCCGGCGACAGTAATCTGCGGGCCGACCGCGGCGGCGGGATTGACGGTCAGGGCCACGTTGACTGTCTGTGACGTGACACCTGGACTGGAAACGGTGACGACCCCACTAAACGGACCGGCGGTGAGACTCGTGGGATTCACGGAGACTGACAGCGTCGAGGGCGCCGACCCGGAGGCCGGAGAAACCGTTAGCCAAGTGGCATTGGACGAAACCGTCCAAGGAAGCGCCCCACCGCTCGCGTTCGTTACCGAGACGCCTTGCGCGACCGGAACCGCGCCGCCCGCCGTATAGTTGAATGTGAGCGTTTGGGGCGAGACCGCCAGGGACGCCGGGGCTGGAGCCACCGTGAGCGTAACGCTGATCGTAACGGGACTGTTGGACGCGCCCCCGGCCGAGATCTGAACGCTGCCCGTGTACTTGCCCGCGCCCAGGCCCGCAGGCGATACCAGCACGGAAAGCGTTGACGGCGCTGTGCCGGATGCTGGCGACACACCCAGCCAGGACGCGCTTGGAACGGCAGTCCAGGTAAGCGTGCCTCCTCCGCTATTGGTGGCCTGGATGGACTGCGCTGCCGGGACCGCGCCGCCCACCGCGTAGGCGAATTGCAGGCTTGTGGGCGCAACCGCAATCGAGGGAGCCGGAGCCGCCATGATGTTGATGGAATCCCATGCCGACGACGATAACTCCACGTAGATTGTGACCAAACCGGGTGTGGTCAGGTTGGGCATGGTCGCCGGCAAAAAGGACGCCGAAATCGCCCGATCGGTCCACGAAGACACCGGCAGAGGATAGCCGGTTGTGGAACCAGGAGCAGCGGCAATCACTTGACAGCCGGAGCACTGCTGCTGGCCGAAGCCGACGCCGTTGATTGTGATCGTCGTACCCGATTGCACAACCCATCCCGGCGCGTTTGCCAATAAGGGCATGACACTGGAAATTTCGGGCGAGAGCTTCCGGCGAAAGGTACTGTAGCCGCCTGCAAAAACAGTAACAGGCCCGTCTGTCACCGACCCGAGCGAGTAGCTCGCGGCCTCAAACGTCGCCATGCCCGCAACAAACTCATTGTAGAATACGATGTTCGTTGCTCCTCCGTCAGAAAAGCTGACGTTTCCCCACGAGACGGAACTTATGTCCTTCAAGTACTGATCCGCTGCCGTTTCCACCGCAAAGTAAGCGCCTCCGTATTGGGACAAATAGAAATCTGTGGCGGGCGTTCCACCGATTGACATCCAGTTGGGCGTGTTTGCAAGAAAAGACTCAACGATTAGTTCGGTTTCCGGAGCCTCGGCGATACCAGAGCCTTCGCAGTCCACGACGAGCTGATCGACTTCGCTAAAATCCTCATGGCAATATGGCAGGATACGTGTTCGCGTGGCATCGCGCGCGAAGCCTAACGACGCGCTGGAAACCGACACGACGCCATCGCTCGCATTCGCAGGCGGGGAGCTTGAGAACTGGGCCTCGTAGCCCTTGTTGCCGATGATCGCCAGCGCATCGACTCCGCGCAGGTCATCACCCCCTTGGTTCCACCGTGCTAGATTCCACAGGAGCGCACTGCCCGGAATCATCTCGGCGCTTTGCGTTCCGGTCGGGATGCTGGAGGCCCAGTTCTCAGCGAGGAATGAGCCGAAATTCGGCGTTGCAATCAAAACCACCTTCCGAATCCTCGGGTTCACGGGCGGCTGCGACGATCCACTGTCCTGCAATCCTGAGAGGTACGCCCTGGCAATCAAACCGCCCATGCTATGCGCAACGAGATCTACCTGCGGCACCAGCGCTCCGGTATCGTAGCGAATTAGGCCAAGCACCTGTCCGAGAACGTTTCCAAGATCCTCGATCTGGCCGTTGGGGTCCTCGACGCAGTTATCGAAGAAGTAGACAACCGGAACGCCGTTGCTGATCTGAAGATCGCCCGCTAGTGTACCGAAGGTATCTGAAGGGCCGCTCGATTCTGGGCAAGATCCGACATTTAGGGAATCCAGGTTAACGCCAAACTGCCAGCCGTTCAACAACACGACGGGCGGTTGGGTCGCCGTGCTTGGGACCGTTTGCATTGGGTCCAGCGTGACGGCCAGCGTGGTCATTCGCTCTTCGCTCGCCTCGGCTATCGCCGAGAGTTTGACCGTGTACTCGCCGGGCTTCATGCGCAACGATGCAGCCAGCGAGATTTGATCTCCGGCCCGATTCGGCCCGACCACGATCCCGTGCGCTTCCTTACCGTCGATTTCCAGGCGCCGGGTCTTAGCGTGCAACAGGAAATCGAGCGTCTCGGCTGAGGCGTCAACCCTGGTGGATTCGCCCGCCCGCAACCGATACCGTGTCTGACGCATCGCCAGCGGACGGACCGCCCGCAAATTCGGGCTTGTCTGCTCTGGAGTTGTTTGAGCCTGAGCCGTCGCAATCACCGCGCAGAAAGCCAACAGGGTTGCGGCAAAACGTCCGCGAGTTTCAGATGCCATCGTACTCTCCTGAAGAACGGCAGGACGCTTCAGCCGCTTCGGGGCCAGTGTTCTGATTTCAGCGCCTTGGGTCCATGAGCCACAAGGCCACGCTGGATAACGCTGGTGCGTTAACTGTAGTTAAATGGTGGGTTTTATTGAATCTCCGCTTGCAATTATCTGAAATCGGAGTTATCGTGATTATTAGCTATACGGCTTAGCTACTGGGTTGTGGGCATGACAAAGAAAAAGACGCCGAAGGCGCTCTCTGATTACTTTCGGCAAATGGGCAAGAAGGGCGGCAAGCGCAGCCTGAGAACCATGACGCCCGAGGCGCGCACGGCCCGAGCGAAGAAAGCCGCGGCGAAGTCGGCGGAAGTGCGGCAAAAGAAAGCCGCAAGGAAACGGAAGGCGTAGCAATGGCAGTCTACAGGCCGAAGTATCGGGACCCGAACACGGGAAAACTGGTCGAATCCGCAGTGTACTGGTATGAGTTCACATTCGTCGGCAACCGCTACCGCGATTCCACCAAGCAAACCCGGAAAACGCTTGCGAGGGAGTTTGAGAAAGGAGAGCGGCTGAAAATCGAGCGCGCTTACGCGGGCCTGCCCACGGAAGCGCCCGCGCAACGCATCAGGACCGTCTCAAAGGCGCTGCAAGCCTACCAACAGGGATATAAGACCGGGCATAGGGAAAAGTCGGTCTCCTGGGTCAAGGAGCGCACAGCGCACGTTGAGCGGCTGTTGGGCGGCGCCCTCCTGCCAGACCTCACGGAGGACCGAATCCGCGACTACATGACGGCGCGCCTTTCCGAAAAGGCCGGGAATCGTACCATCAACATGGAGGTGGATTGCCTGGCGCGGGCGATCGGCCGCCAATGGCGAGAACTCTGGCCGAAGGTCAAGCGCCTGGAGGAAAACCGCGAGGCTGGCCGCGCCCTGTCCACGGAAGAGGAAAACCGGCTGCTGGCAGTTGCCGCGGCGAACAGGTCGCCCCTGATTCTGCCATTTATCCGAATCGCCCTATTGACGGGGATGCGGAGCGGCGAGATTCGCGCGCTCCGCGTGGGCCAACTCGACTGGAAGGCGCGGTCCCTTCGCGTGGGCAGGGCCAAGACGCGCGCCGGCGCGGGCCGCGAGATTCCGATGAATGCGGACCTTGCCGAGACGGTTACCGGACAGGTGGCATGGCTCAAGAAGAGATTCGAGACCGAGCCTGAACCGGACTGGTATCTGTTTCCATTCTCGAATCGCGTGCGTCCCGTGGACCCGATGCGGCCGGCGACTACGATCAAGACCGCCTGGGAATCGGTCCGCCTGACGGCAAAGGTGGACTGCCGTTTCCATGATCTTCGCCACACAGCGCTTACCAAGATGGCCGAAGCCAGCGTTCCCGAGAGCACCATGCTGGCGCTGGCGGGCCACATGTCCCGCGTCATGCTGGAAAGGTACAGCCACATCAGGATGGCGGCGAAACGTGAGGCGGTGGAGTCTTTGACGCTCCCAAAAGCGGTAAACGCAAACGGGGTACCCAAAGAATCCCCCAAAGTAGGCCGAAAATCGCGTCTTTCGGTGGTCTCAAAACTCCCTGTAAGTAATTGATTCTAAAGTGGTGGGCGCGACAGGACTCGAACCTGTGACCTCCTGCGTGTGAAGCAGGCGCTCTAACCAACTGAGCTACGCGCCCGTTTGGGGCGGGAATGCGACTGCGGCGCTTCGAAGCGCCAAGTATCGAGTTTACCTGAAAAGCGGAGGTCAGCGCCACCGACACTGGGGCGGAAGGGGGGGTTATTGAAGCCGGTTGCAAAACTGGGATCGGTTCCCGTCCGAAGCGCTCAGGCATGTTCCGGACCGCTCGCGGAGCCAACGCTGTGATCGCGCTTCGATGTTGCCGCTCCAGTCGACTCTTTGACGACTACCGGGAGCGCCGCTGGAACTAGTTGCCGGCCCTGTGTCGCACACCCTCACGCTTCCGGCAGCATTTCCATCAGGCGCTCAATCAGCTCGGAGGGGAAGAAGGGCTTGCGCAGGAAGCGCACCTGGCTGGCTTTGCCCAGCGGCGGAGCCTCCTTCGCGTAGCCCGAAATCATCAGGACGGAGGCTTCGGGGTGCAGCGCGAGCACGCGCTCGGCCAGCGTGGCGCCGTCCATCCCAGGCATGTTCACGTCGGAGATCAGCACATGCACCGGCTCGCGCTTGCAGATCTCGAGGGCCCCGGCGGCGTGCGGCGCGAAAAGCAGATGGATCCGCCGCGACCGAAGCATGTGCTCCACCAGCCGCAGCACCTGCGGCTCGTCATCCACAATCAGAACCGTACGCAGAGCGTCTCCCATCCACTGATTCGATTCTACGAGCGGCCGAAAGGTTCGCGCAATCGACCCCAAGGCCCGCGCGGGCCGGGCTTTCGGCCTGCCCGAGCTTCGCTTGGGTTGAGAGGCGAAAACGCCTGTCCCGCTTCGATTCCCATTAGAGTGTCCCATGAGAGTCTCTACCGGCCGCCATTTCTGATACCCTGTAGCTTAATTCGTGCGCCGCTAGGGGCGCCTGACGCCGTGCTCGGGCGGTGTTTTCGCGCCTCTCACGAGCTTGGGTCATGGTCTCTCAAAACGAACAAGATCCGATTGCCCGCGCCGCGCCCGCCGCGCCCTACCCACTCCTTTTCCTTTTCCTGGTTTTCACGCTGGCCGTGGCGGGTGTTTTCGCCACTTACCACCGCTCCCAGACGGCGGCCATCGAGCGCGAGGCCGGCAAGGAGTTGCTGGCCGTCGCCGACATGAAAGTCGAGCAGATCGTGGGGTGGCGGCAGGCGCGTGTGCGCTCCGGCCAATCCATTATGGCCGACGCCATGAGCCTCACGGTCATGCGGCGCTTCCTGGCGCGCGGAGGCGCGTCCGATCGCGCCCAGATCCTCACCTGGCTCGACTCCCTTTGCAACCACGGAGCCTGTGTCCACGCCGCACTAGCGGATGCCCAGGGGCGGGTCGCGCTCTCGGTGGGCCGCGCCATGGGCGACGAACAACACGTGCGCGCCCTGGTGGCCGAGGTATTGCACAGCAATGATCCGGTCTGGCGCGATTTCCAGCGCGACGGCCCCAATGGCCCCGTGCACCTCGGCGTGGATATCCCGTTGCGCCTCGGCTCCCGGGCGCCGTTTGGAGCCTTGCTGTTCGACATCGATCCCGAGAACTTCCTCTATCCCTTGATTCGCGGTTGGCCCACGCCCAGCCGCACCGCCGAGACCTTCCTGGTGCGGCGCGACGGCCAGTATATCCTCCATTTGAGCGACGTGCGCGGCCACACGGGCATGGCTTTGAATATGCGGGTGCCCCTGACTCGCTCCGACGTGCCCGCCGTGCGCGCGGTCCTGGGCGTCCAAGGCAACTTCGAGGGACCCGATTACAGCGGCGTACCGGTCTTCGCGGCCGCCCGCCCAGTCCCCGGAACGCCGTGGTTCCTGGTCGCCAAGATCGATGCGGAAGAGGTCCGCGGACCCATCGCCCGGCAGACTATGCCCGAAGCCATCGCCGCCATCGACCTGATTTTGGCCGTGGCCGCCGGGGCGGTGTTCCTGTGGCGCCGCCAGCAGGCGCGCTTTTACCGCGACCGGTATCGCGCCGAAGTCGAGCGCCGCGCCCTCATCGGGCACTACGATTACCTCAGCCGCTTCGCCAACGACGTCATCCTGCTCACGGATGAAGACGGCCATATCCTGGAGGCCAACGACCGTGCCCTGGACGTGTACGGCTACACCCGCGACGAGTTCCTCGCCCTGAGCCTTCGCGATCTCGTTCATCCCAGCGAGCTGGCCAACTTCGATGACCAATGGAACGTTGTTAAAGACTGCAGGTCGCTGCTCTTCGAAAAGGTCCACGCCCGCCGGGACGGATCGGCCCTGCCCGTGGAAGTCAGCGCGCGGATCATCGAGGTGGAAGGCAAGGTGTTCCGCCAGAGCATCATCCGCGATATCACCGAGCGCCGCCGCGCCCAGGCTGCCCTGCGGGAAAGCGAGAACCGCTTCCGCCAGGTGGTCGAAGGCGCCCCGGAAGGCATTGTGGTGGAGAGCGACGGCCGGGTTCAGTATCTCAACCCGGCGGCGCTGCGGCTGATGGGCGCGCAATCCGCCAGCGAACTTGTGGGCCGTCCGCTACTCGATAACATTCACCCGGAGGAGCGCGAGGAGGTTGTACGGCGCGGCGAGTCGCTGGCTCGGGGCGAACCGGTCCCTGCCGCCGAGCGGCGCTTCCTGCGAGTCGACGGCAGCGAGAGTGTGGGGATTGTCTCGGTAACGCGTCTCGAATACGGCGGAAGCTCCGCCACCATGGTCTTCTTCCACGATATATCCGACCAGAAACGCGCCCAGGCTGCCCTCCGGGAGAGCGAGGAACGCTTCCGCCATGTGGTCGAGAGCGCCCCGGAAGGCATCATCGTCGAGAGCGGCCGCCGGATGCAGTACCTCAACCCGGTAGCCGTGCGCCTGCTGGGGGCCGACTCCGCCAGCCAACTGTTGGGCCGTTCGGTACGCTCGATCATTCATCCGGACGAGCGCGAGATGGCCGAAAGGCGGGCCGAGGCAGTGGATCGAGGCGAATGGGTTCCCGCCGCCGAGCGCCGCTTCCTGCGGCTCGACGGCGGTGAGTTTGTGTCGGACACTTCGATTACGCACCTCGAATACGACGGGCGGCCCACCATCCTGGTATTTCTCCACGACATCTCCGACCGGAAGCGCATCGAGGCGGAACACGCTTTTCTGGAAGCCCAGTTGCGCCAGGCCCAGAAGATGGAGAGCGTGGGCCGCCTGGCCGGCGGGGTGGCCCACGATTTCAACAATCACCTGACCGTGATCAACGGCTACTGCGATATGCTGCTGGCCGATTTTCCGGAAGGGCATCCCGTCCGCGAGTCTCTGGAAGAGATCCGCTCCGCCGGCGAGCGCGCCGCGGCCCTCACCGCGCAGTTGCTGGCCTTCAGCCGGAAGCAGATCGCGGAGCTCAGGCCGGTGTCCCTCAACGAGGTGGTGGCCGACGCCGGCCGAATGCTGCGCCGCCTCATCGGCGAGGATGTCGAGATCGTAACCAATCTGGCCGCCGAACCCGCGGTTGTGATCGCCGATCTGGGGCAGATGAATCAGGTCCTCATGAACCTGGCGGTCAACGCCCGCGACGCCATGCCCGAGGGTGGCAAACTGGTGATCGAAACGGGGACGGAGGAGATCGGGGACCAGTGCGCGTCGCTGCATCCCGACGCCCAGCCGGGCCGGTTCGTGGTCCTCTCGGTGAGCGATACCGGCGTCGGCATGGACCGGGAGGTCCTGCAAAGGATCTTCGAGCCGTTCTTCACCACCAAGAAGACCGGAGCCGGCACCGGGCTGGGCCTCGCCACGGTCTATGGAATCGTCCACCAGAGCGGCGGCTGGGTTACCGCGTCGAGCGAACCCGGCTGCGGCGCCTGCTTCCGCGTGTATCTGCCCGCCGCCTGCCCCGCCGAGCCCACGCTCGGCGAGGCCCCTCATGCCCGGGATGACCGCGGCTCCGAAACGGTGCTACTGGTGGAGGACCACCCCGAGGTGCTCCGCCTCACTCGCGAGATTCTCCGCGAGAAAGGCTATCGGTTGCTGGAGGCCTGCAACGGGGCCGAGGCATTATCCGTCGCGGCCAGCCATGCCGGTCCCATCGACGCCCTCGTGACCGATGTCGTGATGCCCGGCATGAATGGGCCCGAGCTGGCCGCCCGCCTCCTTCAACAGCGGCCGCTCGTTAAAGTCCTCTTTACTTCCGGATACCCGGCCGGGGCCCTTGGAACCCAGGGCGTGCTCGATCCGGGCATGGCCTATTTGCCGAAGCCGTTCACCGCTGCCCAACTGGCGCTCAAGCTCCGGCAAGTCATCGAAGCGGGCTGAGAGAGGCTGCCGCTCCCTCGGTTGGCAGGCGGAACCGCCGGCCCCACCAGAAATGGAGATCATGTAAACGGCCAGGTGGGACAGGCGCTTTCGCGTGTCAATCCGACACGCTTGGCGATTGAACTGGTTTCCCACTGTGATATCGCGTACGCTCTACCGCCGCCCGGCCGGAGTACGTTGCACAGCGGGGCGACAATGAAACCGTACACACGCGGGAGGGACTAAGGTGATGGACCAGCGCACGCGCCGCAGTTTTCTTTCGGGCCTGGCGATGGGGACCGGGCTGTTGTCGGGAGGGTGCCATCGCGCCGGTGAACCGGTCGAATCGCCCGCCGGTCCGGCTGACGTTACGCTGCGCATCGGCCCCGTCCTGGTGGATATCGCCAAAGACCACACCATCAGCACGATCGGCTACAACGGCGGCGTTCCGGGTCCACTGATCCGCCTGCGCGAGGGCGTCCCCGTGACGGTCGATATCTTCAATGAGACGGATACCCCGGAATACGTTCACTGGCACGGGCAGATAATTCCCGCCGACGTGGATGGCGTCGAAGAAGAAAAGAGCCTGGTGGCGCCGCCCCATGGACGCTTGCGGTACCGGCTCACCCCGCGGCCCGCCGGCGCGCGCTGGGTGCACTCTCACGCCATGTCCATGTCGGATGTGAACCGTGGAACTTATACCGGCCAGTTCGGCTTTGTCTACATCGAGCCCAAGGCAAATCCCGGGCAGTACGACCAGGAGGTCTTCCTGGCGACGCATGAATGGGAGCCTTTTTACACCACCGCCGAGATGGAGGAGGAACCCGACCCCGAGCAGCTCGCCAGGATGGCGGCGCAACCGAAGGACGAGAAACCCAACGGCTGGGAGATCGGGTACCAGAGGTTCACCGTAAATGGCAAGTGCCTCGGCTTTGGTGAGCCGGTTCGCGTCAAGGAAGGACAACGCGTCCTGTTCCACTTCCTCAATGCCAGCGCCACGGAGAACATACGGTTGGCGCTGCCGGGGCATGTCTTCGAGGTCACGGCCCTGGATGGGAATCCCGTGCCCCATCCGCGGCCCGTCGAAGTGCTCGAGCTCGGTACGGCCGAGCGCATAGACGCGGTGGTGGAGATGAAGAGCCCGGGCGTGTGGGTCTTGGGAACTCCCATGGACGACGATCGCAAGAATGGCATGGGGATCGTGGTCGAATACGCCAATAAGAGCGGACAACCCCGCTGGATCAAGCCCCCGAAGAAGCCTTGGGACTACGTCATCTTCGGTGAAAACCGTCCGGCGCCCAATCCCGACGAAGTGATTCCGTTGGTAATCGGCAAGATCAACGGTGGAACCGGAGGCTTCAACCGGTGGACTATCAATGACGGGAGCTATGACCAGAAGGCCGAGCCGCGCGTCCTCCACAAGGGCCGGCGGTACCGGCTGGTTTTCGACAACCAGACCGACGACGCGCACCCAATTCACCTGCACCGGAACAGCTTTGAGCTCGCCAGCGTCAATGGCAAACCGACGTCGGGCGTGCTGAAGGACGTGGTTCTCTTAAAGGGCTTCAAGAAGATCGAGGCGGACGTCACCCCCGCCATGGAGGGATTGACCCTGTTCCATTGCCATCAGCAATTGCATATGGATTACGGGTTCAAACTGCTGTTCAACGTGGCGTGACGAGCATTGCGCCGTAGGGGCCGGGCACGCCCGGCCCGGCGTCCATGTCAGACTGGCGGATTCTGTCAGAATGCTTCAAAATGGGAACATGCTTCGAAAGGCAGCCGTCCGTTACAGGGGGAAGGTGGATAGCGCGGGCCGGGTGCTCATCCCGGCGGAGTTGCGTGAAAAAATGGACGTGAAGCCCGGCGCGATGGTGACCATTACGGCCGGGCGCGGGCGCATCGTGCTGGAATCGAGATCGGCCGCCGTGCGCGCCGCGCAGAGGTACTTCCGGACGCTCGCCCCGGAGAGCCAGATCTGGTCCGACGAATTGATCGCGGAGCGGCGCCGGAAGGCGCGGCGGGAACTTGCGGACTGACGGCGCGCAGTATGTCCTCGATAGCTCGGCCCTGATCGCCCTGGTGCGGCGCGAGCGCGGCTGGGAGAAGGTGGATGCGGCGCTGGACCGTTCGGTCATCTGCGCCGTCAACCTCGCGGAATCCTTAACCAACCTGGTGCATAAAGGCGGCGAACCGCGCCTGACGGAACACCTGTTGCGGGACCTCAAGCTGGAAGTCCTGCCTTTCGACGAAGAATTGGCTTGGGCGAGCCGCGACCTGTGTTCCCTGGCTTGGACGCACGGCATATCTTTCGCCGACCGCGCCTGCTTGGCTCTGGCGCGTCACCTGCGGCTGCCCGCGCTGACGGGCGACGCCAAATGGAAGGATCTCGACCTGAAGATCCCGGTGAAGCTGTTCCGGGATAGACGATCATGACGCCGCAGACCGCGTGCGCGCCTGCGCTTCTGGGAATGAAGACGGCTCGGTGACAGACGGCAAAACCCGGTCGTCTGTCCCACCGCCCCGTTATTCGATCGCTGGTCCGAAGTAGCCCTGCGCCAGCGCCGGCTCGGCGTCCAGCGCTCTGGTCCAGCAGGCGCGGGCTTCGTCCGATTTGCCGAGCGCTTCCAAAATGCGCCCCAGGTTGAGCAGCGCCTCGGGCATCTCGGGGTTCTGCGCCAGAGCATCGCGGTAGAGACGTACGGCTTTCTCGTTCTGCCCGGCCTTTTCGTACATCAGCGCCGCGTTGTAGAGCACCTCCGGGGAGCGCTCGCCCAGGTCGATCAGGCGCACGTGAAACTCGAGCGCGGCATCCAGGTCGCCGGCCTGCGCGGCCAGCGAAGCGAGGCCGCGCAGGGCGTCGAGCGACTTCGGGTCGGCCTCGAGCAGCTTCTCGTAGAGGCGTTCGGCGCGCGCGCGGTCGCCCAATCCGGCATAGGCCAGCGCCAGGTTGGCGAAGGCTTCGGGCCATTGCGGGCGGTATTTCAGGCAGCCTTCCAGGGCGTCGGCGGCGGCGCGGTAATCGCCCCGTTGCAGCCGCAGATAGCCCAGGCGGAAGCGCGCCTCTTCTTCCTTGGGAGCTTTCTCCAGAACCTGGGTGTACCAGCGCTCGGCTTCCTCCAACTGGCCGGCGCGCTCGAGCAGCAGGGCCATGTTCCAGAGCGGAGGCAGGGAGGCCGGGTCGGCCTGCGCCGCGCGCTCGTAAGCCGCGCGGGCGCCGGCCACATCGCCCATCTGCTCGCGGACAATACCCATATTCGTGTGGGCCTCGCACGATTGCGGCCGCACCTTCAGGGCATCCGCATAGGCTTCCGCGGCCTGGTCCCACCGGCTGGCTTTCTGATGCGCCAGCGCCAGGTTGAACCAGGCTTCGAAATGGCCCGGCACGGCGGAAACCAGCAGGTTGCAGAACTTCGCCGAAAGGGCATGGTCTCCGGCCGCGCAGGCCCATGCCGCCAGCCCCTCCAGGGCCACCGTCGAATCGGGTTTCAGGTCCAGCAAACGCTCCGAATATTCCCGGACCATGTCGAAGTCCTGCTTCTGCATCCCGATCAGCACCAGGTTGGAGAGCGGTTCCTCGGATTCCGGGTCGCGCTGCAAAATCAGGTTGTAAAGCTTGGCCGCTTCATCGAGTTGGCCCAGGGACTGCAAGGCCGCCGCCTTGCCGAAGAGCCCGTCCTCATGATCGGGAGCCAGTTCCAGGCAGCGTTCGAATCCGCGCAGGGCGCTCTGGGGGTCGTCCAGCCGCAGATAACAGAGCGCCAGGCCCAGGCGCGCCTCCAGGTTCGCGGCGTCGAGCGTGCTGGCCTTGTGGAAGGCCTCGGCCGCCTGGTCCCACGCGCTGCTGCGCTCCAAACACACGGCCAGGTTCAACCAGCCCATGGCGAACTGCGGCTTGATCCGCAGCAGGGCGCGGTAGCTTTTGGCGGCCGCCTCGAAGCGTCCCAGCTCGAACTCGATGTGACCCATGGCGCGGTATATCTCGGCGGAAGGCTGGCCGCCCGCCGCGGCCCGCTGTAGCTGTTCGAGCGCTTCCTCGCGCTTGCCGGACAGGTGCAGCGCCACCGCGCGGGCCAGCGTACCAGGTCCGGGCGGGGCGGCCTTCTCGGGCGCATCCGATTCGTTCATGCGAAGATTCTGTACAGTGCTGGTCATGATATCCGAGCCTCCCGGCCGAGCCCTTTGCGTAAGACAAGCCCGACCCATTCCACCGGCGCCGGAGCGTCCGGCGATCCCGTAAATCCCATTTCTCCATACGCCATGCGGGAGCCAACCCGCCCCGCCGCGGTAACCCGCGAGGGCCCCAGCAGCGGAACCGTCCGCGGCGCCGACGGAAGGCCGTTGGCCGCCGGCGGGCCGGCCCGCCCGGCAGCCGTAAACGTGCGTCCCGCCGCGCCTGACGGCGGCTGGCGGAACGCCACCCGGGCCGAGACGCGAAAGGCGCTCCCCATGCTCGCCGCCGGCGCGACTTTCCTCAGCTTCCCATCCCGGCCCCCCAGCGCCGTCTGGCACACTACCGCCGGCTTCGCCGTCCGGCCCGCTCCGGCCAGCCTGCCGGCAGTCGAGAGCTTCATCCCGAATGCCCGCGGCTCGCCGCTCGATCCAGCCGAGGCGCGCTGCAGCAGGGCCATGCCCGCTTTCGGAAGATGGCCTCCGAAAGTCCACGAAACCGTCTGCTCCGGAGCCGCCGGCCGCTGGGCGGCCGAGAGCATCACCGAGGGCGCTTCCAGAAATCCGCGCGGCGCCGCTTTGGCGTTCCCCGGCGCGGCAGCCGCGAATAGCGCCTTCGGGTTCTCCCGCCGCCTAGCCAGGGTGGAGACCTTGTTGGCCTCCGTCAGGCAGTCCATGCTGCGGCGAAGACGGTATTGATTGCGGTGCTCGCGGGAGCAGAAGTCCCCGCCGGCCCCCACCCGGATCCGTCCCAGGGGCCTCCCGCATAACATGCAGTTCTTGGCGGTCATTCTGCCAAGCAGTATAGACCGGGCGACACTGAATTGAAAGATAAATAGTGGTAACGGCGCTTCTGTTCTGAAGAGTTAACTGACGATGTTATCTAAAGTTATCAACTATTGTGATGTCGCCTAATCGAGTTGCTAATTTTGGTTAGTACAAAGCGGAATTGGTTACCAATGTCATAGAAGTTCAAGTACAATCATGCTGGTGCTGGTTGAGCTATGTCAGCCAGCCGCGGAGGTATTCGATGAGTGAGGCGTCCTGTCTCGCGCAGCGTTCCGATTCCAGTCCCGCTGCTTCGCCATATTATCTTTGGGAGGCGCCGGGCAAGCCTGTCTCGGTGCGAATCTCTCATCAGGTGGTCGACCGGCTCGATCGTGCGGCTGTCGAGACCTTCCGTTCCATCAGCTCGCGGGGCTCGGAAATTGGCGGATTGCTCCTCGGCGCCGTTCTTCCGGGAACGCCCGCGGTGGTCTCGATTGACGACTACGAGCCGATTCCGTGCGACTACAGCCGCGGTCCCCTCTTCCACCTGTCAGACGCCGACGAAGGGAACCTGCAGACGGCCCTTTCGCGCTGCCAAAAAGAGGGAATACGGGTAGTAGGCTTTTTCCGGAGTCAAACCCGCAAAGGTCTGGCCCTCGATACCGAAGACCTGGCGCTCATGGAGGCGCATTTTAGCGATCCGCAAGCGGTGGCCCTGCTGGTGCGTCCCTTCGCCACCAAGCCCAGTATGGGCGCCATCTTCATCCGCGAGAACGGCCAGGCGCCGGGCGAAGCGAGTTGCCTCGAGTTCCCGTTCCAATCGGCGCTGCTGCCGGCGTCGCTCATGGTTTCCCGGAGCCCGTCGCCGGCGGCCAAGGCGGTGGCGCCCGATGCGCCACCGCCGCCGCCGGCCAAGCCCGCGCGCGGCCAGGTTGTGCCCATGACTTCGCGCCTGAGGGTCGCTCTGCCGGTTCCGCCGGCTCCCCAACCGCTGTTGCCCGAAGCCCCGCCGCCAGCGCCGGCGGCGATGGTGGAAGAGGCGCGGCCCGCGCCTCCCGAAGTTCCCGCGCGCGTGGAACCGGCTGAGCAGCCGGCCCATGTCGAGGCCGGGTCGAACGGCGCCGCGCCCTCCGCGCCGCGGCGAGCGCCCTGGTTGTGGGGGGCCGTAGCGGTGGCCTTGGTGGCCTGCTCGGGCATGCTGTTCCTGTACCCCGGTCTGCTGCGCCATCGCGGCGGCCGCCCCGCGATTCCGCTCACGCTCCGCGTGGAACACAGCGCCGGAGATCTCCTGCTCACCTGGAATCGCGATTCCGATGCCATCCGAAACGCCCGCAAAGGGGTGCTCACCATCACCGACGGCGACCGCACGGAGAACACCCCCATAGATCCCCAGGTGGGCAGCATCATGTACACCCCGTTGACGGCCGACGTCAGCTTCCACCTGGAGGTCACCGGTTCGGACAATTCCAAGACCACCAGCGAGTCCGTTCGCGTCCTGCGCACCCGGCCTTCACCCATGCCGGAAGAAACCGCCAAGTCCGTCCCGACGGGCAAGGCCGCCGCCGCGGCCTCCAACGCCGGCCCGGCGCCGGCCGTCGCGGCCGCCGCCGGGGGTGGCGACGCCGCCGAGGCGGAGCCCGAGCCGGCTCCCGCCAAGCTGGCTACCGCGTCCCGGCCGTTCCAGGTCGCCTCTCTTGCGCAACGCCTGCGCCCGGCGCTTCCATCCGATACGCCGGATGCTCCCGGCCTGAGCTCCCCTTCGGGCCAGACCGGTTCGGCTTCCATCAACCTCGGCGCCATCGCACCCGCTCGGACCGCCGTGCCGGCTCCGGCGCCCACTGAAACTCGCGCGCCCGCGCCGGCGTCCACGCCGTTGCGGTCCAGTCAGCTCCGCCCCGCCGAGGTGGTCTCCCGCAAGGCCCCCGAGTATCCCGCTATCGCCATGCGCACCCGCGCATCCGGTGACGTGCAGGTCGAGGCCGTGATCGGCGTCGATGGAAGAATCAAGAGCGTGAAGGCCAAGTCCGGGCCTTCCATGCTGCAACGCGCGGCCACCGATGCCGTCCGCCAGTGGATCTACAAGCCCGCCATGCTCGACGGCGTAGCCGTGGAATCGACCACCGATGTGGTCGTCACCTTCAACCCGGCGCGGTAGCGCTGCGGCCGCGTGGCATGTTCCCTTGCCGCGAGGACGGGACAACGGCATGCGGTAGGGGCGCGGGCACGCCCCATAAGCGCTAAGATAACTATTGCTTTTTATTCGCCATTGATCTAAACTCAAACCATGCTTGGCGCTCAAGATGAGAACTGGCCAGTACTCACCACTCTGCTGCCCGAAGGCTGGCAGGGCGACGCTTTTCGTTGTGGTGCGGTAGGGCGTATGCGCGGCTTCAACAGCGTTTCCGATTTGCTCCGTACTTTGCTGTTGCACGTCGGCAAC
>Ga0326728_10002641_pt1 | contig 58812 bp, 44 predicted proteins | sample MB3enrmetagenome_FD_207602 | JGI IMG/M metagenome (GOLD analysis project Ga0326728, IMG submission 207602) | Lab enriched peat soil microbial communities from McLean, Ithaca, NY, United States - MB31MN | ecosystem: Environmental > Terrestrial > Soil > Wetlands > Peat | place: USA: New York... | reverse complement strand
CGTCGAAGGTGAAACGGCCGGCGGGAGCGGAAACATTGAGCAGGTCGCCTTCGCGAAGGGTGTCATGAAGGTGGCGCGAAGCGAGGCCGTTTTCCTCGCGCTTGACGGTGATTTCGCAGTAGTCGGGCCGGGAGGGGGAAGAAGCGATGGTGTAGGTGCGGTTGACCCTTTTCCCTGCGATCAGCAACGAAAGAACGAGGTATTGGCCGGGCAGATGCTGGAACGGGAGACGCCGGCCGTCGGGTGAGGCGAGGCGGAAGGTGCGGACGTCGGGTGTTTCCCTGACGATGCGCGCCACGCGCAACGTGCCGGACCAGAGCATCGGCGTGGCGGTGGAGGATACCGGCGCCAGGTTGGGGCGGCGGCGGTTGGGAATGAGCCGGAAGGCGAGAAGGCCCGTCAGCACCGCCGCAAAGGCGAGCGGCTGGCGCACGTCGGCCTTCACCTGCATGTAATAATGGATCACACCCGCGATGGCGGCCACATAAGCGAGCCGATGCAGCGCCCGCCAACGTTTGCCGCCCAGGCGTTTGATCATGGCGTTGGTGGAGGTGAGGGCCAGCGGCACCATGGCCAGGAGGCCAGTGATGCCCACCACCAGGTATTTGCGTTTGACCATTTCCGACAACGTGCTGGAAACGCTGAACCCTCGGTCGAGACTGAAGAAAATCAGGAAATGCAGGGAGGCATAGAAGAAAGCGTAAAGTCCGAGCGTGCGCCGGGAGAAAATGAGCCAGTTCCAGCCCGAGATTTTTCGCAACGGCGTCACCAACATCGTCAGCATCAAAAAAACCAGCGCCAGCATGCCGGTCGTGAGGATCGCGAAATTTACCGGGTTGGCCCCCAGCTTATGGTGCCAGGCATCCCAGCCCAGCAGCACCAGCGGCACGGCGGCATTGACAAGCACCAAAAACTTGGCGAAACGAATATCGTTCTCTTTCACGGCGTCTTGTCCCGATCAGAAATTCGCGCGCAGATCCATCCCGCTGTATAAACCGGCGACCTGTTCTGCGTAGCCGTTGAACATCAGCGTGGGACGGCGCCCCGATTCGCCGATGCGTTGCTCGGTGGCCTGACTCCAGCGGGGATGGTCAACCTGCGGGTTCACGTTGGCGTAGAAGCCGTATTCATGCGGGGCAGATTCACTCCAGGTAGTGCGCGGTTGGATCGCCACCAGCTTGATTTTGACAATGGACTTGACGCCCTTGAATCCGTATTTCCAGGGTATGACCAACCGAATCGGGGCGCCGTCCTGTGGCGGCAACGCATGCCCATACAGCCCGCTGGCCAGCAGGGTCAACGGGTGCATCGCTTCATCCATTCTCAAACCCTCAACATAAGGCCAGTGGAGCACCTCGCTGCGCTGTCCCGGCAGGCGCTTGGGATCCAGCAAGGTCTCGAAGGCGACATACTTCGCATCGCTGAGCGGCTCGACCAGATCGAGAAGTTTGGACAGCGGAAAACCGGCCCATGGAATCACCATGGACCATCCCTCGACGCAACGCATTCGGTATATCCGTTCTTCCGGCGGACTGATTTTCAACAGATCGTCGAGATCGAAAACCCTGGGCTTTCTCACCAAGCCCTCGACCGACACCTGCCAGCCTTTGGTCTCAAATTTAGCCGACGCCGCTGCGACTGCTTCCTTGTCGGTCGAGAATTCATAGAAATTATTGTAATGCGTGATGTCTTGGAGGGAGGTCGCCGATTCGGCTACGCGAAAGCCGGTGGCATCCGCCACTGCAGCGGGCGTTGTCAGTCCCTTGATCAGGGGTGTGTCAACTGTACCCGTTGCCACATGATTGAGACGCCGATAGACCAAGCCGGTGGCGACGGCGCTGGCCGCAACGATTCCAGTCCGGATGAAGGTCCGGCGATTGAAGTAGACGGCAGGGTCGGTTATCTCACGGGCCAATATTTTGTTTGAATCTTTCACGAAATCAGCCAAATCGCAAAGGCCATCAACTACTGAGTGGGACGTGCCGGCATATCCATATTCGACGTGCCGCGGGTTGCCGGCATATTCGTATTCGTCATGGCACGGGTTGCCGGCATGCCCATATTCGACATACCAGGGGTTGCCGACATGTCCATATTCGACATGCTGTGGGTGGCCGGCATATTGGTCGTTCCGCCCATCATGCCGTTGGCATTGCCCATGCTTGAATTGGGGGATGGCGTCTCGGTTGAATTGATCGGACTTTTCTGATTGCAGGCTACCAGCACCAATGCAGCCAGAACTGGAATTGCTAACACCGGGATCGTTGATTTCATAGGATTGTTTTCGTCTTGTTCGTTTTAATTGTTCATGGTTAACTGTCAACGATGGGTCGTGCCAGAAGGACAAACCTTACAAGCCGTTTTTCCGTTTTTTGATTCACTCGCCGCGCACATTTTGCAGGTGTTGGACTATGCGCCTCTTGGCTTCGGGCGACAATCCGCGGCCTGGCAAGTCGCCAACTCGTTGCTCCAGGTGTAGTGCAGCCTGGTGGAGAAATTTCAGTTGTTTGAAATAGCGATTGCACCAGACGCAGACCAGGAAATGCAGCCGCATCTTTAACCGCAAGCCAAGTGGCAGCGCCTTTTCCAACGACTGCGACGCGAGCCTGGACATGTCCGCGCAGTTGGGCGTGAGACTCCAAATCCACGCGACGCAGCGCTGTTTAAGTGGCTCGAAGATCTTCATCCCGGCCGGTCCTTTTTTTCAAACCAGTTCGTTTCCATGCAGCGTCGCAACGCCATGCGGGCGCGATGCAACATCACCCAAAGATTGCTCTGGGAAATGTTCAGCAGGGCGCAAATCTCCCTGCTCTCGATGCCGTCAACCTCCCGCAAAGTGAATACGGTCCCGACGTTCTTTGGCAGCTTGTTCGAGCAATCACGGAAGGTCTGCCAAAACACCTCGCTGTCCAGACTGGCGCCGGGACTGGACCATTCCTGCGGGCCGAGTTCGTGAATCCAACTGTCTTTGAGCAGGCCGTCCGCGACAAATCGGTCGCTCTCTTCATCCGAGTAAAACTCCATGTCCGTGAACGAGGTTTCGCGGCTGGCTTTGCGGTAATAATCGGAAATCTTGTTTTTAAGAATACCGACCAGCCAGCTCTTCTCCGCTGATCGTCCGGCGAAACTTTTGCCTCCTTTGAGCGCGGCGAGAAATGTTTCCTGGACTGCATCTTCCGCCTTGCTGGCGTCACGCAGGCGCATCATGGCGTACCTGAAAAGGTAATCGCCATGAAGTTCGACCCACCGCTCCGGGTCAGACAGGGCGGGAGCCGCCGGCGCGCCTTCCGGCGGCAAGGCCTGGCTTGCGGTTGTATCTTTGTCCGCGTCCACGGGTAAAATCTAATGATTCAAGCGGGAAAAGCAAACTTTCCACGCTTTCGCCTGTGGAAGGCAGACCAACACTTTTTCCTTTTCCTCTGTAAGGTCTCAGCGGGCCGCGCGACTTATGTTTAGGGCGCGGAATGGAGTTCCGCGCCAAGAGCATTAAACGCAAGGAAACTGAATAATTGCAAAGTCTATGCACTCGATTAAAATTGCAGCCATGGCAGCGGCGGCGGCGGTATTGGCGGTCGGTTTCGCCCTGGTGGAGCGCCAGGGGCGCGCGCAGCCGGCCGATATTGCAACCTACGACCCGGAGAATATGCAGAATTTCAAGAAACCTGAAACGGCGGAGTTGAAAAAGAAGCTGTCCTCCGAGCAGTTCGCAGTCACACAGCAAGGCGGCACGGAACCGCCGTTCCATAATGCGTATTGGGACAATCATAAGCCCGGCCTCTACGTGGACGTGGTGTCGGGCCAGCCGTTGTTCAGTTCGCTGGACAAGTTTGATTCCGGCACGGGCTGGCCGAGTTTCACCCAGCCGCTGCAAAGCGGCGCCGTCGTCGAGAAAAAAGATTCCACACTTGGCATGGTGCGGACCGAGGTTCGCTCCACCGTGGCGGATTCGCATCTCGGCCATGTGTTCAACGACGGCCCGGGCGCGAACGGATTGCGTTACTGCATCAATTCCGCCGCGCTGAAGTTTATTCCGGTGGAGGACATGGACCAAGCCGGGTACGGCCAATACCTGGGCCCGTTCGTCAAGGCGGGTGTCGTCAAGGCTCCGGTGCATGAAACGGCCATCCTGGCCGGAGGTTGCTTTTGGGGCATGGAGGAAATCATTCGCAAGATTCCCGGTGTCGTCAAAACGACGGTCGGTTACACCGGCGGCACGATTCCGGACCCGAGCTATGAGGATGTCTGCACTGGCACCACGGGCCATGCGGAGTCCATCCAGGTCGTGTTCGATTCCACCCGGCTCAGTTACGAGTCTTTGCTGGATTATTTCTTCCGCATGCACGACCCGACGACGTTGAACCGGCAGCACAACGACGTGGGCACGCAATATCGCTCGGCCATTTTCTACACGAGCGCCGAACAGAAACAGACTGCCGAACGCGTGAAGACGCGGTGGGACAAGTCAGGCAAATTCAACCGGCCAATCACAACGGAGATTACGGCGGCAGGCAAATTCTACGACGCCGAGGAATACCACCAAAAATATCTTGTCAAACATCCCGGCGGTTATACTTGCCACGTTTTGCGGGACTGAATCCGGCGGCAGGAGTTTCAAACAACTATTATTCAAAACACAAATCAAATACTTATGAAGACCATATTCTGCGCTCTGCTGGCGGGCGCCGCGCTCGCGCGGGCTGAAACCATTCCCTCCGCCCTAAAAGTCGGCGATTCGATTCCCGACGTGGCTTTACGCACGGTGGAAGACAAGGAAGTGCGCCTCCGAAAGCTCGTTTCAGACAAACCCGCCGTGCTGGTGTTTTATCGTGGCGGTTGGTGCCCGTTTTGCAACGCCCATCTCCAGGCACTTACCAGCATCACGAACGACCTGACCAAGGAAGGCATACAGTTGATTGCCATCAGCATGGATCAGCCGAGCAAGCTGCGCGAAACCATGCAGAAGGACAAACTCGACTACACGCTGCTTTCCGACAGCGATGCCAAAGCCGTCAAGGCATTCGGCATCTCCTACAAGGTGGACGACGCCACTCTTGACATGATGAAAACTCACAACGTGGATCTCGATGCCGCCACGGGCAACAGCAACCATATCCTTCCTCATCCGGCAGTTTTTGTCGTCAATACCAAGGGAGTCATCTGTTTCGTCCACGTTAATCCCGATTTCAAGGTGCGCCTTGAACCGTCCAAAGTCCTCGAAGCGGCGAAGGCGGCCAAAGAATGACACCATCTGATCTGACTCATGAACAATGAAAAAATGGTTCTTAATCTTAATCTTAATCCGAAGTAATCGCGGTCTTGCACGAAGGAGATTAAGATTAAGATTAGGATTAAGATTATGAGCGGAGGAATAGGGAAATTCACTTTTATCTGGCGGTGGCAGGGTTTTTGCGTTTGATTGGATGGCAATATGAAATGGGATTTCGTGTTTCGACCGGAATTGGTTGAAACTCCGCAGAATAATTCGCGGCAGGGTGCGTTGCAGGATATAGCCGCCGCTGTGAGATTTGGCAAGGTGGCGCTGCCGCCTGGCATGGCTTTTGCCATCGCCCGGGTGTGAGACGCAGACCGAGCCGACGCCGCCATGCTCCTTTCGCCCACGCCTTTGCTCATTGCATCGCTCTGCGGATATGCCCTCGCAGCGGTGGCGGGCTTGTTGTGCCTGCGGCGCGAGAAGCTGGCGGCGGCCTTCTCCTTCGGCCTGGCGGCGCTCGCCGGGTTGAGCGGGCTGCTGGCCGGGCTTCTGATACTGGCCGGCGCGCCCGCGAATCCCGAAGGTGCATTCGATCTGCTGCCCCCGCTTGTCTCCAACCTCAAGTTCACCGTCCGGTTGGACGCGTTGGGCGCGTTCTTCCTGGTCCTCGTCTCTCTGCTGGGGTTGGCGGTTTCGATTTATTCACTGGGCTACGTGCGGGGTTTCTTTGGGCGCAAGAACGTGGGGGCGCTGGGCGCTTTCTACAACGCGATGCTGCTGGCCACGACGTTGCTCTTCGTGGCGGACAACATCTGGCTTTTCCTGATCGCCTGGGAACTGATGGCTCTGACCGCCTTCTGCCTGGTCAGCTTTGAGCACGAAAATCCGGAAACGCGCCAGGCGGGCGTGCTTTTCTTCATCATGTCGCACATTGACGCCGGGTGCATCATTGTCGGCTTCCTCATGCTCTTTCAAGCGTCAGGCGATTACAGCTTCAGCAGCCTGCACAACATCGGCGCGACCATGCCCTCCGGCCAACGCAACGCCGCCTTCATTCTCTTCCTGACCGGTTTTGGCATCAAGTCCGGCGTCATCCCGCTGCATGTCTGGCTGCCGGCGGCGCATCCGGTGGCGCCGAGCAACGTCTCGGCCCTGATGTCCGGGGTGCTCATCAAGACCGGCATCTACGGGCTGGCGCGCGTCTGTTTTGACTTTCTCGGCCCGCCGCCGCTGTGGTTGGGGGTGACGATTCTGGCCGCCGGCACGGTATCGGCGGTGTTGGGGGTGCTTTACGCCTTGATGGAACACGACCTGAAACGGCTGCTGGCCTATCACAGCATCGAGAACATCGGCATCATTCTGATGGGGTTGGGAGCGTCGCTGATTTTTCTCTACACCGGGCATTCCCGCCTGGCGGCGTTGAGCCTGATTGCCGGGTTGTATCACACCATTAACCACGCCTCGTTCAAAGGGCTGTTGTTCCTCGGCGCGGGAGCGGTGGCGCAGGCCACTCATACGCGAAACATGGAAGAAATGGGCGGGCTGGCCAAACGAATGCCGGAGACGGCCTTCTATTTTCTGATTGGCGCGGTGGCCATTTCTGCGCTGCCGCCGCTCAACGGATTTGTCAGCGAATGGCTGACGTATCAGTCCTTGCTGCAGGGCTTTGGGGTGACGGAAAGCATGTGGCGGCTGGTGTTTCCTTTGAGCGGGGCGATGCTGGCCTTGACCGGCGCGCTGGCGGCGGCCTGTTTCGTCAAGGCGTTTGGCATCACTTTCCTGGCCCAACCCCGCAGCGAACATGCCGCCAACGCCGCCGAGGCCGCGCCGACCATGCGCCTGGGCATGGCGGTGCTGACCGCGGTCTGTGTGCTGCTCGGACTTTTTCCGACCGCCTTCATCCGGCTGCTGGATCCATTGACCCAGGAACTTATCGGAGAGCAAATCAGCGGCCAACTCAGCCTGGCCAACGGTCTGGCACTCAAGTCGCTCGCTGAAAACTCCGGAACCATCTCCCAACTCGGCCTGCTGCTGACGGCGGTTTGTCTTCTCCCCATCCCGCTGGCTCTCTGGCTGATTTTCGCGCGGAAGGCCCGGACACGGCTGGGGCCGACCTGGGCCTGCGGCCAGCCCGGTTTGACCCCGCAGATGGAATACACGGCCACGGGTTTTTCCAAGCCGGTGCGGATGATTTTCAAGGCGCTGTTCCGTCCGCGGCGGGACGTGCAACGGGAATATGACTTTTCGCCCTACTTTGCGACCAACATCCGCTTCGAAAGCCACATCAAGGAGGTGTTCGTGGAACAGCTCTACCGGCCGTTGCGCATTTCGATTCTGCGCGTCTCGCGGCGGGTTCGGGCCTTGCAAGCGGGGAGCATTCACGCCTACCTGCTCTACATCTTCGTGACCTTGCTCTTGTTGCTGCTCTTCGCCTTATGAAACCGCCGCTCCCTCATCCCTCACTCGAAAAGCAGAGGATCGTCGGCATCCTCGATGAAACATTGTCTGTCAGGATTTCCGACATACTGCCCAGGGCGGCAACTATTCGACCGTATCGAACAGTTCGCCAGCATTGCTCTGCTTCACAAGTTTGCCCTGTTTCGGAGGCTGCCTATGACTGACAAATCCAATCCGTCACCCCCGCCGGGCGGCCAGTTCCTCGTCTACCAGACGGAGGACGGGAAATTAAAAATTGACGTGCGGATTGAGGAGGAAACCGTCTGGTTGAGCCAGCCGCACATGGCGGAACTGTTCCAGACAAGCCAGCAAAACGTCAGCTTGCACCTCCAAAACATTTACGCGGAGGGCGAGCTGGAGCGCGGGGCAACTCACAAGGAATCCTTGTCGGTTCGACAGGAAGGCGGGCGTTCTGTCCAGCGGCGCGTAGATCTCTACAACCTAGACGCCATCATTTCGGTCGGCTACCGCGTCAAATCCCACCTCGCCACCCGCTTCCGTATCTGGGCCACGCAGAAGTTGCGGGAATACATCGTCAAGGGTTTTGTCCTCGACGATGAACGCCTGAAGAATCCCGACCAGCCTTTCGATTATTTCGAAGAGTTGACGCGGCGGATTCAGGACATCCCCACTTCCGAGCGCCGGTTTTACCAAAAGATCACGGACATCTACGCCACCAGCATTGATTACGACCCTACGCAGGAGATCAGCATCCTGTTTTTCAAGACCGTCCAGAACAAGGTGCATTGGGCAATCACCGGCCAGACCGCCGTTGAGATTGTCCATGAGCGGGTGAACGCGGCCAAGCGCAACTTGGGCCTGACGAACTGGCGCGGGGCGACGATCCGCAAACAGGATGTGGTCATCGCAAAAAACTATCTTTCCGAACCCGAACTGGCCGCGCTGAACAATCTGGTCGAGCAATACCTCATCTTCGCCGAAGGCCAGGCCCTGCGGCGCGTCCCCATGCACATGGTGGACTGGATCAAAAAGCTGGATGCGTTCCTGACACTCAACGAACGTGACATCCTCACCCATTCAGGGCGTGTTTCGCACGAGATGGCGCAGGCCAAGGCCGAGTTGGAATATGATAAATTCAAGGCCATCGCTTCTGCCGCCGCCCGCCCGGTGGATGCCGATTTCGAGCAGGCCGTGAAACAGTTGCCAAAGTTGCCGAAACTGAAGAAACCCAGGCGCCCGAAGCCATGAACCTGCCGCTCCCAGCCATCATCGCGCAAACGGCCCTGTTGCTTCTGCTGGCCCCGCTCCTCAGCGGCCTGATCCGGAACTGGAAAGCCAAGCTGCAGAACCGGCGCGGCCCGCGCGTCTGGCAGCCTTACTTTGATCTGATGAAATTCTGGGGCAAGGACATGGTCATCTCCGATTACACCTCGTGGATTTTCCGCGTGACGCCCTATGTGATGTTTCTCACGGCGCTGGCGGCCGGGCTGCTGACGCCGATGGTGACGGGTCAGGCGCCGCTGGGCCTGTTCGGGGGCCTGCTGGCGCTGGTGGGGCTGCTGGCGCTGGGCCGATTCTTCCTGGCCCTGGGCGGGCTGGACCCGGCCAGCGCCTTCGGCGGGATGGGAAGCAGCCGGGAAATGACCATCGCCGCCATTGCCGAACCGGCGATGATGCTGGCCATATTCACCGTGGCAATCAGCGCCGGCTCGACCAGTCTGAGCCAGATTGTGCTGGCCAGCCAGGGGCCGGGTTGGAAGTTCTTCGATCCGTCGCACGCGCTGGCTTTCACGGCGATGTTCATCGTGTTGCTGGCGGAGACGGGGCGCATTCCCGTGGACAACCCGGCCACTCATTTGGAACTGACCATGATTCACGAAGCCATGTTGCTGGAATACTCCGGGCGCTATCTGGCGCTCATTGAGTGGGGCGCGTCCATCAAGCAACTCGTTCTGATGACCTTGCTGGCCAACATCTTCTTTCCCATCGGATTGGCCCCGGCGACGACCCCGGCGGCCTTCGCCCTGGGCCTGCTCTACCTTGCGGCCAAACTTCTCGTGCTGGCCGGCGCGGTGGTGCTCGTTGAAACTTGCAACGCCAAGCTGCGCCTGTTTCGGGTGCCGGACCTGTTGAGCGCCGCCTTCATCCTGGCCATGCTGGCGCTGGTCTCCATCTTTTTATTCAGATAGCCATGAACCCGCTCAACGTCCAAACCGCCTCGAACCTGATCACGCTGCTGGCCTCCTTCATGCTGGTTCTGCAACTCCTGCTGGCCGTGCAGTCCATGCTCGTCACCAACATCCGGCTGTTTGCGCTGCAATCGCTCCTGCTGGCCGGCATCGCCGCCGTGGTGGGCTATGCCTACGGCGCCTGGCATGTCTATGTCGTCGCGCTGCTCACCATCATCGGCAAAGTCTTTTTCCTCCCGTGGCTGCTGGAACGGCTGGTGCGCCAGATCAAGATCGAACAGGAAGTGCGCCCGTTCGTCAACATGCCCGCCTCCATGCTCATCTGCGGCTCGCTCACCGTGCTGGCTTATGTCGTCGCCCGCCCGATCACGTCGCTGGAACGGCTGGGCAGCAACACGCTGGCCGTGGCCATCGCCCTGCTGCTCACCGGGTTCTTTCTGATGATCAACCGGCGCAAGGCCATCACGCAGGTGCTGGCGCTGCTCACGATGGAAAACGGGGTCATGCTCGCGGCCATTGCGCTCACCACTTACGGCATGCCGCTGGTGGTGGAGATCGGCATATTCTTCGACGTGGTGATCGCGGTGATGGTGCTGGGTATCCTGGTCTTCCGCATCCGCGAAACCTTCGCCTCGATGGATGTGAGCAAGCTCAACCAACTGAAATGGTGAACCGATGCTGCTGACTTTCATCCTCTGCCTGCCGCTGCTGGCCGGGCTGCTCTGCCTGGTCGCCCGGCCGCGCCGGCTGGTGGAGTTGCTCAACCTGGCGGGTTTCGCCGGCGTCTTGATCCTGGCCCTGAAACTTTTCCACGCCGTGTCGGCCGCGCCGGGCAGCGCCCGCCCCGAGTGGGGCCAATTCCTGCGCGCCGACGCGTTGAGCGCGTGGATGGTGCTGCTCATTGCCGCCGTCTCGCTCGCCACCTCGCTTTACGGCATCTCTTACTTCCGCCGCGACCTGGCTGCGGCGGTGGTGAGCGAGCGGCGCTGGCGCGAGTTTTACGTGCTCACGCCCTTGTTCGCCTCCGGCATGTTGCTCGTCGTGCTGGCCAACAACCTCGGCGTGATGTGGATTGCGGTGGAAGCGACCGCGCTCTCCTCCGTGCTGCTGGTCGCGCTCTACAACCGCCAGACCTCGTTGGAGGCGGCCTGGAAATACGTGATGCTCGGCGGGTTGGGTCTGGTGCTGGCCTTGTTCGGAACGATCCTGACTTACGCGGCGGCCATCGTCCAGCCGGGCCGCGAAATGGCCAGCTTCAACTGGTCGTCGCTCATGGGCATCGCGCCGCAAATGGATCACCACTTGATGACTATGGCCTTCATTTTCGTGCTGGTGGGCTACGGCACCAAGGCCGGCCTGGCCCCGATGCACACTTGGCTGCCCGACGCCCACAGCGAAGCCCCCTCGCCCACCAGCGCGATGCTCTCCGGCGTCTCGCTGAAAATCGCCCTCTACGCGCTGCTCCGCTTCCACATTCTCACCTCCGCCTGCCTCGGCTCCGGCGTGAGTTGCAGCCTGCTGCTCTGCTTCGGGCTGTTTTCCATGCTCCTGGCCGGGCCGTTTATTCTGATGCAAAAAAATCTAAAGCGAATGCTGGCTTACTCCAGCCTGGAACACGTCGGCTTGATTTGCGCGGCGGTGGGGATGAACGCGCCGCTCACCGTCTTCGGCGCCATGCTGCACATGGGCTGCCATGCGCTGGCCAAGCCGGTCCTGTTCTTTGCGGCGGGCAACATCCATCAGCAATATCACACGCTGGATTTCCGGCGCATCGGCTCCGGGCTGGCGCGCTCGATGCCGGCGACCGCCCTGCTGCTCAGTTTGGCCGCGGTGGCCGTCTGCGGCCTGCCGCCCTTTGGCCTTTTTGTCAGCGAATTGACGGTGCTTGCCGGCGGCTTCGCCTCGCAACAAGCCTGGGTCAGCATCGTCATCCTGGTTTCGCTCATTATCGTCTTCTGCGGCGTGCTGAACAAATTCTCCGGCATGTTGCTCGGGCCGGCGGCTGGCAACGCCCCGCGCGAAGCCATTCCGTTCAGCAACCTTGCCGCCATGAGCCTGCCGCTTGTGGCGCTGCTGCTCTTCACCTTCCATCTGCCCGACTCCCTGCGCCAGTTGATCGAGCAGGCCGCCGGCATCATCCGGGGATCCCCTTAATCCAGCCGGGCAGAAGCAGGGATTGCGCCTCTTGGTCACTTTCCGGCGAGACGGCGGGCCAGTTGCGCGGCGTGCAATTCTGGCGGCGAGAGCGCCTCGGGCGGAATAGTCTCGAACCACCGGCCCGTCAGTTGTTTTGCGCCGGGAGCCTCTGTGCGCACCCCCACCAGGTTCATCGAGGGCGGGCCGAACCCGGACGGCGGATAGGAAAGCGGCTTGCGGGCGCGGATGTTCCAGAAGGTCGCCCGCGCGCCGGTGTTCTTGCCCAAATCAGCCCCCCCGCCACATTGCCAGGGCCTCGTGCCCAACCCGATGTCAATGTCGCTGAACAGGTTCTCATAGGGCGCGTCCTTGTGGTGGTCGAAACAGATGTCCACCCCCTTGCCTTGCGCACAGACGTTCCCCGCTGCGTGATGGTCCACGGTTATGTCGTGCATAAACTTTGTCCGGAAATCAAAATCGCGCAAGAAATTGTCGTCCCCCTCGAAATTGACGCCGTGATGTCCGGTGGCGCCGCGTTCCCGTTCCACTTGCCGCGCCGACTCGAAAACGACGCCCTGGATCGTGCAGAAATGGCCGCGGGGAAACAGGCCGCTGTCGCAATTGAGAATGCGGATGTCGCGCACCCAGCAGTCGGCGGCGTTGTTGATGGCCACCGCGTTGTAACCGACTTCGGTGAAGTGGCCCAGATAAGGGGTGTTGGGAAACTCGAAGCAGAGCTGCTCCACGCCCGATTCGGTCACGCTTGGGGCAAAGGCGCTGATCCGCGGCTGCCACGCCAGCCTGACATCCCAGCGCAACGGACGATCAAAATGCACCGCGCCGGCCTCCACGCCCGTGACCTTGGCCACGAACGAGACGCGCACCTCGCTCATTTTGTCCGTATTCCCGGGGTCGCCGGAGTACAGCTCCGCCGTGAGCGATTTGTCCGCGGTGTCAGTCAGGAAAATCTGGATGCGCTGGCCGGGCTTGAACTGGTTGGTGGAGGAAACTCTCAATGAAGTATCTCCCCGTTTGGCTGCGGCAGTCACGGTGGCGAGCGCCTGCCCGCGTTCCGTTCCCTTGAACCAGACCAAGCCGCCCGCCCACGAGTAGTCGGAGGTGCGCCTGCCCTCGGTGGTGGCGCTCCATTTCGGCGCGATGTCGTTGAGCGGCACGGGAAAAAACAGGAAAGTCCGATCCGCCCCGGCCCCGCGCAGCACCACACCGGAGCGCGTGATCTCCAGGATTTTTGTGATCTTGTAACGGCCTGCCGGAATCTCGATGGCCCCGGTCTTGGCTTTGGCCAAAGCGTCCAGAAAAGCCTGGGTGTCGTCGGTGACGCCATCGCCTTTGGCGCCGAATTCCTTCACGCTCACGCCCGGCGGCAGCGCCGGCAGCGCGGTTTCGCCGCAATGATAGCCGGCGAAGGAGAAATCCGGCAGGCGGCTCTGCGGTGACCACTTCTCGCCGCTCACACCCCAGAGATCCGAAGTCTCAGCCGCCCCGGCGGCCAGAGGCCGCGCGAGGATGAGCCCCATGCCGATGATGAGCCAAACCTTGCATTGAAGACGCGCATTCATATTCGTGTTCCTAACGTTTGCTCCGGAGGTAATTTTGCACCTCGTCGTGATCGCCTGCAAAATCGAAAACCAACCGGCCCTTCTCCGCCGCAAAGACCAGCCGCCACGCCAAGCCCGTGCGGCACTCGTAAAGATGTTTTCCCAGTTTCCGGATGGCCAGGCCGCTGTGCGCGTGCGGCTTGCCGAAACCTTCCGCCACTAGCTTCAAAGTGGCCGAGACCTCCGCCTCGCGCCGGGATTCGCGCACCTTCTTTTTGAACCGATTGGACAGTTCAATGGAAATCATTCTTACTCCCGGTGAACGGGGTCAACTCGCCTCGCGCCCGCGCGGTCCTGAGTTCCGCAGCGATGCGTTTTTCTGCCGCGGCCATCTCCTCCGGCGTCAATCCGTATTCCTGAAGGGCGTAATCCGTCGAAACCACTTCCACGGGACGCAAGGCGACAATTTTCCCATCAACGACAAAGCCGATGTCTTCCCCTTGCGCCGCTTTTTTGAGCCAGTGGCCGAGCCGCCCGCGCCCCTGTGTGATGGTAAGAGTTTTCATACGCTCATTTTAAGGTACAGCACAAGCTTGGCAAGGACTTTTTCGGCATGTAGCGTCGGCGCGGCGCACCTCGACACTGTGCTTGCGATCAGGAATGTCCCCGGGAGCATACGCGCCTCGCGTGTGCCGACCGGCGCCCGCGCCGGTTAGTTTTCATTTCACGCCCTCCGGCCGCGCCTTTCCATATGAAAATGTGGCCGTCGAGGGCGCCCGCCACTGCACGCGAGGGCACCTGCGCTTCCCGGAGTTTTTTGTGCCCGTCTTAGGCGAGGAGTGGGCGCTTATCAGCTTTGTCGAGCCTGCCTTCCGGCGCAAGGGTATTTTGGACCAATCGTCAAAACACGGAATTACCAATGACAAATTCTCAATGGCAAATTCTCAATTCAAGCCGGGAGTGACACCTCAAAGGCTCTCAGGATTGAAAATCGGCAATTGAAAATTGGTCATTGGTTATCAAGTCTCGCTCCCGACAAGGCTGAGATGCGCCCGCGAGGAGTTGGGGCCTGCAATGCCGGTTGACGGCGCGGGACGGGTTCATTAGGCTTCGCGCCAATGATTATTGCTCCGTCGCTGCTGGCGTCCAATTTTGCCCGGCTCGGCCACGAAGCCGCCCGCGCGGACCGGTCCGGCGCGGAGTGGCTGCACCTGGACATCATGGACGGCCATTTCGTGCCCAACCTCTCCTTCGGCCCGGCCGTGGTTGCGGCGATCCGGCCGCTGAACAAACTTGTATTTGACGTTCATCTGATGTGTTCGCGCCCGGAAATCCTGCTCGAACCGTTCGCCCGGGCCGGGGCGGACCGCCTGACGGTGCATGTGGAACTGGGACAGCGGGTCACGGCGCTGTTTTGGCAGATTCGCTCCCTGCACAAGCAGATCGGCCTGGCCATCAATCCGCCCACGGCCATGCGGGCGGCCGAGCCGTTTTTGGGCGAGGTGGATTCGCTCCTCGTCATGACGGTCAATCCGGGTTTCGGCGGCCAGGCGTTTGTCACCGAAACGCTGCCCAAAATCCAGCAGGCCGCTGCCTGGCGGCGGGAACGCGGCTTGCACTACCGGATCGCCGTGGACGGCGGGGTTGATTTTGAAACCGTCGCCCAATGCGCCAGGGCGGGGGCCGACACTTTCATCAGCGGCACCTGTCTTTTCCACCGGCGCAATTTGAAATCCGCCGTGGCCAAATTGAGGAAACTGGCCGAGGCGGCGGTCCAACCTCACCCCTGAATCCGCCATGAGCGTCAAATTCGGAACCGATGGCTGGCGGGCCGTGATCGCCGAGGATTTCACCTTCCACAACCTGGACCGCGTCACCCAGGCCGCCGCCGATTTTTGGAACGCCACGCCGGCGGCCGGCACGGAAAAGAAAATCATCGTCGGCTATGACCGGCGGTTCCTTTCCGATCAGTTCGGGCGGCGCGCGGCGGAAGTGCTGGCGGGCAACGGCTTCGAGGTGGTCTTGAGCGCCTGCCCCACCCCCACGCCGGCGGTTTCCTTCGCTGTCAAGACACAAAAGGCGGCGGGCGGCGTCATGCTCACCGCCAGCCATAATCCGCCCATCTTCAACGGGTTTAAAATCAAGGCGCACTACGGCGGTTCGGCCGAGGCGCCCTTGTGCCAGGCGGTGGAAAAGTTGCTCGATCAAAACCCGGTGCGCGCCGCCGGCGCCGCCGGCGCCATCCGCGCCGGGCGGCTGAAGGTGCGCGATCTGCGGCCCGCCCTTTTCCGGGCGATTAAACATATTGTTGACTTCAAATTGATCGCGCGCTCCCGGCTCCGTTTCGCCCACGAGGCCCTCTTCGGCGTGGGGGCGGGCTGTTTTGAGCAACTGCTGCGCGGCACCACCTGCCGCGTCACCACCCTGGATGGGCGGCATGACCCCAATTTCGGCGGCGTGAATCCCGAGCCGGTCGCGCAAAATTACGCCGCCAGCTCCGCCTGGCTCAAAAAACATCCGCACGATATTTGCCTGGTGACCGACGGCGACGCCGACCGGGTGGGCGGCATGGACGGGCGGGGCCGGCCGTTGACCACCCATCAAATTATTTGCCTGTTGCTCCATCATTTCATCGTCAACCGCCGGGGCAAGGGACGGGTCATCAAGGCCCTCACCACGACTTCCATGGTGGACAAAATGTGCGCGCACTACGGCTTTGAACTGGTGGAGACGGCGGTCGGCTTCAAATATATCTGCGCGGAAATGCTGCGGGGCAACGTCCTGCTCGGCTTTGAGGAAAGCGGCGGCATCGGATTTCCCGACCTCATGCCGGAACGCGACGGCATCGCCGCCGGCATGATGCTGCTGGAAATGCTCGCCACCGAGCGCGTTTCCGTCAACCAGCTTCTGCGCCGTCTGGAAAAGCAATTCGGCCCGCATCATTACGCCCGGCTCGACACCCGCTTCCCGTTGGAAAAGCGCGCCGCGCTGATGGAACATTGCCAAACCCATCCCCCGCCCAGGCTGCTCGGCTCCCCGCTGGCGGAAATCAAATCCTTCGACGGCGTCAAACTCATTGCGCAGGACGGCGCGTGGCTGATGCTGCGCGGTTCGGGCACCGAGCCGGTCCTGCGCATTTATGCCGAAGCCCAATCGCCCGCCGCCGCCGCCGCCCTGATCCGCCAAGGCGTGCGCTTGACGCGACGGCAATAGCCCTGACAATTATCAGAAGGGTAGGACGGGCGACCCGCCCGTCCCGCCGGGCCACTGGCCCGGCGGGAAATCGCGGCAATCATATTCTCCCGCAATCAACAACTGCTATTTCAATGGCAAAGCGCTTCACCCAGGCTTAGCACCGAGGCAATCATCACCATGACAAACGGAAGAAACGTGATCAGCGACAGCACCAGACCGGCCCAAGCCAGCGCCCGTTCCGGCGCGTTGCGCCGCGCGTGGAAGCCGTACATGACCGCCAGCGGCGCCGTGAGGCAGAAGACGCTCACCATGAGCGTCAGCATCGGATCCCCTCAGCCCCAGCTCCTTCCGAGCGCCAGCCAGATGACCGCCCCCGGCACCGCCGCCAATATCAGGGCCAACCCGCCGGAGGCGCGGAGGCGCTGTGATAACCACCCGCCAATGGAACCGAGAATGGCCATCAAGAAGAAAATAACAGGTTGGTTCACAGATTTTGGCTGATTATGTGTCGAACAACGAGAACTGAGCCACGCCGGACGGGCGATGTCAACCGCGAAAGCGCCACTGAAGTTAAGCGCCGGTCTTGGACGGTAAGGCGCGCACTCCGTGCGCGCCGCGGCGGGCAGGGGACTGCCCGCCCTACCTTCCTTGCCTACCCAAGACTCAGCCGGTTGCTGATTTTCAAGGTTGACGATTCTCCGGACACCGCGCAAGGTTTCATGGTCGAATGGCAGGAATGAAGACAATTCTATTTGTTTGCACCGGAAATATTTGCCGCAGCCCGATGGCCGAAGGACTCTTTCAGCACGCCACCCGGGGCCGCAAGGATTTCCAGGCCCTTTCCGCCGGCGTCGGCGCCCTGGAGGGGCAGCCGCCCAGTGTCCATGCGGTGCGGGCCTTGCGCGAACTGGGCATAGATATTTCCAACGCCCGCAGCCGCATGCTGACGCGCGAATTGGTGGAGGAGGCGGATTACATTTTCGGCATGACCCACAGCCATGTGGATTCCATCAACCTGCTCTTTCCGCAGGCGGTGGAAAAGACCTTTTTGCTGCGTGAATTTGACGACACGCTGGACGACTTCGAGAAGGACATCGGCGATCCCATCGGCGGCTCCTACGAAACTTACACCTATTGCCGCGACCAGATCGAACAGGGGATTTTCTCGATGCTCAATTTCATGGAGCAAACCGCCCAGGCGCCGGAGGCGGCCGCCGCCGCGCCGGAGAGCCGCGTCGCCCTCGGCTCCGATCACGCCGGCTTCGCCCTCAAGGAACATCTCAAGGCGCATCTGCAGACCGCCGGGGTTTCGCTGGTGGATTTGGGGACGCATACGGACGAGGTCTGCGACTATACCGAATTCAGCCACGCGGTGGGCGAACAGGTGGCGGCGAAGAAGAGCGTGTTTGGTTTGTTGGTGTGCGCGACAGGGGTCGGGGTCAGCATTTCGGCCAACAAAATCCCAGGCGTGCGCGCCGCGCTGGTGTCCGACGAATCCACCGCCGTGCTCTGCCGCCAGCACAACAACGCCAATGTCCTCTGCCTCGGGGCGAAAATCACCCCGCCCGAACTGGCCGTCAACATCCTCGACCTCTTTCTCTCCACCTCCTTTGAGGGCGGGCGTCACGAGCGTCGTGTCAATAAAATGGAAATACACAACCCCACCCCCGCGCCGCTCCGGCTGAGCAGCGTGGATCCCGAAATCTCCAGCGCGCTCTTCCTGGAAGGGCTGCGCCAGCAGGAAAACATCGAGCTGATCGCCAGCGAGAACTTTGTCAGCCCCGCCGTCCTGGAGGCGCAAGGTTCGGTCCTGACCAACAAATATGCCGAGGGCTACCCCGGCAAACGCTGGTACGGCGGCTGCGAGCATATTGACACGGTGGAGCGGCTGGCCATCGAGCGGGCGCAAAAAATCTTCCACGCCGAGCATGTCAACGTCCAGCCCCATTCCGGCAGCCAGGCCAACATGGCGGTTTATTTCGCCATGCTCAAGCCGGGCGATAAAATGCTGACGATGGACCTTTCCCACGGCGGCCACCTGACCCACGGCAACAAGGCCAATTTCTCCGGCCGGTTCTTTGAAATCGTCCACTACGGCGTGCGCCCGGCGGATGAGTTGATTGATTACGATCAGTTGCAGAAAATGGCGCAGGAACACCGCCCGCGCATGATCACCGTCGGCGCCAGCGCCTATCCCCGCATCATTGATTTCAAGCGGATGGGGGAAATTGCGCGGGAAGCGGGGGCCTGGCTGCTGGCCGACATCGCCCATATCGCCGGCTTGGTCGCGGCGGGGCTGCATCCCAGCCCGGTGGAACACGCCGATTTTGTCACCACCACGACGCACAAGACCCTGCGCGGGCCGCGCGGCGGGCTGATCTTATGCCGGGAGAAATACGCCAAGGAGATTGACTCGCAGACCTTCCCCGGCATTCAAGGAGGCCCGCTCATGCATGTGATTGCGGCCAAGGCGGTCTGTTTCCATGAGGCCTTGCAGCCGGCCTTCCGGGAGTATCAGGCGCAAATTGTCAAAAACGCCCAGGCCCTGGCGGAAGGCATGCTCCGCAACCGCTTCCGGCTGGTCAGCGGGGGAACGGACAACCATCTCATGCTGGTGGACGTCGGGTCGCGCGGCTTGACCGGCAAGGAATGCCAGACCGCCCTGGACCAAGCCGGCATCACGGTGAACAAAAACACCATCCCGTTCGAGACGCGCTCCCCCTTCCAGGCCAGCGGCATCCGCCTGGGCACTCCGGCCGTTACCACCCGCGGGATGAAAGAGCCGGAGATGGCCGCGGTGGCGGACATGATCAGCGAAGTCTTGCTGGATATTAAGAATCTTGACACGGCCCGCAAGGTGAGAGAACGTGTGCGTGAATTGACGGCAAAGTATCCCTTGCCATATTAACATAATTCAGGTTATATCCTGATGGGCCGCAGTGCGGAGGGTGTCCTGCCCGTGTCCTAAATCCGGCAATCCATTTTTTACCATGCCTAGAGCAGCCACAAAGAGAGTTACAAGGAAAGGCGCGAAGACCGCCCCGCCACCCGTCCCCTCCGAGGCCGCCCCGGTCGTCCCGGCCGCAGCGCCCCCGGAACAAGCTCCCACACCGGAGACGAACCGCCCCGCGGAAGATCGGGCTGGCGCACGACACGAAACGCCGCCGGAGCCACCTCCCGGACCAGAGACGGAGCATTCCGCGGTGGAGCATGCCCGCCCGCGTCGCGAAACGCCGTCGGGGCAACCTCCGGCAGCCGAGGCGCACCGCCCCGCAGGAGATCGTTACCGCGCACGCCGCGAAGCGCCTCCGGAGCAGCCAATTCGGCCTGCGGCCGCGCCGCCCAGCGCGCCTTCTCATGCCCGGCCGGCCCACCCCAAAGGCAAGGGCGCCCCGCCGTCGCCCGCCGAGATGAAGCTGGAGCCGCCCACCCACGCCGTGGAAACCAGCGCGGGGGAAGAATCGCCCGTCCGTCCGCCCGCCGGGCCTGCCGGCGGGGCCTTGAACATCGCCAAGCTCCAGGCCATGGCCATGGCCGACCTCAACCACATGGCCAAGGACATGGGGATCGAGAACTTTGGCACCATGCGCAAGCACGAGATCATTTTCCAAATCCTGCAAAAAAATGCCGAGCGCGCGGGGGTCCTCTTCTCCGAAGGCGTCCTGGAAATCCTGCCGGAAGGCTTCGGATTCTTGCGCTCGCGCAGTTTCAATTACCTCCCCTGCCCGGAAGATATCTACGTCTCCCCATCGCAGATCCGGCGTTTCGACCTGCAAACCGGCAACCTCATCGCCGGGCAGATCCGCCCGCCCAAGGACAAGGAACGTTTTTTCGCGCTGCTCAAAGTCGAGGCGGTGGACACGGAAGACCCGGACAAGGCAAAAGACAAAACCCATTTTGACAATCTCACCCCCTTGTTTCCCAACAAGCGCTACCTGCTGGAAACCACCCCGGACGAACTCTCCACCCGCGTCCTGGACCTGGTCTGCCCCATCGGCAAGGGCACGCGCGGCCTGATCGTGGCCCCGCCGCGCACGGGCAAAACGGTCCTGATGCAAAAGCTGGCCAACGCCATCCTGAAAAACAACCCGGAAGCCTACCTCTTCATCCTTTTGATTGACGAGCGCCCGGAGGAAGTCACCGACATGGAACGCACCTGCCGCGGGGCCGAGGTCATCAGCTCCACCTTCGACGAGCCGCCCGAGCGCCATGTGCAGGTGGCGGAAATGGTGATTGAAAAAGCCAAGCGCATGATCGAGCACAAGCGCGACACGGTAATTCTACTGGACTCCATCACCCGCCTGGCCCGCGCCTACAACACCATCCAGCCGCACTCCGGCAAAATCCTCTCCGGCGGCGTGGACGCCAACGCCCTGCACAAGCCCAAACGCTTTTTTGGCGCGGCCCGCAACATCGAGGAGGGCGGCTCGCTCACTATCATCGCCACCGCGCTGGTGGACACCGGCTCGCGCATGGACGAGGTTATTTTCGAGGAATTCAAGGGCACGGGCAACATGGAAGTCAATCTGGACCGCCATCTGGTGGACCGCCGCATTTTCCCCTCCATCAACATCGAGCTGTCCGGCACGCGCAAGGAAGAACTGCTTTACCATCCCGACGAGTACAACAAAGTGGTCATCCTGCGCCGCGCCCTGACCGGTGTTCCGCCGGTCGAGGCCATGGAACTGCTGCTGGGCAAGCTGAAAAAAGTGCGCACCAACATCGAATTCCTCCTGACCATGGCGGTAGGGTGAGGCATAGGCCGGGAAGAAACTGGCATCGCCGCCAAAGGCATGGTAAAAGAAGAACATGAAGACGATCCATGCGGTTTATGAATGCGGCGTATTCCGGCCACTGGAAAGAGTCGAACTGGCGGAGCGCACCCAGGTGGAGTTTGAGCCGCGTCCGGTTGTGATAATGGAAGATCGCAACGACGGTCTGGAAGGCATTTACGCCATCCTGGGCGAACGTTATCAATCAGGCGAACACGACGTGGCTGCCCGCCATAATGAACACCAGCCATGACCGTCTTTTTGGACACGGTTGGTCTATTGGCCGTTTGGGATGAAAGCGACCAATGGCATCTTGCGGCACAGGACTGTTTTTCGGAATTGCTGGTATCTCGGGCGGAGTTGGTCACAAGCAGTTTCATCTTGCTCGAATGCGGCAACGCCGCCGCGCGCAGACCATATCGCTCCGCTGTCAGCAGATTGCGTAAGCAGATGGAGACGGGGCAGCGTCTGGTCGCGCCGAGCAATGAGGATTGGCAGGCTGCGTGGCTGGCTTACGACAACGGCGAGGCTGATTGCGCCGGCATTGTGGACCAGGTTTCGTTCGCGATCATGCGGCGACTGGGCATATCCAAGGCCTTTAGCAACGACAAGCACTTCCGGGCGGCAGGATTTGAGACCCTTTTTTGAGAGCGAAAGCGACGATTTCTGTATGCAGGATGGATTAATTCCCTGTAGCGGCGGTCTATGACCGCCGCCAGCCACTCCGCAATAAATCCCAGTGATCTTGCAACGCCTTGCGCCCCACAAGTTCATTGTCACCGCACCACGGGCAGGAACCGCTCGCAAAAAGGACTCGGCACGGAAATGGGCTGGCCCGTGGGCCTCAGCCGGCCCGTGGCTTCATCAATGCGGAAGACCACCGCGTTGTTGCTGTCATGGTTGGTGCAGAGAATCCATTTGCCGGTGGGATCAAACGCGAAGTTGCGCGGCGTCCTGCCTCCGCTCGCCACGCATTGCACCAGCGTGAGCCGGCCTGTTGTTTGATCTATGGCGAACACCGCCAGGCTGTCGTGGCCGCGATTGGAGCCGTAGAGAAATTTCCCATTCGGATGCGCCAACAATTCCGCGCAGGTGCTGACGCCCTTGAAATCACCGGGCAGGGTGGAGACGGTTTGAAATTCGGCCAGCGCGCCGTTCGTGGAATTCCAGTTGAACGCGACAATGGTGCTGCCCATTTCCGTGATGAGATAAACCCATTTGCCATTCGGATGAAATTTGACGTGACGCGCGCCGGAGCCGGGTTTGACGGTGGCAAAGGGCGGATCGTTCGGCTGGATTGAGCCGTCCCGCGCGTCGAAGCGATAGACAAATAGTTTGTCCAGGCCCAGATCGGCGGCCAGCGCGAATTTGTTGTCCGGGTCGGTGATGATGGAATGGGCGTAGGCATGGCTTTGGCGTTGCGGGTTGACTCCGCTGCCGGTGTGCTGCACAAACGCGGTGCGCGCGCCCAGGCTGCCATCGGGCTTAAGCGCGAAGACGGCGATGCTGCCCCCGTCATAATTGGCCGCCAGCGCGTAGCGCCCGGTTTGGTCCAGGCTGACGTAGCTGGTGTCCCCGCCACCCGTGGCCCCGCGATTGAGAAAAGTGAGATGCCCTGTATGCGGATCAATTTCGTAGGCGGAGACCGTGGCGTTGTTGCCCGAATTGCAGGTGTAGAGATGCCGCCCGTCCGGGTGGATCACAAAATAGGCCGGCTCGGGCGCTTCCAGCAAAAACTCCGGCTTGGTCAGCGCGCCCGTGTCGGTGTCAAAATGCGCCAGCGAGAAACCGATGTTGGGTCCCGAACGGTGCGTTCCGAAATAGACAAACATGTCCGCCGCCGAAGCCGCTGTCGCCGCGGTGACAAGCATGATGGCCGCCAGGAAAAAGTGTTTCATAAAGAGGGGTCGCATACCCGCATGAAACCATAATTGTCCGAGTTTGTCCATTGCACTATTTCTTCGGCGGCAATGCTTCAGGGACGGCGGGCAAAGGTGGGGCGAGACTCTGTCGAGCCGTGACTTCTTCCCAAGAAATCGAGTTTCGGCTCGACGGAGTCTCGCCCTACCCTAATAAGTGGAGGCATTGTCTTCGGTGAGCTTGGCGCGGGCGGGGTTACCCGTTTTTTGAAAAAACATGACTGCGCAAAATAGAAACGCCACGGCGGAAATTGCGCAGCCGATCTGGAAGGCGCGATCTTTGTATTCGAGAAGGACTTCATGACGGCCGGCGGGGACTTCCACAGCCTGGAATCCGCCGTTCGCCCGCAATAGCGGTACCCCGCCCCCATCCACGGAGGCTTGCCAGCAATGATACCAGCCCTGCGCCATCACCAGCATGGTCGCGGTCTCCGCCTGGGTCTGAAAGGCGCATTTCTCCGCCGCGATTGTGCTTGACAGAATGCGCGCCTGCGGATCGGCTTTGGCGGAAATTTTGCCGCGCGCGTCCATCGGCAAATAAACCACGGCGCGCGGCGCGAAATCGGGTCGGCCCAGGGCGGCCAGAGTGGCACTGTCATCCATGAAAACCGGCTGCTGGCCGATGGTGGCCCAGGGCATGAAATTGGTTCGCGGTTCCCACGCCAGCGCAATCGGCCAAATTTGGGCGACGCCGAATTGCGAGACTCCGAGGAATTCCTCCAGCCGGGGCAGCGACGGCCCCCCATAAAGCAGCCGGGCCACGGCGGCCTCTTCCCGCAGATGAATGGAAAAAAAGCCGTTTGCTTTGGGAATTTTGTCCAGCAGATTGCAATCGCTGAACAGCATGGAGCGTTGTCCCAAATAATGTGTCTCCGGGTCCGGATTGGCCAGTTGATCGAGCAGACGCTGCGCCTCCCGGCCCGGCATGGCCCGCGATTCGCCCAAGCGCGGCACCGCGGACATCGCCGGAGTCCTGGCCCCGTAGTCGCGGACGGGGACGGTTGGGTTCTGGCGCGGGACGTGCGTGCAGAGGTCCAGCCCGCAGAGCAATAAAAACGCAAAAGAGAGAACCAGTTGTCCCGCCTTTTGCGGAAAGCGCGGCTGATAAAGAAGGATGGCCAGTCCCGCCGCTAGAATGAGCAAGCGCACCGCGCCGTTCGTCCCCACCGCGCTATGCGAGTCCTCGGCAAACGGAATGCAAAACGCGAGCACCGCCACCGCGACGGCGAGCGTCCCGCCCACTACCAGCAAACCGCAGCGAGCCGCCGGAGCCGCGCGCCCTTGCAGCCAGACGATTCCCGCCGCCGCCAACAGCGGCAAACAAAAGATCGTGACCACTACAAACTTAATCGGGAAACGGGTGAACCCCACGGCGGGCGCCAGCTTTTTCAAAATGACCAGGAGCAGGCCGGAGTCGCCCATCGCGCATAGCACGCCGCCCAAAGCCAACAGGCCGAGAAAAACTGTCCTCACGTTGCGTGCTTTCACCAAGGCCAGCACCGCCAGCAGCAGCGTGAGGACGCCCGCGTAATAGGAGGTAGTCCATTCCTGACCGGGTTGCATAAAGACGCCGCTGAGCGATCCAGTCATGCGGAAAAGCGGGACGAGAAAATTGGCCGCGCCCCACGCCGGCATCGCCCAGGTGTTGTCGCCGGCGGCGCTGGTGCGGTCGCCGTGCGCCAGCAAATCGAACCAGGGCAGAAGTTGCGCCGCGCTCAAGGCCGCGACGAGAGCGGCCACCGAGGCCAGCCGCCCCACGCCGCCCCAGGCAATTCTTCTTTGCCGCCAAGTCTCCACCATGAAAACTCCGGCCACCATCAGCCAGGTGAACAGGATTATTTCCGGGGAACCTGTTACCATCTGGCAGGCGCCGGCCAGCGCAGCCCAGACGACGGCGCGTTTGGCTCCAGGCGGTCGCATTTCACCTTCTTTGTCCGCCTCTCCTAATCTTAATCCTAATCTTAATCTTAATCCTCTTTCCGCAACCGGATTGAGATTAGGATTAAGATTAAGATTAGGATTAAGAGGCAACAAACGCCAGGCTCGCTCCGCCAGCAACACCACCCACGGCATCCATCCCAGCGCGGCGATGTGGCAGGGCCACATCCAGCAATTCAGCGCCAGCCCGTTCCACGCAAAGACCAGCCCGGCGAAGCTGGCGGCGAAGCGACTGCCAAACCAGCGCCACGCCAGCCAGTACATGCCGAGGGCCGCCAAAAAAACATGGCCCAGAATGAAGAAATTCATCGCCCAGGGCATGGGCAGCAACTCGTAGAACAGGGACGGCGGATAAAGCGCCAGCGTGTTCCATTGGGCGAGAAAGGGCAGGCCGCAATTGTTGTAAGGATTCCACAGCGGCACCTCGCCGCGCCAAAAGCAATCTCGCAAATAGTAGGCGACAGGGAAACCGAATTGCCCGGTGTCGCGGTAAAAGAAAGCGTGCGTGCCGAGGAGGATGTCCGGATAGGAGACCAGCATGAGCAGACCCAGCAGCAGCGCCAGGCGCGCAGCGCTGAACTCCCTGTCGAAGTCCGTGCGCCAACCGGGGGTCTCAGAGTTCATGCTGGGAAGATGCGCCTGGCCTGGGCGGCTTTTCAAACGTGGAGCAGCGCCAGTTGATTCGGCGTCACTGGACGGCGTGTCCAGTGTTCCTCGATCTGCTGCCGAAAGGCGGTGCTGACCACCTTGGCGCGCGCCTGGAGCCACCCATCCTGGTCGCGCCGCAGGTAAAGGCCCTCCATCGGCGTGTGCCCGACGGCGGAATGGCCCAGCAAGGAAGTCAGGCCCTTCATGGATAAATGGCCTCGATGCACTTCCGGGACAGAAACCAAGCCTTTCTGCCGGAGCCACTCATTCCGCCGATTCGCCGACCAGAACCGGCTTGAGGCGACTTCGAAAATGTCGAAACCGAGAAACCAGTCCGGCAACGCATCATAAGGAACGGTGTGTTTTGCATAACACCATTCGCCAAAAAGCATCAAGCCGCCGCTAAGGCCATTTTCCAAAACATCACGCCGTTCAGCCAGCCACGGCCAGAGAGGGTTCCATTGGGCATGACTGCGGCCGGGGGCGAGATAATTGCCGCGACTTTGGGCGCGCACACGTCCGTCCGGCCCAAGCGATATGCCCAGGTTTGCGCCGTCAACCTTTTCTTCGGCGATCATTTCCCCTGACAGGAATTCAGCGACCTCTTCTGGCTTGAGCACTTTGTCGTCACGCGGCGAGCCGGCACCCAGCCAAAGCAGGTGGGGCGTGTGCAGAAATTTGTGGAAAGTGTCGGTCATGTTTTTGCGCCTGTTTTGCGTCGCCAAATTATTTCGAGTATTCTTCGTTCTCCTTGAAGGCGGATTCAAGCGGAATCCGCCAGGCGGAATCCGCCAAAGGGTGCGGGACAATTCTGTGACAATTCTCCTGAAATTCGATGGTTGCTGTCCCCAAACTTTTTTCTCGACACACGCGGTGGCGGTGCTAAAATGAACACACCCACATTCCCGAAGTTCAATGTGGGTGTGTTCCTTTTCAGATCGCTTCGGTTGCGCCTTTCGCACTCCGTTGGAAACCTCTTTGAAAACCCCAACCTTGCGCCATGTCAGGGCGCGCGGCCTGCCTGCACGCTCCACTTTTGTTCCGCACCTCCGCCGAGCGGTGGAAGCCAGGCAGAGCACCGCCAAGGACCGGCGGGTTATGAGCACATTCACGATGGCCCCTCGAAAACGAAAAAAAACATTCTTTTGCTCGCGGCAAGGCGTGCTATGTTGTGCGCACGCGAAATGAGAAGTTCTTGTGCAGTGACTACGGCGTGTTTGGTGATCGGCCTTTTGGCTGGATGCCGGCGCGATAACCAAATTCAAACCTATACGGCCCCCAAGGAACCGGCCCCGCCGCCTTCGGCGCCCCAGAACCCGGCGTCTTCCGGCATGCCCATGATGGGCGCGGACGCCACCCCGGTCCCCGTCAACTCCACGCCGCTTCACTGGACAACCCCGGTCGGTTGGCAGAAGCTGGCGCCCACCAGCATCCGCCTCGGCAATTTTGTGGTGCCCGGTCCGGGCGACAAGAAGGCGGAAGTGACGATCACCTCCTTTCCCGGCGACGTGGGCGGCACGCTGGCCAACGTCAACCGCTGGCGGCATGAGGTCGGCCTGGGCGACGTCGCGGAGAATCAGATCACCTCCGAGAAGGCCGTGGTGGATTCCAATGAGGGGAAACTTCTCGAGTTCGCGGGCCCCACGGAGCGCACGGTGGTCGCCATGATTCCCCGCGCTGGCGCTTCGTGGTTTTTTAAAATGCGCGGTGACTCGGACGTGGTGGCGGGCGCGAAACCGGCCTTTCTTGAGTTTCTGAAGTCGGTCCAATTTGGGGCAAGCGAGGCGGCCAAGCCGGCGGCCGATCCGCACGCGGGCCTGGCCGGCATGGCCGGCATGGGCACGGGCGCGGGCATGGCCGCGGCCGGTAGTCCCAATGGCGAACCAAAATGGAACGCCCCGGCCAACTGGACGGAAACCCCGCCCGGCCCCATGGTGACGAAGAGCTTTTCCATCGCCGGCGAGGCCGGCCAGAAAGCGGTCGTCACCATCAGTGTTTTGCAGGGGGAAGGCGGCGGCGCGCTGGCCAATGTCAATCGCTGGCGCGGGCAGTTGAGTTTGCCGGCCATCGCGGAGGATGGGCTGGCGAAGGTTACGGAGTCGCTGGATGCGCCGGGTGGCAAGGCCACCTTGGTGGATTTTACGGGCACGGACGCCGCCGGCCAGCCCAGCCGGATGGTCGCGGTGAGCGTGACGCGCGGCGGCCAAACCTGGTTCTATAAATTGATGGGAGCCGGCGCGGCGGTGGAGCGTGAAAAGCCCTCCTTTGTCAAATTTGTCCATTCCGTCGCCTACCCCTGAACCATGCTTAAGAACTGCCTGAATTTCCTGACGTCGCTCCGCCTGACGGTGGTCCTGCTTGGACTGGCCCTCATCGTGGTTTTCGTCGGCACCCTGGCGGAGGTTCGCATGGGGCTTTACGACGCGCAGGCGGAGATTTTCCGCAGTTTCTTTGTGCATTGGACGCCGCCCGGAACGCACTTGCGGATCCCGGTTTTTCCGGGAGGCTGGCTGATCGGCCTGGTGCTGCTGATGAACTTGCTCGCGGCCCATATCAAACGATTCCAATTCAGCAAAAAGAAAGCCGGCATTTTCCTCATTCACGCCGGCTTGATCTTCCTGCTGGCCGGCCAGTTCCTGACGGAGAGGTTCCAGATCGAAAGCCAGATGCGCCTGCCCGTGGGCGCAACGATGAATTACACCGAGGACAGCCGCAACCGCGAATTGGCGGTGATTGATGTCACCAACCCCGATCACGACAGTGTGGTCTCCATCCCGGAAGCGCTCCTGGCCCAGGGAGGGGAAATCCATCCCGCCGGCCTGCCCTTCTACTTGCGCGTCAAGACTTATTTTACAAACTCAACTCCGGCCGGCCCAATGTCCGGCGGCGGCGCAAAACTCAAAGCCAGCCAGGGAATCGGGCGGCAACTGCTCTTCACCGCCCTCCCGGAGACCAAACGCATGGACGACGAAAACCGGCCCACGGCATTGGTTGAGGTGGTGGATGGCAAAAACTCGTTGGGAAACTGGACCGTGTCGTATTGGCTGGCCAAGCCGCCGCTGGCGCAGGAATTGCAGGCGGAATTCGGCGGGCTGCTGAAGGAGCCGCTGACCGAGCCGCAAAAATTCGAGGTGGCGGGGCATACCTATGAAATGGCCTTGCGGCCGATGCGTTACATCAAGCCTTACTCAATCACATTGCTGGAGTTCAAACACGACATTTACCCCGGCACCGACATCCCGAGCAATTTCTCCAGCAAGATTCACCTGCGCGACCTGGCGCGCGGCGAGGACCGGGACGTGCTGATCCGCATGAACGCTCCGCTGCGCTATGCCGGGGAAACGTTTTATCAGGCCAGCTTTGAGGAGGGCGACCGGGTTTCCGTTTTGCAGGTGGTGCGCAATCCGGCCGCCATCACGCCCTACGTGGCGTGCAGTCTGGTGGCGGCGGGATTGATCACGCAATTCCTCATGCACCTGTTTGGCTTTGCCAGGAAGCGCGCGCAGATGCTCCAGGCAGCCCCCGCCGGCGGGCCGCCCGCCAAAGTCTTGCAACCGGCGCTGGCCGGAAAAAGGAGCGACGCATGAAGAAATCGAGGTTACGCCTGACTCTTGACTGGGTCACAAAAGGTAGGGCGGGCACTCCGCCGCCCGCCGCGGCGCGCACGGAGTGCGCGCCCTGCCAACCAAAGCAGAGGCATTACGAATGGCTGCCGTGGATTCTGACCGGCATTTTTGCCGCCTGGTTTTTGTCCGGCGCGCAGGCGCCCAAGCCAAGCAATGGGTTCAAGGTGGCGGAATGGGGAGGTTTGCCCGTCCTTCTCAACGGGCGTGTTCAACCGCTGGATTCGGTGGCGCGCAATTCGCTCCTGGGCATCAGCGGCGCTTCCACGCTGACCAACTCCAGCGGCGCTCCCATGTCCGCCGCGGAATGGTTGCTGGAGGCGATGACCAAGCCGGAATCGGCCGATCAGCGCAAAATTTTCCGCGTGCAACATCCCGATCTGGCCGGGAAACTGGGCGCGACCGCCGAGGGTTTGACCAAATTCTCCTTCAACGACCTGACCAACCAGTATCAGTACATCAAAGACCAGGCGCAGATGATTTTTGCGTCCGAGAATGGAAAGGGCGAGGAGGCGGAAAAGGAGCGGACCGCCCTGCAAAAAGATGTCTTGCATTTGTACAGCAGCATCCAATTGTATTTTCGCATCAAGAACAGCCTCGAGCCGGAGGGCGCCGGCGACTTTGCGAGGGAATTGCAGGCTTACCAGCAGGCTCTCCCCGCGGGGCGCGCCGCCCTGCAAAAAACTGATCAGGGCCAGCCCGCCAACCAGGAGGATTTGCAACGCATCACCACCGCCTTCCGCCGCTATGAGGAGCTTTCGCAGATCGCCTATCCCTTGATGATCCCTCCGGCGCCCGGCCAGCCGCGCCAGGCCTGGTCCAACGCGGGGACCAACCTGATGGACGCCGTGGTATCGGGCACGGTGAGCGAGCCGATGATGGACTACGCCAGAATGGCCAGCGCCTACCGCGCGGGCCAGCCGGACGCATTCAACCAGGCGGTGGCCGATTACCGCGTCTGGCTGCAATCCAATGAATTGTCGGCCGCCTTGAGTGCGGGCGGGCAGGAATCCTTTTTCAACCAAATCCAGCCGTTTTATGTGAGCATGGTGGTTTGCGTGGCGGCGGTCATCCTGGGATGCGTGTACTGGATCAATTTGTCCCCCACCGTCCGGAAATCGGGATACTGCCTCCTCGTCCTGGCGTTTGTCATTTATACTTTCGCGCTGGTCTTCCGAATGCACTTGCAGGGGCGCCCGCCGGTCACCAATCTTTATTCCTCGGCCATCTTCATCGGCTGGGCGGCGGTGCTGTTCGGCATTTTTTTGGAACGTATCTTCCGGGGTGGCATCGGCCTGGTCTGCGCCGGGCTCATCGGCTTCATCACCCTGAACATCGCCCATCATCTGGCGCTGCAGGATCTGTGGACCTCGGCGGGGCGCGGCGACACCATGGAAATGCTGCGCGCCGTCCTCGACACCAACTTGTGGCTCTCCACCCATGTGGTGGTGGTGACGCTGGGTTATGCCTCCATGTTTGTGGCGGGGCTGCTGGCTATCATTTACATCGTGCGGGGCTTTTTTACGCGCTCGCTCACGCCCGAACTCGGCCGGACGCTGGCGCGCATGGTCTATGGCATCGTCTGCTTCGCCACCTTGTTTAGTTTTGTGGGGACGATTCTGGGCGGCATTTGGGCCGATCAATCGTGGGGCCGCTTTTGGGGCTGGGACCCCAAGGAGAACGGGGCCTTGTTGATCGTTTTGTGGAACGCGATGATCCTCCATGCCCGCTGGGGCGGGCTGGTCAAGGAACGCGGCCTGATGGCCATGGCCGTCTTCGGCAACATTGTCACCAGTTTTTCCTGGTTCGGCGTCAACATGCTCGGCATCGGCCTGCACTCCTATGGTTTTATGGACGCGGCGTTTCGCTGGCTGATGTTTTTCGACGCCACCCAGGCCGTGCTGATTGTTCTCGCGCTGACGCCGGCCCGCTACTGGGCCAGCCTCAAGGCCGCCCCGGCGCCGGCCGCGCGCCCCCCGGCAGCGCCCGCCGCCGCCTCGACCTAGAAGCTATTGTTGACGAATATGAAACTCCGAGCCGCGCCCCTGCGCATTTGCGCGCTGCTCTTGTCGCCGGGCTTCCTCCATGCGGCAGCCGAGCCGGCCCGGCTGCCGTATGAGTTGATTTACCGCATCCAGGAAACCGAAGCCAGCCTGAGCCGCCGCTTTACCAACCTGGAGATGCGGTTGCGCATGAGCTCGACCCTGCCGGAGGTCGCCATCGGCGACCTGGCCGTTTATATTGACAGCAAGGACGGACGGATCCCGGTGGAGCTGAACCCGGCCAATGGCAGCTTTTCCCTCCCCATGCGGGCCAGCCTGGTGGCGGAGGGGGCCTGGGTCGTGGCCAACCAGCCCAAGGGAACCATGAAATTCGAGTGGTATGTTGGATTGAGGGTCGGCGAAGTGCCCACCAACGGCGTGCATTATTGCGACTTGATGCGGCCCCTCAAAGCTCTCGAAGTCATCCGGGGGGAAATGGAAAAGATTCCCGGCTCGCCTCCCCTGGCGATTTTCGGTTTAAAACTGATTTTCCCGCCGGAAAAGGAGGCCGCCGTGGTGGTCCACGCCAAAAGCGGGGACCGGGTCTTCCACACAGGCCCAACCCACGCGCTGGTCGTCCCCTACGAAGCGGCCTTGCTCGATGAAAACCCGGTAGTCGGCATCCCTATCCCGCCCGAAAAAGTGGATGTGGCCGATTCGGCGGGCGGCTCTTGATATTTTGCCTGCGGCGGGTTATACCATCCGCATGGTTATTTCATCTATTCGCGAGTTAAACCGCGCGGTGCCTTTTAAACCATACAAGATACAAATGGTCAGCGGCGAGAGCTTCATCGTGCCGCATCCGGATTTTGTCTCGATTTCGCCCAAAGGATCATTTGTGATTTTCTTTGAGGCCGACGAGAGCCCTCATCATCTCAGTTCACTCCTGATCGAAAGCGTTTCGCCGCGCCAAAGCCGTCGCGCGCGCAAGAGCGCCAAGCGCCGTTAGCCAGCCCCGGGCCAGCCGCTTAATTCTTTGACGCCTCCCCCGTCTTCCCGTAGCTTTCCCAAGCCCAACAAGCGGCGATGCCTCCTCAGGCGTTGTAGCCAGTCAGTCGTGGCAGGGCGGGCAGTCCTCTGCCCGCCGCGGCGCGCACGGAGTGTGCGCCCAACCACCCAAGACTGGCGCATTATCAGGCGTTGAAGGCTGGAAAGGGATCCAGCACAGGCGGCGCGCGCAAGCAGGTATGATTAAGTATATCGTCAGGAAAATTATCGGTTCAAGAAACGAACGGGAGGTGAAGAAGCTGGGACCGTTGGTCAAGAAGATCAACGAGTACGAAACAGCCCTCCAGTCGCAGCCCGAAGAGGTTTTGCGCCAAAAAACCGCGCAATGGAAGGCCGAACTGACGGCAATCCAGGACCCGGCGGCACTGGCCGCCCGGCTCAATGAACTCCTGCCCGAAGCCTACGCCGTGGTCAAAAATGCCTGCCGCCGCCTCTGCGGCGTCGAAATCATCGTCCGCGAACATCCGCTGAAATGGGAGATGATCCCCTTTGATGTCCAACTCGTCGGCGGCATCGCCCTGCACCTGGGCAAAATCGCCGAAATGGCCACCGGCGAAGGCAAAACCCTGGTCGCCACCATGCCCGTTTTTCTCAACGCCCTCACCGGCCGCGGCGTCCATGTCGTTACCGTCAACGACTATCTGGCGGCGCGCGACAGCGAATGGATGGGCGCGGTCTACAGGTTTCTCGGCCTGACGGTCGGCTGCATTATTCGCGACCAATCCCCCGCCGTGCGGCGCGAGCAATACAACTGCGACATCACCTACGGCACCAACTCCGAATTCGGCTTCGATTACCTGCGCGACAACGGCATGGCCATGCGCCGCGAGGAACAGGTCCAGCGCGGCCATTATTTCGCCATTGTGGACGAAGTGGACTCCATCCTCATTGACGAGGCCCGCACCCCTTTGATCATCAGCGGCCCCTCCGTGCTCGTCATCGAAAATAAATACGACCAATTCAAAACCGCCGTGCAATCCCTGGTCCGCGCCCAGGAGAAGCTCTGCGCCCGCTACCTCTCCGAGGCGCAGGATTTAATCAAAAAACTGCACCCGGAGGACGGCTCCCATCCCGCCCGCCCGGAGGAGCTGGAATCCAGAATCGGGATGTTGCTTTTTCGCGTCAAGTCGGGTTGTCCCCGCTCGCCCGAGTTTCTCAAGGTGCTGGAGAACCCGGAGAATCAGCGTTTCATGAACCAGGCCGAACTGGAGCTTCATGCCGATCAATCCAAGAAATCCCTTTACGCCGAAAAGGAGGAACTTTTCTTCGCCATGGACGAAAAGAGCAATGACGCCGACCTGACGGAAAAGGGGCGCAACTTCATGCGCCCCCAGGACCCGGACGCCTTTGTCCTGCCCGATATGACCGTCAAGTTCCATGAGATTGACAGCGGCCCGGATCCCGACCTGCGCCGGCGCCTGGAATTAAAGGCCCAAGTCCAGGCCGAGTTCGAATCCAAGGCTGGCGACATCCATACCATCTCCCAACTGCTCAAGGCTTACAGTCTTTACCAACTGGACGTGCATTACGTGGTGGAAAATGGCAAGGTCGTCATCGTGGACGAACACACCGGCCGGCCCATGTATGGCCGGCGCTGGAGCGACGGCTTGCACCAGGCGGTCGAAGCCAAGGAGGGCGTCGAAGTCGAGCGCGAAACCCAGACCCTGGCCACCATCACCATTCAAAATTACTTCCGCCTTTACAAAAAGCTGGCCGGCATGACTGGCACCGCCGAAACCGAGGCCTCCGAGTTCCTGGACATTTACAAACTCGGCGTCCTGGTCATCCCCACCAACCGCCCGGTGGCGCGCCGCGACGCCAACGATTCGGTCTATAAGACCAAACGCGAAAAATTCAACGCCGTCCTCAAGGAAATCACCACCATTCACAACCAGGGCCGCCCCATTCTCGTCGGCACCGTCTCGGTGGAAACCAGCGAGCAGGTTTCCAGGATGTTGAGCAAGACCGGCATCATCCATTCCGTCCTCAACGCCAAATATCACCAGCAGGAAGCCGAAATCGTCTCCCGCGCCGGCCAGCGCGGCTCCGTCACCATCGCCACCAACATGGCCGGCCGCGGCACCGACATCAAATTGGGCGAAGCGGTCGCCGGCTTGGGCGGGCTGCACGTCATCGGCACCGAGCGCCATGAATCCCGCCGCATTGACCGCCAGTTGCGCGGCCGTTGCGCCCGCCAGGGCGACCCCGGCTCCTCCCACTTCTTCATCTCCCTGGAGGACGACCTGATGCGCCTGTTCGGCTCCGACAAAATCGTCAAAGTGATGGAGCGCGTCGGCCTGGAGGAAGGCCAGGAACTGGAGCACTTCATGCTCGATAAATCCATCCAGACGGCGCAGAAGCGGGTGGAACAGCAAAATTTCCAGCGCCGCAAACGCACCCTGGAGTACGACGACGTCATGAACAAACAGCGCGAAGTCATTTACGGCTTCCGCGACGAAGTGATCAATGCCGCCGACGTGCGCGACCGCCTGATGGACATCATGGAGGAGGTTGTCATATCGAAAGTCCGGGAATTGACCCCGGACCACGCCGAGCCGCAGGACTGGACGCCCCGGCCCCTGGCCGACTGGGTCAACCTCAATTTCCCCCTCGGCGTGCCCGAGGAGGAATTCATCAAGGCGGCCAAGTCCGGCCAGGAACTGCCGCTGGAAGGCTCGGCCTTCGCCGGCCTGAGCGCGGCCCAATTTGCCGTCTGCCAGTTCATCTGCAAGGCCGTGCGCGACCTTTATGAATTGAAGGTCAGTTGCGAAAACCCCGACGCCCTCAAATCGGTCGAGCGCTACACCATCCTCGTTTCCGTGGACAAGCTCTGGCAGGAGCATCTTTACGGCATGGACAGCTTGCGCGAGAGCGTCGGCTTGCGCGCTTACGGCCAGCGCGATCCCCTGGTGGAATACCAGGCCGAGGCCTACAAGGTTTTCGAGGAATTGATGACCAGCATCAAAACCGAGATCTGCCACAACATCTTCCGCAGCGCCTCCAGCCTGCTGGCCCACTCCCAATTCCAGAGCCGCATCCCACGGAAAACGACCCACCAGCAAGTCAGTTCCTTTGGCACCGGCCAGCCGGAGGCCCCTACCGCCACCGCCTCGACCGGCGGCAAGAACCCCAGCGACATGGTGACCGAGGCCACCGAGTATGTGTCCAAGGCCCAGGCCCTGGCCAAGGCCAAGCCGCTCCGCACCGGCCCCAAAGTCGGCCGCAACGACCCCTGCCCCTGCGGCAGCGGCAGGAAATACAAGCAATGCTGCGGGAAAAATGGGTAGCGCCGGGAAACGCGAGGGCGAGTCTCCGCCGGGCCAAAACTCCATTCCCTGGCCGGGCCGAAAGTCTCGCCTCATCGAATGTCCGGAGGCGATGCCGGTTCCCCTCCCCGAACTTGCGCGCGCCCTCGGCCGCCGCGCCCGGCACCGCTTCGCTTGGGTGGCACAGGCGACTCGCCTGTCCCGGTCGGCGACTCGCCGACCGGAACCGGGAGCGACAGACTGTAGTCGTGACGCCGCGCCTTTGCCAGAAGTCGGATTCGACCTTCCGCCGGGCCAGTGGCCCGGCGGGACGGGCGAGTCGCCCCTGCCACCCATGCGGCAAGAAATATGCGGGCCGGCCCCGCCCGCCGCCTCAATTCCCGCCCGGCTGGCTCTTTATGTCAACAATAGATTTCGGCCGCAGCAGATAGGTCAGCGATTTCACCGCCAGTTCCATCATCAGAAACGGCTTGGCGATCAGGTCGTTGGCCCCGGCCAGCGACGACTGCGCCCGCACCTCAAAATTAGTCAGGCTGGTGACGAAGATGACCGGCGTGGCCTTGTTCGTCGCCGTTTTCCGCAACTCGGCGCAGAGTTCAAACCCGTTCATCTCCGGCATCTCCGCATCCAGAAAAATCAGATCAAACTGGTTCTCGGCCAAAATCGTCAGCGCCATCTTGGCTTCTTCAATGCAGAGACAGCGCAGGTTCGCCTTGGCCAGCGCCACCGATATGGTGCGCCGCGAGATCGGCTCGTCGTCCACCGCCAGAATCAGGAGCGACTGCGGGATTTCCTGCGCCCCCTGGTTGATGTCGCGGAACAGAACATTCAGGCAATCGGCGGCGTGGGCGATGCTGCGCAGGACCGAACTGGTCATTTGCTTGGGCTTCTTTTGCAGGTCTTTGACCAGCGCTTCCAACGCCCCGGCCAGATGCGCGATGCGGCTGAAACCCGTGATGCCGGCCAGCCCAACCAGCGAGGACACGGAGGTGCTGAATCCCTGCAACAGGGCCAGTTGCTCCGTCGTGCTCTTGCTCCGCACCAACGCCCCCACCCGCTCCCGCAGGTCCGCCTGCATTTGCGGCACGCGCTTGAGAAATTCCTGCCGGATTTCCAGCCGAAAAGCCGACGTGGCGTCGGAGCCAAAATCCGGGGCCGCCGGCTCCGCCCTTTCCGCCTCCGGCGGGGCAGGCTCTGGCGCCCTGGGCGGCGCCGCCGCGGCGGGCGGCGTTGAAAACCTCGGCGCCGCCGGCGCGCGCGCCCCGGAAAACACCGGCGTGGGCGTCGGCGCTGGAATCGCCGGCTTGGCCGTCCCCGCCGTCGGCGGGGGCATTTTGATGTGCGGCGTGGCGAATGGCATTTTTTCCGGCGCGGCCCGCCCGGCCGGCGCGGCGGTCGCCGGGGCGGCCCCGCCGAATTTCGGCGGGGAAGGCGGAATGACCAGCCGCGGCAGCGAAGTTGTGGCGGGAGGCATTGAAAGAGGCGACGGGACCGCCGGAGCCGGCGGAGGCGCAGGGGCAGGCGGCGGAGGCGCAGGCGGAACCTCGGCCGGGACTGGCATCGGGATGGGCGCGGCCGGCTTCGGTGGCGGCGGCGGCATGCTCTCCGGCACAGGCGAGTTCCCCAAAGGCTGGGGATACAGGCCGAGGATTTCCCCGCTGAAAATCTGCTCGACAATTTCCAGGGCCAGGTTCGGCGTGCAATCCATTTTCGAAACGCACTTGTTGGCCCCGGCGTCGAAGGCTTCCTTAATCAGATCAGGCCGATAGAAGCTGGAAAGAACGACAATGGGGACAATTTTGAAGCTGGGCAGGGCGCGGATCTTGCGGATCAGTTCCGTGCCGCTCATGCTGGGGAGCGTCAGATCCATCTGGATCAAATTGGGCTTGAATTCCGGCACCGTCTCCAACGCGATGGGTCCGTCATCCACCGCCTCCACCACGAATCCCGACAAGTCGAACTTGCGCCGATAAATGCCGCGCAAAATGGGGTCGTTTTCGACAATCAGAATCTTCTTCATGCAATGGTTTCAGTCCTTGTCCCGCCGGCGGCATTCCAAAACCCATCCATCGTGGGACTCCCCCATCCTACGCGCCCCCCTTCTCGAGACAAGCAAGAACTGCTGACATCGTATCCCTCCCCGATCATTAGCGACTCCTCCGGGAGCGCGGCCGTCCCGACCGCAACCGTCGGCGTCCCGCCGACGGAATTCCTCGCCCGAAACTGTCAAAGATATGCTCGCGCGCGGAAATTGGGCGCCCTCATGGTACTGACTTGCGGTTCTTGCTCTGCCTACTTCACCGCCACACCGGACGGCGCGCTGGCCGGCCCGCGGAACGACCGCTCCACCACATCGTCCGGATCCGTCGAAACCGGCTGATCCCGCCACAGCCAGCGCATCATCTCGGGGAAAACCGTCCCGCCCTGCTTCTGCCCGTGATTGCCGATGCCCCAGGTGTAGTTCACTTCGTATCCCTTCTGCGCCAGCGCGTTCATCAACCGCACGTTCTGGTAAAACCAGTCCCCGTTTGGATTGCCCGGACGCCGATTGTCGTTGCGGCCGTCCTGCATGAAAATCCGGATCGGCTTCTTCTCGCTCGCCCCCACCAGCTCGGGATAAATATACTCGCCCCGGATGCTGGTAAAGCTGCCCACAATCGTAATCACTTTGCGGAAATCGTCCGGCCGGAACCACGCCACCCCAAACGCGGCGCAGCCGCCCGAACTGGCCCCCATGATCCCGTGCAGGTTCGGATCGGGTGAGATGTTGTAATCCTTTTTCAACGCCGGCATCAACTCCTCCGTGATGACGCGGGCGTACTGGTCGGTCGGCGGGTTATACTCGTCCGGGCGATTGGAAGTCCGGTCGCCCCAATCCTGCGCCGTCGGTTCCGGCTGGTCCGGCCGCCGGCCCGGACTGATGAACACCCCCAGCATCACCGGTATTTCCCGCCGGAAAATCAAATTGTCCAAAACATTTTGCCCCTGCACGTCCCCCGGCTCCGCCTTCATCCCCGGCCCGTCGTTGAAAATCATCAGAGCCGCCGGCCGCGCCGGATCGTATTGCGCCGGGATATAGACATCGTAAGTATGCTGCGTGCCGGGAAAAACGTTGCTCGGAAGGATCTTCGGCCCGGCGAACCTTCCCTTCGGCACCCCGTCCATTGGCTTGGAATCCGGTCCGAGCTTGTAAAACAAATCGTTCGTGTTCGCCGGGCCGCGCCCGCCTCCTCGTGGCGCCGCGCCGGGCGCGGGCGGCGCGGTTTGGCCCTGGGAAACCCCGGCCGCGAACAGAACCAGGGCGAGACAAGTCAATACGTTTTTCATGGATCAGTTGCGCCCCACGCCGGGCCATGCGACAGCCCATCGTGGAGTCAAAAGCACAAGACAACAGCACATCAACCCGAACATTTTACTCCCGTTCCGCCCATTTGCAAATTTTTTCCGCTGCTTCAACCAACAACGGGCGCAGGACGAAAATCTTCACCTTCCAGGTAGGGCAGAGCTGCCGCTCTGCCCTGAATTCTTGGGCGGCGCAGCAGCGCCGCCCTACCGGCGACATGAAGATTTTGGTCCTGCACCCACCAACAACCACCCTGTAGCGGCGGTCTATAACCGCCGCATTCTTTCCTATGGCGCTGTCCAATTGCCAATCGCCTCATCCCCACCCTTTCCATTGGGTCCCAGCGAATAGACATCGAAACCGTTCGTGTTATGTTTGCCCGGGCATTCAAAGACATACGGTCTGCCCCACGGGTCGTTCCATGAACTACGGCTATCCAGATAGGGACCTCGCCACACGCCTTGCGGGATCGTCGCTGGCCGTTTTGTCAACATATTCGAGCCGTCCGCCCTTGTTGGGGAATTAAGCGCACGTACCTTTATTCCCGTAGTTGTTGGGTAGTAACCGCAATCAGCGCGGAACCGGTTGATTGCAGCCTCGAAACATGCGATGTCCGCCTTGGCGGCCGCCACGCGTGCGGAACCGGGACCACCTCCGCGAGGCAACATGATGCTCATAAACAGCAATATAATGAACGCGACGAGGATTACGCGGATCAAGTTTCTCATGTCGTTGCGCATGGCTTGGACATTAATCAAGGGCCGTCAAGGAGAAAGTATGGGCATACAGCGTGCCAACCGGGCAAAGGTCCGTATTGCCGGCACAACACCGTGTTGTTTGCCGAAAGCATTCCCCCGGAAGCGCAAACGTTGCGCGAAGTTGCGCAAACACTGCGCGCCACTCCCCGCCAACCTCCTGTCAAAGTGTCTTCCAGCCGGGAAGGCAGGTAGGGCGGGCAGTCCCCTGCCCGCCGCGGCGCGCACGGAGTGCGCGCCCTGCCTCCAAAGACCGTGCCATACGAAAAAAATCCCAAGTTTTTCCGTTGACACCATCGAGCTTAACCACTATAATGCCTTCGATGATAAGGGAGAGACAGGCATGGGGCAAGAAGGGAGAGACTCGGCTGGGACGATGCGCCATCCGGCAACCCCGCGTTGTTTGGGTGGCACAGGCGACCCGCCTGTCATGGTCGGCGACTCGCCGGCCGGCCCCGGGAGCGACGGCCTTTGTTCATGAACGTCGTGCTTCTGCCAAAAACCGCATTCGACCATCCGACGGCCCAGGGCCTCGGCGGCACGGGCGAGTCGCCCGTCCCACCCCGGAACTGCACAACCTGCGCGTTAGCTCCCGGCCCCATCCCGACCATTCTGACCGGGTCATTCTGACCCACTTTTTTGACTTAATTTGAGTTATTTTGAGTTATTTTGAGTTATTTTGAGTTCCCAGCCCAAGAGCCTGGAATGCCAACTCCACCCAATTCCAAACATGATTATCGCATATTTCCCCTATTTCCCATATCACGCGGCCCAAGACCTTTCAGCCACCCTCCCCCCGCCGACCGTCCCAATCGTGCCTAATCAAGCCTAATCGTGCCTAATTAAGCCAAATTAAGCTATTTTTTATGTCAGGCATGCCCAATCAGACCGCTCCGCCACCCCAACACTCCGCCACTCCATCACTCCATTGCAGCGCCACTTCGTCACAGCGCCACTCCACCACTTCCCGCCCCATGCCTCCCAAGCTCCCCAGCCTCCGATTAGACCAAGCCCTCGTCCAGCGCGCCCTTTGTCCCTCCCGCGAAAAGGCCCGCCGCGCCATCCTGGCCGGCCAGGTCCTCCTCCGCGGCCAGACCGCCAAAAAACCCAGCGACCTGGTCAAGCCGCAAGACGATCTCGCCCTTGCCGTCCCGGAACCCTACGTCAGCCGGGGCGGCTTCAAGCTCGAACACGGCCTGCGCCATTTCCAACTCGATCCGCGCGGCCTGACCGCCATTGACCTCGGCGCTTCCACCGGCGGGTTCACCGATTGCCTCCTGCAACACGGCGCGGCCAAAGTCTTCGCCGTGGACGTGGGCCGCGGCCAGCTTGCCTGGAAACTTCGTCAGGATCCCCGCGTCGCTGTCATGGAACGGACCAACGCCCGCCATCTCACCCCGCAAAGTTTCCCCCGGCCCTTCGCCGGGGCCGATCTGGTCGTGGCCGATTGTTCCTTCATCTCCTTGCGAAAGATAATTCCCGCCGCCGTTGCATTGTTGCGCCAATCGGGTAAAATCCTCGCCTTGGTGAAACCGCAATTCGAAGCTGGCAAAGCCGAGGCCGACCGGGGCGCGGGCGTGATCACGGACCCGGCCGTTCACGCGCGCGTGCTCCGTGAATTGCGCGCGTTCCTCGCCCCGGACTCCGGCCTCCTCTGGCGGGGCGAGACGCCATCCCCCCTCCTCGGCCCGGCCGGCAACAAGGAATTCTTGGTGCTGCTTGAAAAAACAACCTGAAAAAATCAAACGCATTGGGCTGTTGGCCAACTGCGGCATCCCGGACGGCCGCGCCGCCCTCCAGCGCGCCCTGGACCTCATCACCCGCCACGGGCGCAGCGCCGCCACGGAGGAAAGCGCCGCCTGCCAGGCCGCCATCAAGTGCCCCACCTTCCCCAACCCCGCCGCCCTGGCCCGCCACTGCGATCTCCTCATGGTCTTCGGCGGCGACGGCACCATCTTGCGCGCCGTGCGCGAGAGCGGCGGCTGCCGCACCCCCATCCTCGGCGTCAACGTGGGCCGCCTCGGCTTTCTCAACGCCGTGGCCGTCGCCGACCTTCCCGCGGCCTTGCAAAAACTCTGGGATAATGACTTCATCATCGAAAGCCGCCCCCTTCTGGAGGCCGCCGGCCAGTGCCGGGGCAAGGCGATCAAATCCTCCGCGCTCAACGACGTCGTCATCAGCCACGGTACTGTCTCCCGCGTGGTTGAACTGGAAGTCAGCGTGAACGGCGAAGCGCTCACCCGGTATCGCGGCGACGGCCTCATCGTCAGTTCGCCGACCGGCTCCACCGCCTATTCCCTTTCCGCCGGCGGGCCGATTGTCAGCCCCGCCGCGCAGGTTTTTGCCATCACCCCGATTTGCCCTCATGCCCTCTCCAATCGTTCCGTCATCGTCAACTCCAACGCCACCGTCAAAGTCAAGGTGTTGAGCGAGCAGTTGGAAATTATCGTCTCGGCGGACGGGCAAATGCTGGCCGCTCTGGGCTGCGGCGACATCGTCACCATCCGCCGCGCCCGCCGCCCCGTCCGCCTCCTCCACCTGGGCGGCTGGTCCTTTTTCGACACCGTCCGCCGCAAATTGCACTGGAGCGGCTCTTCCGTGTAAAGCGGGCCGCTGCTATGGCACCCAATGCGTCAGTCCTGTTTGGTAGGGCGAGACTCCGTCGAGCCGAAACTCGATCCCAAACCGGTAGGGCGAGACTCTGTCGAGCCGTGACTTTATCCCAAGAAATCGAGTCACGGCTCGACAGAGTCTCGCCCTACCCTCATTTGAAAATCGCGGAGTTGTGAGCGCAGAAGCCGAAAAGCCACCCACCCCGCCGGCGGAGCCGTTGCCTGGGCCGCGGATTGCCTGGCAGCCATGCACTTTTGGCGGAGTGGCCGCGTTTGCGCTGGCCCCCTGGCGCCGGTTGTTCCTGGCCCAGGGGTTCTTCGCACTCCTGTTCGCCGCCAGCGCCGTCTGGTTTCTCGGACACTGCTATGCCCCGGTCATCACGCAAGAGATCCAAAAAATGCCCGAAGGGGCCAGCCTGGCCAACGGCCAACTGACCGGCCTTCCCGGCGTCCAGATTACCGAAACCAAGTTTCTCTCCATCGCCATCGCCGCCGACGAGGACGCCGAGCTGGATCAAAGCGCCGACCTGCAATTTGCCTTGCGCCGCAACCGCCTGGATATTTCTTCCATCCTGAGTTCCGCGCTCGGCTCGCTGGAGTTCAGTTTCAAAAACCCGTCTGCCCTGGATTTGAGCCGGTCCCATCTGGAGCCATGGTGGGGCGCATGGCGGCCGGTCGTTTTAGTCGCGGCCGGGCTGGCGGTGGCCGTTGGGCTTTTGCTGCTCTGGGCCGTGCTGGCGTGGATTTACGCGCCGGCTGCAAAACTGGTCGCCTGGTTTTGTGACCGCCAACTATCCTGGCCCGGCGCCTGGCGGCTGGCCAGCGCCGCCTTGCTGCCGGGAGCGGCCCTGGCGACTCTGGGCCTGGTTCTTTACGGCTTGCAAATGGTGGATATTTTCGGACTTGGTTACTTTGGAACTGTCCATTTATTGGTTGGTTGGGTTTACCTGTTGGCGGCGCCCCTTTTCGCGCCGCGCTTATCCTCCGCCAGCATAAATCACAACCCATTCCACGCCTGATACTTGCGCAAACACCTTGTTTTCCGGGTCATTTTTCGGGCCGTCCCAAAAATGAGATTTTTCCCTCTGGCACGCCGTGTGCTGAAAAACTTTCGCTCGCACAATTAACAGCACGCTTAAAACAGCCGATAAAGAGACACGGCTCCGAGCAATGGAGACCATTTTATGCAACGCGACATGGAACAACGCACTCAGTACGACGAACCTTTCAAACAAGCCGCCGCCCACTTCTTCCACCACAGCGGCCGGAGCCTGGAAGAAGTCTCCGCCGAATTGGGCCTCAGCCCGGGGGACCTGCGGACCTGGAAGCGGAAATACCCGCCCCCCCTGCCGCAGAAGACCGCCGGCCCGCTTAACCACGTCAGCCAGCTTCGGGCCGAGAACCAGGCTTTGCGCGACGAAATCCTCCATTTGCGGGTGCAGTGGGATGTTCTCAAGACCACCCTCGGCATCCTGTCCGCCGGCCCCTGCCCGCCAGAAAAATCTACTTGACAATGTTATGAGAAAGACACCGCGAAATTTGAGCTGGTCCCCGCCCGTCCCATTCCCGCCCTTTGACTTCGATTCTCCCCCGCCGCCCCGTTTCACCGTCGTGCCCAGGCAGCACCGGGACCAATCGAGCGAGCCGCGCAAAATTCCCGTCGAGCATCTCCCCAGCCCGCGCTGCGCCATCCTGCTCAAGATCGTGGCCATGGAAACCTATGCCGCCAACACCCCGCGCCTGAACCGCCGCCGCCAATTCTGCGACCGCTTCCGCGCCGCCTGATAACCCGTCCCAAATGGTAGGGCGCGCCACTCCGCGACCGCCGCCGGCAGCTTCTGATCCGGGACATGCCGCTTTTGCCCTGTCACCTTTTGCCTTGGCAGGACATTACAGTAATGAAAGCGTTGCTCTCATGGATGACACCGGCAGACGCTGTATTGCCGCCGTCGCTTACTCCTGCTTGATGTTATCGGTCTTGCGGATGAAGGCCGCCACGTTGTCGTGCAATTCCTTGAGTGAGGCTTCGTGCGCATAAACCATGTGGCCCGATTGGTAGAAGCCGTACTCGATGTTGGCCTGTAGCTTGGCCGGGATCTGCAGATGGTGCATTTCGTAAATGCCTTCATAAAACGGCGTGGCCAGGTCGAAATAGCCGGCATTCAGGAGGATTCTGAGGTTCGGGTTGTATTTCATTGCGCTGGCGAGGTCGGGCATGACATTGGGGGCTTGAACCGCGGGAGGCAGCGGTATGGGAACATTGGGCGGCTGGTGCTGGTAGTTCCAGGTTTTCCATAGTTCCAACTCCGGCTTATAGATTTTGTTCTCGCCGAATTTCAGCTCCTTGCGGACATAAGCATTGAGCGCGGAAACATAGGCCGAGCTGATGGCGGCAGACTGCGGATCGTAATCAGCCTCTTTGCTCAGCGGATCCATGGTCGGGCCGGAGAAACGCGTGTCGTAGCGCCCAGTGGTGGTGTCGGTGTCGTCTTGCAGGTTCTTCTCGAATTCGCCGCCGTCGATGCGCAAATTGGCCTTCTTGATATAATCTGCGGGAAGCCCGGTGTATTGATGGAGCTTGGCAATGATGGCATCGCGCTGCTCAGGGCTCAAGCTCGCGCCTGACTGCAACGCCAGCGCGTAATCGTTCATGGCGAAATGTTCGACCTCCTCCAGGAGCGGCTGCAGGTCCTTCGGGTTTCCCGGCAGCTTGTGGTGGTACCACGCGGTCGCCGCATAAGTTGGCAGCGCCAGTTGGTAGGGCACGTCCATGCCGGGGTTGGTTTCAGGTCCATCGGGGCTCAGGTCGAAGCTTAGAATCTGAGACAAGAGGATGACACCGTTAAAATCAATGTCCCGCTCGGTCTCCAGTTCATTGACAAGAACTGCTGAACGCGTCGTGCCGTAACTTTCGCCGAACAGGTATTTGGGCGAATTCCAGCGCTCGTATTTGGACAAGAACTCCGTGATGAATTCGGCAAAAGCGTAGGCATCCGGATCAACGCCGTAGAATGCCTTTTCCTTGTCCTTGCCGGCGATCCTGCTGAAGCCGGTGCCCGGGGCATCAACAAAGACCAAGTCGCTTGCGTCCAGCAAACTTTCATCATTATTCACCAGTTGGTAGGGGGCCGCCGGTGTATGTGTGTCGTCGGCGGTCACGACGCGCCTGGGACCGAAGGCACCCATGTGCAACCAGACGGTCGAAGAGCCCGGTCCGCCATTGAAAAGGAAAGTGATGGGGCGCGATTCGGCTTTGCTGTTGGTCTTGAAGTAGGCTGCGTAAAACATCGATGCTTCGGCTGACGGGTTCTGGTCGTCGGCGGACGCCTTGGCCGGCTGATCCTTGTCTTGGCCTTGCTTGTCTGCGGTGTTTTGTTTCTGCGGCACGTCGTCCCAACCTTTGGGATGGACGATCAAAGTTCCGGCCACAGCCTGATAATCAACGCGGTTGCTGCCGACGGTTACTGAACCTTCGCTGGTTTGCGATTCAGTCTCAAAATATTTGGAAACGACGGCATTCGGCTTGCCCTTCTCAGCGTCTTTGCCTGCGCCCGGTGGCGTCGGACTGCCCTGTCCGAAGGCGGCGGAGAATTGCGAGTTGAGGGTTGAGAGCGCCAGCAGGGCGATCAGTGCGATGTTGTTATTGGTTTTCATAATCTTCGGAGTTTGTACCACAAACGGTACGTAGTTTTGGGGCTAATTCCGGCCCTTTGCAAGCTCGTTATTGAGGGATTTTCCGTGCGTCACAAGGGCGCCTCTTGAAGCCTGTGTCAGTCCTTGGGCGGTCGGGCGCACACTCCGTGTGCGCCGCGGCGGGCAGTCCTGACTCCAAGCCGATCACCCACCGCATCGCGAGAGACTATGATGCCGTGCCTTCGTCACTCCCCGGCGGCGGGTTTCCGTCCGCGCCGCCGCCGTCCAGGTCAATCAAAATGTCGCGCGGCTCCGCTCCCTTGTTTGGCCCCACGATGCCGCGCAATTCCAATTCATCCATGATGCGCGCGGCCCTCGTGTAGCCCAGGCGCAGGCGCCGTTGCAGGAGCGAGACGCTCGCCTTCTGCTCGCTGCGGATGACCTCGATGCACTGCTGGATGAGGTCTTCATCCTCGCCGCTGCCCTCGTTCTCGCCGTCCAGGCCGCCGTCCGCCTTCTGCAACTGCTGATGAATTTCCACCTCGTAGCTCGGCTTGCCCTGTTTGGCAATGAACGCAATAATCTGTTCCATCTCCCCGTCCGTGATCAGCGCGCCCTGGATGCGGATCAATTTGGCCGAGCCGGGGGGCAGATAGAGCATGTCCCCCTTGCCCAGGAGTTTATCCGCGCCCATCGCGTCCAGGATGGTGCGCGAATCCACTTTGGCCGCCACCTGAAAAGCGATGCGGGCCGGGATGTTCGCCTTGATCACGCCGGTGATCACGTCCACGCTGGGCCGCTGGGTGGCGACGATGCAGTGGATGCCGGCGGCCCGCGCCATTTGCGTGATGCGGGCAATGGCCATTTCCACGTCCGCCGGCGCGACCAGCATCAAGTCCGCCAATTCGTCAATAATAACTACAATGTAGCTCAGGTAATCGGGAATGACGATTTCCTCGTCCCGCGGCACTACAATCTCCTCGTCCAGTTCCACGGCGAAGCCATCCGAGCTGACCTCCACCTTTTCCCGTTTGGCCGTGAGCGGCAATTCCGGTTCGGACGGCGAAACCGGTTTGTGTTTGGGCCGTTCATTGAACGAGCGGATGTTGCGCACGCCGACTTTGGCGAAAATCTGGTAGCGCTTTTCCATTTCATTCACCACCCAGCGCAAGGCGAGGATGACTTTTTTGGGGTCCGTCACCACCGGCACCACCAGATGCGGCAGGGCGTTGTATTGCTGCAGTTCCACCACCTTGGGATCAATCATGACAAACCGCAGTTTGTCCGGCGGAAAGCGGTAGAGCAGCGAAGTGATGATGGCGTTGATGCAAACCGATTTGCCCGACCCCGTGCTGCCGGCGATGAGCAAGTGCGGCATTTCCGCCAGATCAGCCACGATGGGCGACCCATACACGTCCTTGCCCAGCGCCACCGGAATGCGGGCCTTGCTGGCGCGCCATTCCTCCGACTCGAACAGGTCCCGCACGATGACCTTGGTCTTGACGGCGTTGGGCACCTCCACCCCGACGGAACTCTTGCCCGGCACCGGCGCCAGAATGTTGATGCGCTCGGCCTTGAGAGCGGCGGCGATGTTATTGCTCAAGGCCACGATCTTTTCCAGCTTCACTCCCGGCGCCGGATGCAGTTCGTAGCGCGTGATAGTCGGCCCCTTGGTGATATCGCCCGGGGAAACTTCGATGTCGAACTGGGCCAGCGTCTGTTGCATGAGGCGCGCGTTGGCCATCAATTCCTCTTTCGTCTCCGTCGGCTTGAGCGTGGTATCGGCATGTTGCAGGAAGTCCAGTGGCGGCAACTCGTAGTTGCCGATTTTCGGCGCGGCGGCCACAGCGATCGGTTTGGGCTTGCGCGGAGCGGGTTTGGCTTTGGCCGCGGGCGGCGGGGCGGACGGCGCGCCCACGTCTTCGGGAACAGAGGCCGCCCCGGCTTGTGCCCCTGCTCCCGGGACAGCCGCCACTGCCGTTTCCGGCTGGGGCTTGACACTCTCTTTGGCGCCCGGTTCGCCCGCCGCGTCCTGGCCCAGGATGTCCGCCGTGGTGGCTGCGGCAATTTCCTTCGCCGGAATAACCACCCCTTCATCCGCCGGCGCCGGCACTTTGGGCGCATCCCTCTCCTTCGCTTTCTTTTGCGCCGGGACCGGACTGGATTGCGGGACACTCAAATCGCGCACCATCGGTTCGGGCACCGGCTGCAGATCGGCGCCCAGTCCGCTCGGACCGGTCACCACGGCCCCCTTGCCGGATTTGTCCAATTGTTCCTGGAGCCGGCGCGCCTGCTTTTCCAGCAAACGCGCACGGCGTTCCAGTTCATTCTCATTGACCAGGGCGGCGGCGGCGGTCCCGCCGCCGAAGCGGATGGCCCACCATTCGCGGCACCATTGCCCGAGCCGGAAATTGGTCAAATAGAGAAGGCTGATGAGATACAATCCCGCCAGAACAATGCTCCCTCCCACCTTGCCAACATAGCTCAACCAATATTTGTAAAAGAATTGGCCAACCAGACCCCCGGCGTACTTCATATTAACAAGGAGCAGGTACCTCCGCACCAGGGGAATGTTTCCCTCAAACAAGCTGAGCAGCCCCATGCAGCAAACGAGCAAAACCGCGCCCCAAATCCAATTCCAGCGCCGCTGCAAATAGGAAAGAAACCCAACAATATAACCCAGGCCGAACATGATCAGCAGCGCCGGAACCATGAAAGCGGTCAAGCCAAAGGCCCAGAACAGGCACAGGCCCAGCCGCGCCCCGACCGGCCCAATCCAGTTGTTGAGCGGGTTATTCGGCGCGGTCGTAATGGCCGAAAGGTCTTTGGGATCGTAGGAAAGCAAAGCGCACAGCAACAAAAGGCCCGTCAAACACAACACAATGCCGATGACATCACTGACTCCGTGCCGGTGCGATGACGATGCGTCTTTGCGAGACATGAGCGCAGTCTAAAGTTCAAGGCGTAAAGTGCAAAGGGCAAAATTGCCGTGCGACTTTCGTCAGCACGGCAACTCTTTTCGACTCAAAAACTCTCTTCCCGTCAAATCACTGTCCCCGGCCGCCACCGCCACCCGATGGGTCCCTGGAGTCTCTGCCACCCCTGGAGTCCTTGCTTTCCGCCGGGCCTCCCCGGGTTCCGGCATCCTGGTTCCTCGCGCCGGGGCCGCCGCGATCCGGCCCAACGGGAGAGCCTGGGCCTCCTGGTCCCCGCGCATCGCGGCTTTCGAGAGTTCTGCGCAACGGATCGCTGGCGGGACGCGCCTGGATTTCCTTGACTCGTTCAACGGCGCGGGCTCTCTCCACTTCCCGCCCCCGCTCAATTCGCGCATCGCGAATCACGACTTTTTCCACCACCACAGGACGGTGCGCGAAAGCAGCGACGCGGTCGCGGCCTAGGCCCTCAACGACCAGCCGGCCATCCAGACCAATGCGGTAGTCGTTCATAACCAAGCTGCCGCGGAACAACAGCGCCGCCCGATCCCGCGCCACCACGAACGGCAGGTAGCCATGGTCCAGGAAATGATCGTAGCCCACAAACACGTAGTCGTCGGGCGTCAGGCCAAAATCCACCTCCACCGCCAGCCCTCCGCGAAACATCAAACCGACACCCACCTCAAAGCGAGCTGCGGGCGGCAAGGGCGCCCAACCGGCAAACCCCTCCGCATGCCGCCAGGAAACCCAGGCCGGCGCCCAATCATAGCCCGGAACCCAGACCCATCCGTAGCCTGGATCCCGTATCCAGCGGCCATAATGAAAAACGATGTCCCCATAAGCAACGTCCGAATGCCAAAACCAACCCGCGTCGGTGTACTCCCAATACCCCTGGTTGAAGTAAGGCCGCCATCCCGCAATCTGGATCGCGTCGTTCGGCCTCCAAACCGGACCGTAAGGAGGCACATTCACCCAGATCCCGTAAGGCCTGAGTTGATCCTGGAAATAAATCAGATTGATGTCCGAACCGGGCGGCGCGACGGGCGGGACGTAGGCCTCGGGCGGCACCACGAGCGTCGCGTAGGGTTGAGGCGCCGGAGTCGCCGGCATGGCCGGCGCGCTCTGCTGCTGCGGCGCTGAAGGCATCGTCGTGCCTGGCGCAGGCAGCCTGGCTTGTTGCAGCACAGCGATGACATTTTGCGAAACACCCTGACTGTTGAGATAAATAATGTCGTCCGCACTCAACGAATAGGCCGTCCCGGAGTTCTTGATGTAGGAACTGATGATGTCGTCCGACATGTGGGCCTGGGCCAATTTAACCACCTCCATCAAGCCCGGCGAAAGATTGGCCGGCGCGGTTTGAGCCAGCCCCGCGCTCTGCCCGCTCCAGCAAAGCCAGCCGATGGCGAGGCAGGCCGCCACTGCGGCCATTCTCTTCTGACACTTGGATGTACCGTTTGTTTTCATATAAATGCTTGTGTTTGAGAGCCTTTCGCGGCTCTTCGTTCAAATCTCTCAACCTTGGCAGCCGGGCCAAGTCATTCCACCAACCAATACGCTCCTCGCCGGAGAATCTTGCAATAAAAAAAGCTTGTAACCTGCCGATGGAAAAGATAGTCTTTATCTTAAGCAAGTGCCGAGGAGCGTACACACCATGTGTATTCTTCGCCGGGGCTTGAAAGTTGACAACTAAACGTAATCCTAAGAAAAGTATGAAATTCACATCGAAATCTTTGATACAAGTGCTTGCTTGTACAGCAGTTGCGGTGGGAGCAGTCAGTCTGGCCTACGCGGCAGCCATTGTTGACCCATCTGGAACCTGGACTTGGACCGGAGGCGGCGGGGGTGGCGGCGGCGGCGGTGGTGGCGGTGGTGGTGGCGGCGGTGGTGGTGGGCGCGGTATGGCCGGAACCAATGTTCTGGTTTTGAAGTGGGCAGGCGGTACGAGCACCAATTTGACCGGCACGCTGACACAGCCCGCCGGCGGTGGACGCGGACGCCGCGGTGGTGGTGACGGCGGCGGTGCCCCCGACGCCAACGCAGCTCCAGCGCCAGCTCCAGCTCCGACCCCTGTGGCTATTACGAACGGCGGATATGTAGCAGCAACGAAAACGGTTTCGTTTGACGCTCCCCGTGGCGGTGGCCGTGGTCGCGCTGGTGGCGGCGGTGGTGGTGGCGGTGGCGGTGGTGCTGGCGGTGCTCCCGCGATGATGCACTATAGTGGCGTCGTTTCGGATGACGTAAAGACAATCACCGGCACGATGACAATGCCGCCTCGAGGCGGCGAGGGGGAACCCATGTCCATTCCTTGGACGGCTACCAAGCAGGCGACTCCATAGAGGATTCTGCAATTCACCGGCGCAGCTCCTGACGGGCTGCGCCGTTTTTGTTTCTTGCGTTTCTTCGGGCCATTTCGTGTCTGCGCTGGACTTCGCCGAATGGAGAGTAAAAATCAGGCCATGGGACGACTCGTGCTGGAGAATGTGACGAAGACCTTTTGCGGTCCGCACCGGCAGAAGATCGGCGCGGTGCGGGAACTGAACTTGAAGGCCGAGGATGGGGAGTTGCTGGCCATCGTCGGGCCGTCGGGCTGCGGAAAGACGACGACATTGCGGCTGATCGCGGGGCTGGAGACGCCCGATAGCGGGAGCATTCTACTCGACGGCCAGCCGCTGGCCGGGGTGGCGCCAAAGGACCGCGATGTGGCGATGGTTTTCCAGGATCACGCGCTGTTTCCGCATCTGACGGTTTTTGAAAATGTGGCGCTGGGGTTGACGTTGCGGAAGTTTTCCCGCGCGGAAACCGGGGCGCGGGTGAAGGCGGCGGCGGAAATGCTGGGCTTGACGGCGTTGCTGGAACGGCGGCCCGGCGAGTTGTCCGGCGGCGAATGCCAGCGGGCGGCGCTGGGCCGGGCGCTGGTGCGGCATCCGCGGGTATTTCTGCTGGACGAACCGCTCTCCAACTTGGACGCGCCCCTGCGCCTGCAATTGCGCGGAGAAATCGCCCGCTTGCGGCGGCGGCTGGGCGCAACCATGATTTTCGTGACGCACGAGCAGGCGGAGGCGCTGGCGCTGGCGGATGCGGTGGCGGTGATGAAGGACGGCGCGGTGCAGCAGTTGGCGCGGCCGCGGGAAGTTTACCGGCACCCAGCCAGCCGGTTTGTCGCGGGGTTCATCGGCTCGCCTCCGATGAATTTTTTTGAGGGCGTGCTCCTGGAGGAGAACGGGGTTCTGGTCTTTCACGAACGCGCCGGCCGGGGGCCGTGCTTTTCCATCCCGTTGGATGGAAGCCGGAGCGGCGGACTGCGAGAACACGCCGGACGGGCCGTCACCCTGGGGTTGCGCCCGGAGCATATCGTCCTGGCGGCGCCGGGAACCGGGAGAGACATGGTGCGGGCGGCCTTGGAACGCATTGAGCCGGCGGGCGCGGAGAGCCTGTTTTATTTTTCCACTGGAAATCATGTTTTCATCGCGCGCGGGCCGGGGGACGATTTTCCGAAAACGCAGGACGCGGTCCCGCTCCATTTCAACATGGAGCACGCCCGGTTCTTTGACCCCGCGACCGGCGCGGCCATCGCGGGTTGACCAATTGGATGTGGAATTCCGGCCATGACAGGGTGTTATCCAATAAGATGACGACGAACGAATTGCTCCGCCGCTACGTGGCCGGCCAGTCCGAGACAGCCTTTGCGGAATTGGTCAAACAACATATCGCCCTGGTGTATTCCGCCGCTCTGAGGCAGGTGAACGGCGATGTGCCAGCCGCGCAAGATGTGACGCAGGCGGTGTTCACGGACCTGGCGCGCAAGGCCCCCGGCTTGACGGGCCACACTTCGCTGACCGGCTGGCTTTACACCAGCACGCGCTATCTGGCGGCCAAGGCACGCCGCGCCGAGCAATCCCGCCGTTCCCACGAACAGGAAGCCCACGAAATGAATCAACTCCTCCAATCCACCGATGCCGACAGGGCATGGCAGGAACTGCGCCCCATGCTGGATGACGCCATGCATGATCTCAGCGCCACCGATCGCGAGGCGGTGCTGTTGCGCTACTTCGAGCGCCTGCCGCTGGCGGAAATCGGCGCGCGGCTGGGTTTGACGGACAAAGCCGCCCACATGAGAGTTGAGCGCGCCATTGACCGCTTGCGCACCGCGCTGGCCAAACGCGGGGTGACTTCCACCCTCACCGCGCTGGCCGCGGTGCTGGCCGCGCGGGCGGTGGGAACGGTGCCTGCCGGATTGGCCGCGCAAGTCAGCCGCGCCGCTTTCGCGACCGTTGCGACTGGTGGCGCGCTGGGCTGGGGATTGCTCAAACTCGCCGGATTGATCAAGGCCCAGGCAATGGTGGCCGCTGGTGTGGCTGTAGTGATCGCGGGCGTGATCTTCGTCGCGCAATTGTGGGACAGGAATCACGGAACAACCTCCAACCAAAGTCCCGCCCCAATCGCGTCCGCCGCCGCGAATGGCAATGTGGTCAAACCAGTCTCCGCCGCGATGACCACCAAGAGCAACGTCATGGCGCTCCACATCGTCGCTGACGACACCGGCGAGCCGATTCCGGGGGCCGCGATTTACAGCCCGGGGGTGAGTGCTGCGCAACGTTCCGGCCGGGGACCTGGCGCAGGCTTGCCTCTGCCCGCGAAAATAGCGGTCGCTGACGAACGGGGGGTCTGCGAGATTCCCATCGCGCCGAACGCGGCGGGCGCGTTCGGCTTCTTCAGCGGCACGGATGGGTTCGTTGACGAAGTATTGCACTGGAGACCAGACATTGGCAGTGCAATGCCCTCTCAATACACGTTGCGCCTGGAGCGCGCGCCGTCCATTGGAGGACTGGTAGTGGATGAGGAAGGCAAGCCTGTGGCCGGCGCGGCGATTGAATTCCAGAACGTCACTCGGCAGAAAGGAGATGAAAACAGCCCCGAAATACCCGCTATTTCCTATTGGGTCGGCTACCCAACCGTTGACGGCAGCCCAAAGGCAGTCACTGATGCCACTGGCCACTGGCACATCGCAAGGTTCGCCAAGGAAGACATCGGGAGGATCTCGATCCGCGCAACTCATCCGGATTATATCGTCGAACCGCAATTCATGTGGATGAATGGAGTAGGGCCCGAGGCTGAAAAACAATTGCTGGCCGGCACCTACAGTTACAAGCTCACTCATGGCATGACCTTAAACGGCGTCATTGTGGGCACCGACGGCCATCCCGTCCCCGGGGCGAAGGTGACGGCCTTCCAATCGCTCTTGAGTTCGACCAACATGCTCCCTCGACCGCTTCTTTCGATGACGCAGGGCAGGAGTCCCACGAGCTTTGGTGGGATGGTTCCGGCCGAAACCACAAATCAGGCTGATGGCACATTTAGCATTACCGGGTGCCGACCGGGCAGAAACGAGATGACGGTCGAGGCGCGCGGATTCGCCTACACGAAACTGGAGGTCAATCTTACAGCCGACACCGTTCCATTGCGCCTGGTCCTCCAGCCTGGATATGTTCTGCGGTTGCGCGTGGTGGACACCAATGGGCTGCCGCTTCCGCCACGGGCCAATCCCGGGGTCTCGATCAAGACGCCTTCCGGAACTCTTCTTCGCGCCTTCAGTGCCAACACCACCACCGACGGCCGCGTCCTGTGGGAAAGCGCGCCCGACCGCGAGTTGCCGATTGACGTTCGCGCACAAGGACAGGTGCTTGTCACAAACCTTCTTGTCCAGGCCAATGGAGAGGAACATCTGGTCACGATTACGCCAGCCGCGCCCTCTGCCGTAAGCGCGCCTGCTGCGCCACCACTGACCGTTGCGGGGACGGTGAGCGATGCCGCGACTCGCCAGCCGATCCCTCGTTTTCGTATTCTCACCGGAAGCCCCGCCTTTTTTTCGCCCGGCGTCACGAACGTCCATTGGAGTTCCGGCCCGATTTCTTACGACGGAAAATTCCGGTTTGAGCGCGCCATCTTGTCCCGTGCCTCCACCATCTCCTTCTCTTGCTTCAAGTTCGAGGCGGAAGGATACGCGGCGTTCGTCACGCGCCTCGTCCGGAACGATGAAGGCGAGGTCTCTTTCGACGTTGCCCTGCAACCCGCCGTCTCCAACACCGTGACCGTCCTTTCGCCCGATGGCCGCCCCGCCGCCAACGCCGACATCGGATTGGACATGCCAGGCAATCCACTGACACTGAGCCCGGGTGTTTTCTGGCACACAACCCCGGCAGCGTCTATCAATGTGTCCAAGACCGACAGCCAGGGTCGCGTCGCCCTGCCTCCTGACGACACGGTCGTCCGGGTCATCGCCGTGAACGAGGATGGTTACGGGGAAGCGACGCCGGCGGCGCTGGCCGCGCAGCCAACTCTGCGCCTCCAGCCGTGGGGCCGGTTGGAAGGCGACTATCTCGTCGGAGGCAAACCGGCGGCCGGCCGCGTTCTTGACCTCGCCAACGTCAAGACCCGTGAGAGCCTGCAACTCGACAGAACGGACTACAGCGCCACCACAGACGCGGACGGACATTTCAGCTTTGCCAAAGTTCCGCCCGGCCAGTTCCAACTGTTCGATACCAATGTGGTCTTTCACTCCGGCCAGACAACAACCGTGACGCTTCGTGCCAGCACCGTCGCCGTGCGCCTGCGCTGGCCCGAGGAACAGCAGCGGCAAGCCGATTGGTCGGTGAGTGTCTATTGTTCGGCGGGCACGGCGGGCAATTTTAAGGAAACGACCGAAGGCATCTGGACGGCTGAATTGCCCGCCGGCGCCTACAAAGCGCAAGCACATGTCTCCGGACAGCGCTTTACCGAGGTGCTTTGGCAGGGCGAGGCTCCGTTCACCGTCCCCGACGATCCGGTCTCCGGCCCGCTCGACCTCGGCGAAATTTTGCTTCAGAAAGCGCCGTAAAGCGGCTTTCTTCCATTCCCTTGACAGACATTCCCCTGACTTTGGATTTGTCCCGCGAATGTTCGACCGGGATTCTTGTCGAACACCCATGATGCCGACCGATTGCAGTAACAAAGCGTAGCGGCTCTCGGCAGAGAGCCGCATGAATAAAATTGTCCAAAAGGGGATTGGACCACGGATGGCGCGGATGACAAGGACTGCCAGAAATGAAAGCACCCTCTTTCCCAATTCAAAATTCAACATTCAAAATTCCTTTGCACGGTTACTTCGTTGCCGATGGCGGCGCGGCGGCGACTTCTCCTTCGACTTGGAGGCAGAGCACCGATGCAATCGCATCGGGAGCTTTCTCCGGCAGTTGGACGGTGACGGCCTGGGCGGTCTGCTCCAACTTCAGCGGTTGCCTTGCGGCGTCGGCCAGCAGCCAGGCTTTGGTGATTTGCCCTTTGACGCCGGGCAGTTCCATTTTACCCGCCGGCCATTTGAAGATGTGGATGTAAAGTTTGCCGGGCTTGGTCGTGCAACGCCAGTCCCACGCCGCCGTGAACACTGGTCTGCCCTGCCGGTTGGTCTGCGTGGCGCTGAAGGTCCCGGCCTCGGCGCCGAAAATGGTCGGGCCGGTGCCGTAAATCGCCTCGCCGTTGACCTTCATCCAGACGCCGATTTCCTTGAGCCGGTCCACCTCCGGCTGGGGAATCAAGCCTTCGCTCGTGGGGCCGACGTTGAGCAGATAATTTCCGCCCTTGCTGGCGATGTCGCACAAATTGCGGATGAGGGTGGCGGTGGATTTGAAATTGTTGTCGTCGCGCTTGTAACCCCAGGTGTCGTTCATCGTCATGCAAGTTTCCCAATCGCGGCCGGGATAGCCCCGGGCAGGGATGGTTTGCTCGGGCGTTTCGGTGTCGCCCCGGAAGCCGCCGCCGAGGCGGTTGTTCATGATGATGTCCGGGCGCAGTTTTTCCACTGTGTCGTAAAGTTTTTGCGCGCGGTTTGTGTTCATATTGATGGAAGTGTCCCACCAGAGAACGGCGGGGAACTGGCCGTAGTTGGAGAGGATTTCCTTGACCTGCGGCACGGCGACGCGGTCAATGTAATCATCCATGTCGTGCTGCTGCGCGGGGTCCCAAATGCCGCCGCTGGCCGAGCCGCCGTTGTTCCAGTCCTGCGCCTGGGAATAGTAGAAGCCGAGCTTGATGCCCTCCTTTTGGCAGGCGGCGGCGAGTTCCTTGAGCGGATCGCGGGCGAAGGGCGTGGCCTTGACGATGTTCCAGTCGCTGGCCTTGGAGTCAAACATGGCGAAGCCGTCGTGATGTTTGCTGGTGATGACGATGTATTTCTGCCCGGCGTCCCTGGCAATTTTCACCCACTCCTCCGCGTTGAATTTCACAGGGTTGAATTCCTTGGCGAACGACTGGTATTCGGCCATGGGAATTTTTCCATGATTCATGATCCACTCGCCGATGCCGGCCACCGGCTTGTCGTGGTAGAAGCCGGCGGGCACGGAATAAACGCCCCAGTGGATGAACATCCCGAACTTGGCCTCGCGCCACCACGCCATGCGGGCGTCGCGTTCCGCCGTGGTTTCGACTTTGGCGGTTTGGGCGCGGGCGGGCGGCGCCGGGGCCAGAGTCAAGGCCAATAACAAGAGACAGGCGAGTTTGTTCGTGTTGACGCGGAGGATTTGTTGTTGCATGGAATTCATGCGGCCCATCCTATGCCGCATCCAGCCATGATTCCAACCATAATCTCGATCCCGCGCCCATTCAACAGGGCCAATTGATGAGGTGGTTGTCGCGAACAACACTCCCCACCGCCATTGGCATGGCTGGCCGGCGGAAGCCAGGGGGCTTGATTGGGATGGCTGTTCATGGTCAAGGTAAAAAATGGCTTGACCAGGCTTGACTGGGTTTGACTGGAAAAACTCGGTTTGGCGTGTAAATGGTTCATGGTGAGGAATTTCCATTGATTTGCCGAGAAAAGGCTGAAAATGTGCAAAAAAGGCCACTGTTGCGGTGCAGGGATCATAAAAAGGGCACGATTGGAAACGTCGGGAGATTGCGGATTGGCCGGAAAAAGGCGCAGAAGGCTCAGAGCGGCAAAGCCGCAACCAAAGGAATTGAACCACGGATTTCACGGATTTCACGGATAAAAACTCTGCATTTTGCATTCTTCATTAGCCCCATCCGTGTCATCCGTGCCATCCGTGGTAAAATCTTCGCGAAACGGGGCGATTCTGACATATTGCAGCACATAAAAAGAATTCCGGTTATGCGCTTTTTGCGCTTTTTGGCGGCTAAGGTTCGTTGCCATCTGAACCAGCCATTTTTTGCCATGCCGGGACAAAAACTTATTTTTTTGGCTTCATTAACCTTCATTAACCTTCATTAGCCTTCATTGGAAGTAGAGTAGGCGAAGTGGAAGGAGGCGGTTTTGAACGGACCGCAGTTGTCAGTCCCGCGCTGCCACTTCGCCCCTCATCGAACCGAACGGACGGATTTCCCATCTTCGGCTCTCCGAGTCCGGTTGGATCCGCGCCTTTGGGTCGCGAACCAAAGTCAGGGTTGATGATGAGTTCACCGTGGCGGCGTATCTCCTGGCGGAGCCATCGGCCACCGTCTCTCCTGACACCCGGACAAGTGTCCCGCCTTCGCTCCACTCCCATTACAGGAGTTTCATCGCTACTACGCAGGACTCCGACTTCTCCGGCGACGCCGTCCGCCTTACGGGAAAGACCCGC
>Ga0326728_10002640_pt1 | contig 58820 bp, 52 predicted proteins | sample MB3enrmetagenome_FD_207602 | JGI IMG/M metagenome (GOLD analysis project Ga0326728, IMG submission 207602) | Lab enriched peat soil microbial communities from McLean, Ithaca, NY, United States - MB31MN | ecosystem: Environmental > Terrestrial > Soil > Wetlands > Peat | place: USA: New York... | reverse complement strand
TGGTGTCACCTCCAATGTCTCGAGCCACTGGCGCAACTCTTCGACCTGATACCTTTTTGCTTCCTTGCCCGGATGGGGGCGATGGAGGTACTGTCGACTTCCTTTAAGCTCGAAGACGACACGAGAACCAGCGCCCTCCCGAACATCTCCGCCTAGAGCAACCACCAAGGCCTCTATGTCGGAAAACAGAATACCTCCTCGCGTGGGAACCGCAAAGATCGCTTCAAGGATACGCCGGTGCTTTGTTCTCACGATGTTATGATAGCACACTATGCTATCACGAGCAAGCACGGCGTCTGCTGCTAAGGCTGAAAGACCGTCGGAAGGCTCTAGTCTTGGACTCGCGACGCTGCGCGGACCACCCGCATGCACGGTGGCACCTTTTCAGCACGTGTTTTACCGTGCGGGTGCCCCGCAAACCGACTTTGAACTGATAGGACGGGGCGGCGAAGCGCGAGAAAAACGCGCTTCGCGCGCTACGCGTAACGCATCACCCCGCAGTTAGCTCTTGTATATACTGCGGGGCAAACCTCGCTGGCCGCTGCCGCTAACGGAATAAAGAGCATATTCTTTGCCTGTCTGAGGGGGGTTGCCACCCGCGAATAAAGAGTTGGGAGCACGCGGGTACCCGGCTAAAACAGGCGGTTGCGTGGAGGAGGCGCTGAGCCCCAATAACTGCAGGCGGCGGCAAGAGCGGGCTGTACCTTATCTATCGTGGGGATATCAAGACGGTCAGTTCTATATGTGTAGAAATTGGGATTTGAGCTCTCGGAAGGTGTCTGTTCATGCAAAGACTGCTTCCTGTATTCGATAACGTTCAAGTTTCTCTGTGCTTTTTTTGTTGCAGTTCTCTCTTTTGACTGGTAACATGGTATACCGAAACAGTTAAATACAATTGGTTCTTTGAGGAGCTGAAAATTGGAGGGAACTATGAGAAGCTCGCATATCATTGCTTTCCTGGTTTTCGCGGTTTCGATTATGAGTATCACGACCGTTACAACTGCGTACGCCGCTGCAGGCGGGTCCGTTATCATTCGAATTGACGACGGTACGGATAAAGGCACATGTATCGGTTCATCCGATAGACTTACGGTTACGCTGCGCCGCGTAATCATGGAAAAACAATCGAGCTGGTTTGGACTTATCCAGGATACCGAACTGGGGTTGACTCTTACTACGACTGTGAGCGGCACGAGCTCTGACGATGTGAAAAGTGCATCCTTTGCAAAAGTGGTCAAAGAGCAGGTCTTTCAATATAGTGTCGGCCAGATTTATCTTGCTCAGGAGCAGAATCTTTTGAGCAAGTTCAAACTGACTAATGGAAGTAACACATTCTCGGTGGTAGATTTGGAGGTCGGGATTGTTAGAACGAAAGGAAAAAGTGTCGGGGCCCAAATATTACTTGCAGCGGTTGACGCAACAAAGAGTATCGCACTTCCTGCCGATCCGTTTACAACAGCGTACGGCGTGGCAACAACTTATGTGAATAGCGTTTTCAGTCCGCTACTTAACCAAGCTGAGCAACAGAAAGAGGCAGTTTCTCACCATATCACGATGAATATCAGTTCCTCCGATACCTGCACGGGAGATGACGAAAGGACTGGCACTAAGGCAATCATTGATGCCGTTGATGACCCAACTCAGCCGGGATATATAGATATTACCAAGATCGACAGTTACTGTTTTAAATCAGTGCTAACTCCCGCTTTTGTGCTCAAGTTTGCGGCCTTGCCAAGTGGCGGCACCTGCGACAAAGTGACACAATTCGTCGATCTGCAGAATTCTTATCTGGCATTCTATGTTAATTCTGATCCAATGGTTCCAATAGGAATAGCTAGAAAACCTGATGCGGCTCAGGTCGGTTCCTTGAAATTGACTCCCCCAAAGCAGGCCAGCTTTGCTTCAGAACAAAGTAAATTACACCTCGCCGCATTCAATGATCTTGTTTCAAAGGGTGTAGACGAGCGCGGGGCTGTCAAGGATACGGCATCACTATTCTCCGCAGCACTGCTTTCAAACGCAAAGACCGAAGATATAGCTAAGACATTTAATGTCAAAGCAAGAACAGTTGAAGGTTATCGCGATTCCCTGAAAAGATGCATAGCCAACGGTGTATCGGCTAATCAGTGCTTTTGACTGACTGTCGGTATCGTCTTAGTGTCTAATGGGGGCGTGAGGCAATAACATGCCGTGATTTTGGCCGCCGGTTTAGCTGCGGCCGTCGGGGTGCGCCATTCGAGGTGGTAATCTTGAATTGCCTTTAAGAATACACTACTTGCGCCTTGTAGGTGTTTTCAACGCCTAATCTAATACCCCCACCAATGGATACGGTACAGCCCGCTCTTACCGCCGCCTAATAAATGCGCTTTATACGATTGCGGCGGTCGCGGCGTGGGGCGGGCCTCGGCTTACAGTGAGCTAGAGTACGGGTATGAAGACTCGATCTTACTATGAAAGTGTGCGTTGGCGCGCCAGGGGAGCGCCTCCAGGAATCGGGAGGTGTGGATGCACTGTGAGACGTGTTGGCCGGGCCTATCAGTTGAAAATAGGTTTGCGGGCACCCGCACGTTCCGAGAATGCTGAAAAGGAACCACCGTCCATGCGGGTCGTAAGTCGGAGGCCACACGTCGAGCTTACGCGCCGCCCCGCCCTATCAGTTCAAAGTCGGTTTGCCGGGCGCCCGCACGGTAAACGGCGTGCTGAGAAGACGCCAGCGTGCATGCGGGTGGTCCGCCAGAGGCGCGAGTCCGGCCGCCCAAAGCATTGGTTTAGCTTTTTTACGCCAGACCCGCGGATTGTGTCCTGTTATCCCACCGACGCGCCGGAGAGCTTTACGATCTTTTCTACGACCGACGCGTCGCACCCCAGGCGGCCTGCGAGAAGGGCCACCTCCGACGCCGGGACGCCCTCGCCCCGTATGATGTCCGCCTTCCGCCTGGCGATTGCCGCCGAGGGCTTCGCATCGTCGGCCGGGAGATAGATCGCGCAATCCGGGGTGATCTCTTCAAGTACGCTGTTGCTCTCGATTACAAGGAATGCAGCGTCTGCGTGGTCTGCGGCGATGCGCGGGAAAGGCGTGCCCATGGGGTACAGGTAGTCGTCCTCGCCCTCTTTATTCTTGTGCTCCTGATGGCCTATTTTTATGCGAACTGCGCCGGGAAGGAGCTTGCAGAGCGCTCGCGCGAGGTGCGTCTTGCCGACATGGGAGCGTGCCCCCGATACGACTATGACCTTCATATCATCCAGGGCAGCCGGCCTGCCTTGCCGGAGGCCGTCTATCTTTCCGTTCCCCTCCGGCATCCTGCCTGCTCCCTCTTTTTTCAGCGCCCGGGACGATCCCGTTCCTTACTTACTCCCGTCCCCGTCCCCCGGCGGGAACGCCAGGGCCTCTACCAGGACGTAGGCAGCCTGGAGCGCCTCGGTGGGGCATAGGGGGAAGCATTCCTTGCAGCCCCAGCATTCCTTGGCGGCTATCTCAGGGATGAAGCTGATCTCTTTCCTTATCCCCCTATCGACGAACCCGACGGCGTTCGCCTTCTTCACCTCGTTGCAGTAGCGGACGCAGAGGCCGCAGTGGATGCAGAAGGAGGGCTCTTTCTCGAAGCGGTTCCTGTCCGCGCCGTACTCTTTGGCGTAGTCCTGGAGGATAAAGGCGTCGGGCGCGTGGGCAAGCTGGAGCTCCAGGATCATCTTGCGTATCCTGTCTACCTTCTCGGAGCGGGTCTTTACCGATATGTTCTTCTCCGCAGGGTAGACGCAGGAGACGACGAGCCTGCTCGATCCCCTGCTCTCCACCTCGACTATGCAGAGCCGGCAGGCGCCGAAGGGCTCCAGCAACTCGTGCCAGCAGAGCGTGGGGATCGATATGCCGTTCTCTCTGGCCACCTCAAGGACGGTCTGCCCTTCCTTCGCCTTCACTTCCTTGCCGTCGATCGAAAAGACGATATCGCTCATTTTTGTTTACCTTCCCTGACTATCTTTCTCGATTCTTCAGGAACGGGGGGCGGAACGGGCACGCCCGATATCTTGGTCACGGCGCGGAACTTGGGAGGGCAGACCTCGAAGCACGTCCCGCACTTCGTGCACTTCGCCTGGTCTACTATATGGATCAGGTTCTTGCCGCCTATGATCGCCTCCGATGGGCATTTCCTCGCGCATGTCGTGCAGGCGTTGCACTTGGCGGGGTCTATATAGAAGGCGATAAGCTCCTTGCAGGAGAGGGCGGGGCAGCGTTTTTCCTTCACGTGCGCCTCGTACTCGTCCCTGAAGTACTTGAGGGTGGAGAGGAACGGGTTCGGGGAGCTTTTGCCCAATGCGCAGAGGGCGGCCTCTATGGCCGTCTCGGAGAGCTGCTCCAGGGTCTCGATATCGCCCTCTTTCCCCTTGCCTTTCGTGATGTTCGTCAGTATCTTGAGCATCTGCCTCATGCCTTCACGGCAGGGGACGCATTTGCCGCACGACTCGTCGGTAAGGAACTCCATGAAGTACCTGGCGACATCGACCATGCAGGTGTCTTCGTCCATGACGATCATGCCGCCCGAGCCCATCATGGAGCCTGCCTTGGTAAGCTCGTCGAAGCCGACGGGCAGGTCAAGGAGGTTCTCGGGCAGGCAGCCGCCCGAAGGGCCGCCCGTCTGGACCGCCTTGAACTTCTTGCCGTTCGGTATGCCGCCGCCTATGTCGTAGATGATCTCCTTGAGGGGGGTGCCCATCGGGACTTCGACGAGGCCTGTGTTCGTTATCTTGCCGACCAGGGAGAAGATCTTCGTCCCCTTGCTGGTCTCGGTGCCGTATTTGGTGAACCAGTCCGCCCCGTTGTTTATAATGAGGGGGACGTTGGCCCACGTCTCGACGTTGTTCAGTACGGAGGGCTTGCCCCAGAGGCCCACTATATTGGACCGGATGTACTTGGGCCTGGGCTCGCCCGCCCTGCCTTCGATGGCGGTCATGAGGGCCGTCGATTCGCCGCAGACGAAGGCCCCTGCCCCTCTGTGCACCTTGACCACGAAGTCGAAGCCGGACCCCAGGATGTTCTTGCCCTGAAGGCCCAACTCCTCCGCCGTCTTTATGGCGATGTTGACGTTCTCCACGGCGAGGGGGTATTCCTGCCGGACGTAGATATAGCCCTCGTGGGCGCCGACCGCAAAGGCCCCTATCGTGAGGCCCTCAAGGACCGCATGGGGGTTGCCTTCGAGGAGGCTCCTGTCCATATAGGCCCCCGGGTCGCCTTCGTCTGCGTTGACGATCACGTACTTTATGGGGTCCTTGGCGTTCCTGGAGCCTTCCCACTTGACGCCCGCCGGGAAGCCGCCGCCCCCGCGGCCGCGCAGGTTGGCCTTTTTGACCTCCTGGAGCACGGAGTCCGGGGTCATGGCAGTAAGGGCCTTGGCAAGGGCGGAATATCCGCCTATGGCCAGGTAGTCGTCGATGTTCTTGGGATCAACGCTCACGTTCGAGCCAAAGACGATGCGCCCCTGGTTCTTGTAGAAGGGGATCTCCGATTCGCGGACGATCTTCTCCTTCGTGACGGGGTCGTTGTAGACGAGACGGTCTGCGATCTTCTTGCCTACGATCGTCTCGGAAATGATCTCGGGGACGTCCTCCGGCTTGATCTGGAAGTAGCATATCTCGTCGGGGCGGATGACGATGATGGGGCCCCTCTCGCAGAAGCCGTGGCAGCCCGTCTTCCTGAAGTCAACTTTCGTTGCGAGGCCCTGCTTCTCTATCTCCTCGTCAATCTTTGCCGCCACTTCCTTGCTGCCGGAGGCATGGCAGGCGGAGCCGGAGCAGAGGGTGATGCAGGTCTTGTTAGGGTCCCTTTTCGAGACGATCTCTTTTCTTAAGGCTTCCAGCTCAGCGGGCGAATTTATCCGGGGCATGATCTTTTCCTTAGTCATAGTTTTTCAATACGTCGGCCGTCTGGGCGGGGGACATCTTGCCGTGGGTCTTCCCGTCGATCTCCATGACGGGGCCCAGCGCACAGCAGCCCAGGCAGTTGACGATCTCAAGGCTGAACTTGAGGTCCAGGTCCGTCTCCCCCGGCTTGATGCCCGTTATCCCCTCCACCGTGTCCAGGACGCGGGAGGCGCCGCGCACGTGGCAGGCGGTCCCCATGCAGATATGGACCTGGTGGCGGCCTTTGGGGACGAGGCTGAAGGCCTTGTAAAAGGTGGCGATGTGCTGTATACGGGTCATGGGGACCTTGAGGCGCTCGGCGACCCTCTCTAAGGCCTCTCCCGGGAGCCAGCTGTTCTCCGCCTGGATGTCCAGAAGCACCTGGATGAGGTAGCTTGGCTCGCCCTTATACTTGTCGATGATCTGGTCGATTCTCTCATTGTTCATAGGATTACCCGATCCTCAAAAAATATGCTTTCGGCCCTCCGTGCGCTCTAACGGACCGCTTCCTTTAAGCGACGGCGTAGCGCTTCTCGCCCTCATCGTATCTTACAAGCCTCTGCCTCGAAGAGCTGTTCAGGTACTTCGACACCTCCGACGGGGTAAGGCCCAGGGCGTGCGCGATCTCGGCTGTGGAGAGGGGCTTTTCCCGGAGGAGGGCGATGATCTGGCTGATGGCGAGCTTGTCGACGATGGTCTCTTTGAAGAGGCGGTTGAGCTCGTCACTGTCGAAGATTTTATGGTATTCTTCCTCCGACATGGGAGGCAGCCTCAGCCTCTCCCTTTCCACCAGCCTGATGTAAGGGACAAGCTGCGTGGCGGAGTGGAGCCTGAACCGCAACGCGGCCTCGTCTATCCCTTCGCCTTTGCCCAGGGGGCCGAGCTCCTTGATCGTCTTGACGAACTCGTTGACGCTCTCCGTAAAGAGATTCGCCTCAGCGCCGGACATGAACCGCATCGTCAGCCTCTCCGGGTTCAGCCCTATCCGCGCCAGTATCTTCTTCGCTATCTGCACCATGGCGAAGGTGTGGTAATTCCCGTGGGTGATGTAGTTGCACTCGTTCAGGTGGCATCCGCCGATGAAGACCCCGTCGGCGCCCTTCGAGAAGGCCCGGAGCACGAAGCTCAAGTCCACCCTCCCCGTGCACATCACCCGGATGAGCCTCATTTCGGTCGTATATTGCAGTCTGGAAACTCCAGCCAGGTCAGCAGCGCCGTAAGCTCACCAGTGGCATACGAAGCCCAGGACCTTCGGCTTGAACTTAAGGCCCGTACTCATGCGCACTCACCCCCTTGTCTTGCAATAGCCGCTCTCTCAATCTGCATATCCCTGTTAACCCCCGACCGCGGCGTCTATCTGCCGCATGATCTCCTCTTCGGAGAGGGCGGCGTCGATCTCGCTTACCACCTCTTCGTCCGTGTAATGCTTGAGGGAGATGGCGTTGGTCGCACACTTCGTGTTGCAGAGGCCGTCGCCCTTGCAGAGGACGGGGTTGACCCTCGCCTTCCTGCCCTGGGGGCTTTCATAAAAGTCTATAGCACCGTAAGTGCACGCCGTGATGCACGCCCCGCAGGAGATGCACTTGTCCTCGTCCACCTCGCAGACGGAGCCGGAGGCGACGACCGTATCGTGCGAAAGGAGCGTCAGCACCCGGCCTGCGGCGCCGTACGACTGGTTGATCGTCTCCTGCATGAACTTGGGATAATGGGCCAGCCCGCAGAGATAGACGCCGTCCGTCGCGAACTCGACGGGTTTCAACTTGACGTGGGCCTCTTTGAAGAAGCCGTCCGGGCTCAAGGTCACCTTGAAGAGCCCCGCGATCTCCTTCGTCGCCGACGACGGGATAACGGCCGCGGCCAGGGCGAGGACATCCGCGTCGAGCTCCAGCTTCTTCTCAAGGATATAATCGGTAGCCGTGACCTTGAGGACTGGCCTGCCCTCCTCGGACTTGCCGGGTTTCACCTTCGGCAGGTCCTGCGGCTCGTAGCGGATGAACCGCACGCCTTTGCTCGCCGCCTCCCTGTAGAAATCTTCCTTGAAGCCGTAGGTCCTGACGTCCCGGAAGAGGACATAGATGTCCATCTGCGGGTTTATCTCCTTGAGCTTCAGGGCGTTCTTTATCGATTCCGTGCAGCAGATCCTGCTGCAATAGTTCCTCTCCTCGTTCCTGCACCCCACACACTGGATCATCACGAGGCTTTGCGCCCCTGTGACCTTCTCGTCGCCCGCGAAGATCTTCTCCTCGAGCTCCAGGTGGGTCATGACCCGCTCGTCCTGCCCGTAGAGGTACTCCGTCGGCGTCAATACCTCGGCGCCTATGGCGATGACGGCCGCGCCGTGCTTGATCTCCGCAGCGCCCCTGTCCGACTTGATCTTCGTCACGAAGTTGCCGATGTACCCTGTCGCCTCGGTGATCGTCGCATCGGCGTAGACGTGGATCATGGGGTGGCGGTAGACCTGTTTAATCAGGTCGCTCAGGTACGCCTGGACGTCCGTGCCCTCCAGGGTGTAATGGATCTTCCGGGCGATGCCGCCCAGCTCTTTCTCCTTCTCGATCAGGTAGACCTCGTGCCCCTGGTTTGCTATCGACAGGGCGGTAGTCATGCCCGCGACGCCCCCGCCTATCACGAGCGCCCTCTTATCTACGGGCAGGTCGAACTCCTTCAAGGGCGCCAGGAGGCAGGCGCGCGCCACGGACATGCGGATGATGTCCTTCGCCTTCTGGGTGGCCTCTTCCTTCTCCTTCTGGTGGACCCAGGAGTTGTGCTCCCTGATGTTGGCCATCTCGTAGTAATACTGGTTGATCCCCGCCTCGCGCAGGGTGTCGCGGAAGAGGGGTTCCAGCGTCCTGGGGGAGCAGGCGGCCACAACGACGCGGTTCAGCCCTTTCTCCTTTGTTACGTCCGTTATCTCCTTTGCGGAGTTCGTCGCACACGAGAAGAGCTGGTTCTGGGCGTGGACGACGTTCGGCAGGGTCTTGCAGTATTCGACCGTCTCCGAGATATTGACTATAGCGGAGATATTCGCTCCGCAGTGGCAGACGAAGACCCCTATCCTCGGCTCTTCCTGGGAGACGTCCCTTTCCTCCGGGTATATCCTTTCCTTGGTGAGCTGTCCCCTCCTGTAGTCGAGGAGAGCGCCGATCTGGGCGCCAGCCCCGCTTGCGCTGAAGACGGACTCCGGGATGTCGATGGGGCCCTGGAAGGCACCGCTCACGAAGATCCCCGGCCTTTTCGTCTCCATTGGGTTGAAGGGGTTGAGCTTCGCAAACGCGTGCTCGTTCAGCTCGACGCCGTACTGCTTCGCCATCTCCAGGGCTTCCTTCGGAGGGTTAAGCCCGATGGAGAGGACCACCATCTCGAACTCCTCTTCCTTCACGCCTTCGTTAGGCGTAGAGTACCGCACGGTGACGTTCTTCGTCGCCGGGTCTTCTTTGACGATCGACGTGTAGCTCCTTATGAAGCGCATGCCCGGAAGGTTCTCCGCCCTCTGGTAGTAGCGCTCGAAGTCCTTGCCGTAGGAGCGGACGTCGTTATGGAATATCGTGCATTCCGCCGTAGCGTCGTGGTCCTTCGTCAGGATGGCCTGCTTCTGGGCGTAGGTGCAGCAGACCGCCGAGCAATAGCTGTTGCCTCCCTCGATGACCTGCCTGGAGCCGATGCACTGGATCCAGGCTACTTTATGGGGGTGCTTAAGGTCGGAAGAACGGAGTATCTCGCCCGCGTAAGGGCCCGTGGAGCAGAGGAGCCGCTCGTAGTCCATGCTGGTGACTACATTCCGGAACTCCCCGTAGCGGTACTCCGCCCGCACCTTCGGGTCGAAGGGCTCGAAGCCCGGCGCGAGTATTACCGCGCCCACGTTGATCTCCTGCTTCTCGGACGCCTGGTTGAAATCTATCGCGTCGTTCTTGCACACCGCCTCGCAGATGCGGCATTTCTTCTCTTTCAGGTAAAGGCAGCTCTCGTCGATATACGTGACCAGGGGGATGGCCTGCGCGAAGTACACGTGCACGGCCTTGTTCTTCGATATCTCCTGGTTGAACACGTCCGGGTACTTCACCGGGCAGTATTCGACGCAGGTAGTGCAGCCCGTGCATTTGTCCTCGATGATATACCTCGGCTTCTTGGTGAGGGTCACCTTGAAATTGCCCGCATCTCCCTCGATGGCGTCAACCTCGGTATAGGTGAGGACCTCTATGTTCGGGTGCCGGCCGACCTCGACCAGCTTGGGTGCGAGTATTCACATCGAGCAGTCGTTGGTCGGAAAGGTCTTGTCGAGCTGGGCCATGTGGCCCCCGATGCTCGGCGCCTTCTCGACCAGGTAGACCTTGAAGCCCGCAGTGGCTAGGTCGAGGGAGGCCTGGATGCCGCTGATGCCCCCGCCGACTACCATCACGTCTCCGAAGTTCCCCCCTGCAAGGCTCCTGGAGATCTGCTGGATGTTTTCCTTCAGCATTATTACGTTTTCCACTTTCTCTCACCTCGTCCGGTTCTGTGGTCTCATACCGTCCGGGTTTTAAAACCCGGTCAAACCCCCTGTTACGCCCGGCCGCCCACCCGCTCGGGATGGGCGTAAACCGTAAAACGGCCCCCCCGCACGTGGCCGACAAGGGCAATGTCCAGGTCGCGGGCCGTCGAAACCGCGGCCCCCGTCGGCGAATGGCGCGAGACGACAATGGGCACCTCCATCCTCGCGGCCTTGAGGAGCATCTCCGAAGAGACGCGGCCCGTAGTCAGCAACACCTTGTCCCTCGTCGATATGCCCCTCATCAGGCATTCCCCCTGAATCTTATCGAGTGTGTTGTGCCGCCCGATGTCTTCCGTGACCAGGAGCAGCTCTTTCCTGTCCGCCAGGGCGGAGGTGTGCATCCCGCCCGTAACCCGCCGCGTCTCGATGTGCTCCTGGAGCTTCTTCATGAGCGACAGGATCTCCTCCGGCGCAACGGCAAAGGCCGAATCGACCTTCTGCGTATCGATCTTGAAAACAGCGCCGCCGCCGCAGCCCGACGTGATCGTCCTCGACGTCGGCACCTGGTAATCGGGGTTGACGAGCCTCACGTCCGCCATCGATTCCGTCCCGCAGACGCTCATGCTCACAACGTCGCCGACGCCCGATATGATTCCCTCCGCATAGAGGAACCCGTAAACGAGGCAGTCCAGCTTGGTCGGGGTGCACTGGATGGTGACGAGCTCCTGGAGGTTCAGGTAGACGGTGACCTCCTTCTCGAAAGGCACGCCTACCGAAGTCCTGGTCCATCCCCCGTCTGCAAAGCGGTCGCAGGTTATCTCCCCTGCAACGCCCCTCAAATCCGGCGCGTCAACAGCTTCCCGCGTGGCGCTCGGCCTCCCAGGGCCGTCTGTCTCTTCAGTCAACGATGCAGTCAATCTCTCTCCGCTCCCCACTGCCTATATTACCTCTTGCAGGACCTCAGTTATGTCCTTCACCTCTATGACGTCGCTGTAGTTGAGGACCGCCCTGCTGTCTTCGAAATTCGTTATGCAATAGGGGCAGGCGGTGACGACTTCCTTTACCCCCATCCCTACGGCCTCTTCAGTCCTTAAATTGACGAACCTTTCATTCTTCGGCGTCTCCGCCCATATCCTGCCACCGCCCATGCCGCAGCAGAGGGCGTCTTCCCGCGCCTCGAAAAACTCGTTAAGCTCCAGGCCGGGTATCTTTGCAAGGACGCTCCTCGGCTCGTCGTATATGCCGTTGTGGCGTCCGAGGTAGCACGGGTCGTGGTATATGACCTTCTTCGGATACTCGCCCTGGACCTTCAATCTCCCCGTGTCGATAAGCTCGGACAGGTACTGGGAGATATGGACGATCTCGAAATTCACCTTGAACTCGGGATACTCGTTCTTGAAGGTGTGGTAGCAATGGGGGGAAGAGACGAGGATTTTCTTCACCCCGTTGTCGATAAAGGTCTTGATGTTCTCCTTGGCGAGGCGCCTGAAGAGGTCCTCGTTGCCCGTCTTGCGGATGGACTCGCCGCAGCAGTTTTCCTTCGCGCCCAGTATGCCGAAATCGACGCCCGCCTTCCGGAGGACGGCGGCCGTCGCCTTTGCCACCTTTTTCAATCTCGGGTCGAAGCTCAGGTAGCAGCCGGGGAAATAGAGGATCTCCATCCCTTCGGCGAAGGGCTTTACGCCCAGCCCTTCCGCCCAGTCCGCCCTCGTTTTCCTGTCCTCGTTGAAGGGGTTGCCCTGCGCTGCAAGACCCGCGCTCACCGTGCGGTAGGGCTTGACCGCCGCGTGGAAAACGTTGTACCCCGTCGCCATCCTGCGGATGGCCACCATGTCGTTGATCTGCTTCACGTCCCTGGGGCACCGCTGCGGGCACTTACCGCAGGTGGTGCAGCGCCATATGTCTTCCTTCTCGATCTCCGAGAGGCCGAAGACGGCTTCGCGGATCAGCTTGCGCATACTGAACCTGTGCACCCGGTTCCAGGGGCAGACGGTGTCGCACTTTCCGCATTGGTAGCAGAACTTGACGGCGTCCCCGCCCTTTTCTTTTATCTCGTCTATTACCTCTTTGAAGGGGGCTACGGTCTCCACGATATTCTAGCCTCTTGTTTTATACTGGCGTCTTTAGCCCTTCTCCGTCATCCGGGCAACGGTATCGGCCACCTTCTGCCATCCGTACTTGTCTACCATCGCCGACAAGCCCGCTTCCACGTCCTCCATCTCGACCCCTTCTTCGACTTCCTCTTCCCTCTCTTCATAAATCAGGGCGTCGTTGATGCACCACTGCACGCAGAGCGGCTTTTCCTGGGGCGGGTCGTCCTCGCACATGTCGCACTTCAGGGGTAAGCCGGAATCGGGCTCCTTGAAGGTATCCCGCGAAGGACAGGAGGCCCTGCAGAAGCCGCACTCGTCGTACTCCTTCCCGTCGATGACGTACGCGTCCCTGCCCATGCACTCGGCAGGGGTATACTCGCCCGCGTAGACGGGGAGGTATACATCCCTTATCGGGTCGCGGATGAGGCGGATGCGCGATCTCGCCGGGTTGTTGCTGCCGTACTTAGGCGTGGAGTGGAAGGCAGAGCAGATTACCTCGCACGCCCGGCAGCCGTTGCACTTGTCGGTGTCGATCTTGATTGTCTTGACGATCTTCTTAACCTTGCTCATCTTTTATGATCCCTCTCTGCTCTAAGTCTTCGGCAACGTAACCGAGGTCGAGTGCCTGCAGGGACTCTTTGGTGGGGATGCCGTCCTTGTCCCACCCCTTGAATTTATAGTACGCGTCCAAGAGCTTCTCTTCCAGCTCGGGGAATCTCTTTTTCCAGTGATCTTCCGGCGGCTTCTCGTCGGCCCTCCGCAGGCCCCTCCGCACGTTGATGCTCCTTATCAGGCTGCGGTTCCTCCTGTAGACCTGCTTGAGGCCCTCCTCGTCCATATCTACGCCGGCGCCGGAGGAGATGAACTTCGGGTAATTGTGTATGTGGTAAGGGGGTTTCAGCGGGAAGGAGGACAGGCCCGCGCAGACGCCCAGGGCGTCGTCGATGTAGTGCATCATCTCCTGCCAGTCCACTATATCGACGGACATATCGACCGTCGGGTAATACGGGTTGGACCGCTCGCCCCGGAGGTCCCAGTCCATGACGTACTGCTTGAACTTTTCGTCCGGCACCTGGAACCAGTCACTCACGAATTCCTCTTTTTCCTCCTGCGTCGCAAAAGCGGATTGCGGGAATTGCCCTTCGATCTGGGTGATGTTTATCTTCTCGCCCGTTGCATACATGAGGAAATAGACGGGGTTCAACATGCCGAGCTTGAGGGGAAGCTGCTCGTGCTTCTTGATGTTGTTGTGGGCGAACGCCTCCGACCCCTTGCCGATCTTCTGGGCCGCCCAGTAGGTGCCGTCGGCGAGGATGTCCCCGATGCCTTCCCTGCGGACGATCCTGTCGAGGAGCCAGAAGAACTTGCCCTCGTTGTCCGAAGGGCACCCCTCGAAGTCGGCGTCCGTCAGGATGCCGGCCTCCTTGAGCTCGAAGGCGAAGGCCATGATCTGTGGGGTAGAGAAGCCGTCCACCCCATATTCAGTCGCGCGCTGGGCGATCCTGAAGCCGAAATCGAGGTCGTCCACGAAGGCGGCCATCGTATAGGTGAGCTTCGAAAAGCATTTCATCATATAGGTCGAGATGCCCGGCACGGAGATGATGGCGCCGCACTTTATGGGGCAGTTATAGCAACTGATGAGGCGCTTCCGCACCCCGAGCTGCGTATCCTTCCACTTCTTCTCGATCTGGTCGTTCCAGAAGTCCTTCCTGCGGATGCGGGCGTTGCCCCACATGAAGTTCTCGGTATGCCACTTCTCGTCCGTATGGAGCATCTCCTGGGGGGAGCCGAGGCCCTGGAGGATGGTCATCACGTTGGGGACCGGGTTCTCGTTCCGGTACTTTATATATTTGAGCACGTCGTTGCAAAGCTCGAGGAATTCGGCCGGCCTTGCCAGGTTGATGTCTTTGGTGCCCCGGACGGCTATCGCCTTTACCCCTTTGTCGCCCATGACTGCGCCGATCCCGAGCCTGCTTGCGCTCGACCTGCCCTGCTCGATGGAGGCGGTGAAGACCCTGTTCTCCCCCGCCAGGCCGATGGCGGCTACCTGGGCGTTCGGCTCCTTGAGCTCCCTGCGGAGCAGCTCCTGTGTCTCGACGGCCCCCTTGCCTTTCAGGTGGGAGGCGTCGCGGATCTCCACCTTGTCGTTGTTTATCCAGATATAGACGAGGCTGGGGGACTTGCCGCGCAGGATGATCTTGTCGTAACCCGCGTACTTCAGCTCGGGCGCGAAGAACCCCCCCATCATCGAATACCCCATCAGCAGGGTCTGGGGGGAATAGGTCGTAATAATCGTGCGGTTGGCGCCCGGCGCAGGCGTGCCGCCCAGCAGACCGGTGCTGAATATAAGGAGGTTGTCGGGAGAAAAGGGGTCTACGTCGGCCGGGACCCTGTCCCACAATATCTGGGCGTTCGTGCCCAGCCCCCCAACGTGGAGGTCGGTCGCTTTCGGGTCGGTCGCCACCCTTTCAATGCTCCCCCGCGTAAGATCGATTTCCAGATTGAACCCTGTTTCTGAGTACCTCATTTGTCCGCCCCTCTCAAGTACTTTTGCAGCCCGCCCTGGGCTGCGTTGCTTCTACTTGTCCCACCCGTGCACCTTGTTCATATTTTCACGTACTGTATACCAAGACAGGACTCCCCTGTCAAGACATTTCTTTCCCAATCTGCGCGCCCTTTCAGCGTCCGGCCTGCCCTTCACTTCTCCCCCGCCCTCGGCTGCAAGCGCCAGCCTATCTCCTCGGAAATCCGTTTCAGTAAGCCCGTCATCTGAGGGACCGACGCCTCGGACACCTGGCTCGCCAGGCTTACGGCCCAGACCGCCGCCTGGACGTCCTTCCCACCCGCCACAACGGGCACCGCAAAGGCGACCACGCCCTCAAGGTACTCTTCCCTGTCGTATGCGACGCCCTCCGCCCGGACCCTGAGGATCTCCTTCCTGTAGGCCGCTTTATCGACGATGGAGTGGGGCGTGAACCTCTCCAGCTCTGTGCGGGCGAGGATCTCGTCGATTTCTTCGTCGGGCAGCAGGGAAAGCATCGCCTTGATGCCTGCCCCGGCCAGGACGGGCATCTGCATGCCGATCTCCGCGGACACCTTCATCCCATGGCCCGAATCGACTTTATCGATGAGGATGGCCCGCCTGTCGGAGCGCAGCCCCAGGAAGGCGGAAAGCCCCGTTTCTGCGTTGATCGTCTCAAGGTAAGGGTGGACGGTCTGTATGAGGGCCGAGCGCCTCCCCGCCAGGTTCGCAAGCACGTAGAAGCGCGTGCCGAACCCGAACTTGCCGTCGCCGTGGTTTTCGAGGATATTCAGGTCTGTCAGCGTATGGCCGATGTTGAAGACGGTGCTCTTGTTGAGGTCGAGCTTCCCGGATATATCGCTGATCCCCATGGGCTCCTTCGACCTGGCGAGGAGCTCCAGGATGGCAAAGCACTTATCTATGGCAGGCACTCTAGTGAACCCAGGGGGCATGACACATCCGACCCGTTTCATCTATAGAACACATGTTTAATATAGCACGGATACCCACCCTCTTGTCAAGGGCGAAAAGGCTCAGCATGTGAAAAAATGACACAAGCTGCCAGCGGCGGCGGCCCGGCCCGGCCATCCGCCGTCCGGCCCCGCGGCAGACGATGCCAGGGCTGCTGCGGGCAAACGCTCGCCCGAATTTTTCATGGCTTTGTCGCGGTTTTGGGGTATACTATAGGGTCCTTGCGCCCATAGCTCAACTGGATAGAGTGCCGGACTACGAATCCGTAGGTTGCAGGTTCGAATCCTGCTGGGCGCGCACTATTTCGGGCTTTCTCACCCCATCAGGCGCGGCGCAAACGGCCACCTTTCCGCAGCCCGCCGCGCCTGATTTTATACAGAGTCACGCGGAGCAGTCCCCGGAGCGGCATAGTATCGTGAAGAAACGAAAGACAAGGGTAATCAGCGTCGGCGGCGTCAAGATAGGGGGCGGCAACCCCATCAGCGTCCAGTCGATGCTCAAGACGGACCCGCAGAATTTCCAGGAGACCCTCAAACAGCTCCTCGACGTCAAAAGGGCGGGCTGCGAGATCATAAGGATCGCCCTCCCCCAGGAGGACACGTGCAAGATCATCCCGTTCCTGAAGCGGGAGGTAGATATACCGATCATAGGGGACGTCCATTTCAACCACCGCATCGCGCTCAAGGCCGTTGATGCCGGGATCGACGGCATAAGGATCAACCCGGGCACGATCAACAACGTGAAAAAACTGAAAGATGTGGCCGTCGCCTGCCGGGACCGGCGCGTGCCCGTGCGCATAGGGATCAACGTAGGCTCCCTTGAAAAGAGGATCCTGAAGAAATACGCCAGGCCGGACGCGGACGCCATGGTGGAGAGCGCTCTCGACGCGGTGAAGCTTTTCGAGGACCAGGGCCACCCGGCCCTGAAGGTCTCCCTCAAGGCTTCCGATATCTTGCAGACCGTCGAGGCGTACAGAAAATTCTCCCGCGCCTCCGACGTGCCGCTCCACGTGGGCATCACCGAGGCAGGACCCGTCTTCTCCGGGGTTATAAAGTCCGCCATGGGGATCGGGATACTCCTCAACGAGGGCATAGGCGACACGATAAGGGTCTCCCTCACGGGAGACCCCGTCTACGAGGTGACTGCCGGCTACCATATCCTGCGCGGCCTCGGCTTAAGAAAGAGGGGCGTCAACATCATCTCGTGCCCCACGTGCGGCAGGTGCAGGGTCAACCTCCGGGAGACGGTCGAGGAGTTCGAGAAAGAGGTGGCCTACGTCGATGCCTGCCTCGACGTAGCAATCATGGGGTGCGAGGTGAACGGCCCGGGCGAGGCCCGCGACGCGGACCTCGGCATCGCCTTCGGCGCGCAGAACGCCGTCCTCTTCTCCAAGGGGGCCGTCAAGAAGACGGGCATACCCAGGGAGCTAGCCAGGCGGATACTCGTCGAGGAGATACACGACCTTACCCGGTAGGGCCTACCCGCCGCCCCCGCCGGCCGTCGCCCTCTCCGCAGCCTTTCTCGTCAGGATTACCCGCTGAATCACGGTCAGGTGCGTAAAGACCGCAAGGACGATGACTACGGGCCGCAGGATATTGAAGAAGAGGCCCGCGAGGAGCAGGATGATCCTCTCCGACCTTTCGAGGAGGCCGCTCTTGCAGCTTATCGACGCGGCCTCGGCCCGGGCCCGCGCGTAGGGAACGATGGCCGTCCCTATGGCGGCGAAGAAGGCGATCATGGCGAAAACCGGGTCCGGCGTCTCCTCCCGCAGAAAATGGATCGCGATGCCCAGCATGATGAGCAGGTCCGAGTAGCGGTCGAGGACGGAGTCGAGGAAGCCCCCGAAGGGGGTAATCATCTTCGCGTTGCGCGCCACCGCCCCATCGAGGAGGTCCAAGAAACCCGATATAGCGAGGAGGAAGCCCGCCAGAAAGAGGGGCAAGCGGGTTGCGGCCAGCGCTGCCGCTGCAAGCGAAAAAAAAAGGCCGAAGACGGTGAGCACGTTCGGGCTGACGGCCCTGCGGCCGAAAAACAGGCGGTATATCCCCATCAGGAGGGGGTCTAGAGAATGGCCTATCCGAGAGCTAATCAAAGGAAACCTGGGTCCCCTGTGTCCGCTTGGAGAGACGGCGCCGGGCAGCGCCCTTTTAGCTATCTGAACCTCTCTCCCTTTATGAACTCTTCGACCATCCTCCTGGCTACGTCGTCGGGGAACTGGTGCAGGGGATGCTTCATGGTATACCCGGATATCGACTCCAGCACGCCGCCCACGCCCCTGTCGCGGGCGACCTTGCAGCACCTTATGGCGTCTATGACGCATCCGCCGCTGTTGGGGGAGTCTTCGACCGAGAGGCGCAACTCGAGGTCGATGGGGATGTCCCCGAAGATCCTCCCTTCGATGCGCAAGAAGCAGACCTTGTTGTCCTTCTGCCAGGGGACATAATCGGACGGCCCCACGTGGATGTTCTCCGGGGCGAGACGCTTTTCCAGGAGGGACTGGACCGCCTCGGTCTTCGATATCTTCTTCGACACGAGCCTCTCCCTGTTGAGCATGTTGAGGAAATCGGTATTGCCCCCCGTGTTGAGCTGGTAAGTCCTGTCGATGGCGACGCCCCTGTCGGCAAAGAGCTTCGCCAGCATACGGTGGATGATCGTGGCGCCTAGCTGCGACTTTACATCGTCCCCTACGACGGGGATCCTCTTCTCCTCGAAGGCGGCGGCCCACCGCTCGTCGGAAGCGATGAAGACCGGGATGCAGTTGATGAGGCTCACCCCCGTCTCAAGGCAGCAGGAGGCGTAAAACTTGGCTGCCTCCTCCGACCCGACGGGGAGATAGTTCACCAGGATATCTACCTTCCGGTCCTTGAGAATAGCGGCGACGTCGTCGGGCGCCCTGTCCGCCGGGACGAACCTCCGCTCCTCGGGGTAATCCGCCATATGCGGGGAGACGCCGTCGAGCACCCTGCCCATGGAGACCGTCATATCGCCGTCTCTCAGGGCGGACGTGATTTGCTTCGTGCAATTGGGGGGTGCGAAGATGGCCTCCCGGAAGGGCTTGCCCACCTTGCGTCTGTCTATGTCGAAGGCCGCGACGATCTTGATGCTTTCGGCGGTATACCCGCCTATCTCATAATGCATCAATCCCGAAGCGGTGTCCGTTTCCCTCTTGCCGGAATAATAGTCGATGCCCTGGGCCAGGGAGCTTGCACAATTGCCGGTTCCAACAATCGCTATCCGAATATCCCGCATGGGGTCCCCTAGGCGTTTCTTCTCTTTTAAAATATTTGAGGGAAAAAGTCAAAACAAAACGGCCCGAATCGGGCTGTCCTGTCAGACCGTTTTATATTGGCTGACTCCCATCTCGTACAAATCATTACCGAAAACGTCGTTGATGACGAAAAGAGGAAAATCCTCGACGAGAAGCCTTGCCACCGCTTCAGGTCCGAGGTCCCCGTAGGCGATGATGTCGTATGTCTTGATGCACTTCGAAAGGAGCGCCCCCGCGCCCCCTGTCCCCCCGAAATAGACTGCCTTGTGCTTCATCAGGGCGTCCTTCACGGCCTGCGACCGCTTCCCCTTGCCGATCATCCCCTTGAGGCCCAGGGCCAGCAGCGCCGGGGCGTAGGCGTCCATCCTTGAGGCGGTCGTAGGGCCTGCCGCTCCGATAACGCGGCCGGGGGCAGGCGGGGTCGGCCCGCAGTAATAGATGACCTGCCCTTTGATGTCGAAAGGCAGGGGGCTGCCGTCCCGGAGGGCGTCCATGAACCTCTTGTGCGCCGCGTCCCTCGCCGTGTAGATATAGCCTGAGAGCAGCACCTTATCCCCTGACCGCAAGGCGGTCGCGGTCGCTTCGTCGAGCGGCGTCTTTATCCGTTTTATCTCCATCCGTCCCTCTAGAGCGTCACTTCCCTCACCCTGTGGGCATGGCACTGTATGTTCACCGCCACCGGCAGCGACGCGATGTGGCACGGCCGGGTCTTGATATGCACGTCGAGGGCGGTCACCCTCCCGCCGTATCCGCCCGGCCCTATGCCCAGCCGGTTTATCTCCTCCAGCACCTCGGTCTCGAGGCCGGCGACGAAGGGGTCCGGGTTCCTTTGGCCGAAGGGGACCATCAGGGCCTCCTTCGAGAGGAGCGCCGAAGTCTCGAAATTCCCCCCTACCCCTACGCCCACCGTGACCGGCGGGCAGGGGTTGGGGCCGCCCTTCTTCACCATCTCGACGATAAACGCCTTTATGCCGGGCACGCCCGCCGACGGGGTGAGCATCCTCACCTCGCTGTAGTTCTCGCTGCCGCCCCCTTTGGGCATAACGACGATCCTCACCCTGTCCCCCGCGACTATGGAGGTATGGATGATGGCAGGGGTGTTGTCCCCCGTGTTTTTCCTCGTAAACGGGTCGCAGCAGGACTTCCGCAGGTAGCCTTTAGCGTAGGCGTCCCGGACGCCGGCGGTTACGGCCCCCTCCAGGGACCCACCGCTCAGGTGCACGTCCTGGCCGACTTCTATAAAAAGGATGGCCAGGCCCGTGTCCTGGCATATCGGTATCCGCTCCTGTGCGGCGATCTCCGCGTTTTTCAGCAGCTCCTTCAGGACTTCCTTGCCTGCCGGCGATACCTCCTCATCGACGGCCTTCGCGAGCCTGCCCAGGACGTCCTCGTGGAGGACGATATTCGCCTCGATAAACAGCTTCTCCACCGCGGCGGCAATATCTGCTACCGGCACCGACCGCATCGTTACTCCTTGTATGCCTGGATGATGCCTTTCTCCATGAGGATGCCGACTTCGTCCCTCGCCCTTTTGATCTTCGCCTCCGCCATGGCGAAAAGCTCTTTCTCGCTCAGTTTCAGGCGGGCGACGCCCTGCTCCATCGCCTTCTTGGCGACTGCGACGGCCTCCCTGGGGAAGACCTCCCACTCGTCCATCGTGGGCAGGAGGTAGTCTTCCGAAAGCCCCTTGTCCTCTGCGCAGCGGGCCAACTCGACGGCCGCGGCGATGCACATCTCGTCGGTGATCGTCTTCGCCATTACGTCGAGGGTGCCCCTGAAGATGGCGGGGAAGCCGATGGAGTTGTTGACCTGGTTGGGGAAATCGCTCCTCCCCGTCGCCATTACCGTTGCGCCCGCCTCTTTGGCCTCCCACGGCCAGATCTCCGGGATCGGGTTGGCGCAGGCGAAGACGATGGCTTTGTCGGCCATCCTGGCGATCCATTCCTTCTTGATTACGTCCGGCCCCGATTTCGACAGGGCGACAACCGCATCCTGGCCCGCAATGGCCTCCGGCATGTCGCCGTTCCTGCCCTCGGCGTTGGTCGCCTGGGCAAGCTCCCATTTCTCCTTGTGGCTCTTCGGATTGATATCGTCCCGTTTCTTCGAGAGGATGCCCTTGCTGTCCACGATCATCATCTTCTTCGGGTCCACCCCTGCCTTGAAGAGCATCCGCGCAGTACAGACGTTGGCCGCGCCTACGCCTATGAGGGTGATCCGCGCCTCGCTTATGGGCTTCTTCACGACCTTCAGGGCGTTTATGAGACCCGCGACCGTGACTGCGGCCGTGCCCTGCTGGTCGTCGTGCCAAACGGGGATGGGCGCCTCGGCGCGTAGCCTTTCGAGGATATAAAAGCACTTCGGGTTCTCTATATCTTCCAGGTTGATGCCCCCGAACGTCGGGCAGAGGTATTTTACGGTCTTGATGAACTCATCTGGGTCCTTCGTGTCGAGGCAGATGGGGAAGGCATCGACGCCGCCCAGGTATTTGAAGAGAAGGGCCTTGCCCTCCATAACGGGCAGGCCGGCCATCGGCCCTATGTCGCCCAGGCCGAGGACGCGGGTGCCGTCCGTGACGATGGCGATCATGTTCGCCTTGTTCGTCATCTGGAAGACGGCCTCCGGGTTCCTCTGGATCTCCCTGCACGGTTCTGCGACGCCGGGGGTATACCAGATGGAGAAGTCGTTGATGTCCCTTATGACGCATTTCGGTATGACTTCGATCTTGCCGCGGTAATAAGGATGCATCTTCATCGCATCCGCCGCCGGCTTCTTCGCCTTTGCGAGAAGCTCTTCCTTCGTGACTTTCTTCTCCATAGTCTCCTCACTTTGCCGGGATGGTTTTATCGTTGACCGGCCCGCCCGCTTTTAGCGCACCCTCGGCCGCCCAACCCTCAACGACACCCGGTCACCATAGAACATTTTATAGATAATCATACAAATTTGCTACAATATATATAATACGTGAAGGCGGGATAAAGAAAAAATCTATTTTGCAAAACTCTTTCCGCTTTAACGTATCATTGCCATAGCAAATTTTCCCTTCTGCCGGTATATTCTAGGGAAAGGAAGACGGAATAAATGATGCAGGGCCGGGCCGGGACCGAAGTGAGCGTGCCGGAGGACGCAAGAAAAGAAATAGAGGGGCTGGTGAAAGAGCTGAATTACCACAGCTTCCTCTACTACGTCCAGGACGCGCCCGTCATCCCGGACTCCGAATACGACCGCCTTTACAGGCAGCTCAAGGAGCTGGAAGAGCGCTACAGCTATGTGCTGCCCGACTCGCCGACGCAGCGGGTGGGGGCCCCGGCGGCCGAGAGGTTCGGCAAGATCACCCACGCCCAGCCGATGCTCTCCCTGGACAACGCCTTCTCGAAGGAAGAGATCAGGGAGTTCGACAAGAGGGTGAGACGACTCTTGCGAACTGAAGAAGCGATCGACTACACGGTAGAGCCGAAATACGACGGCCTCGCCATAGAGCTGACATACAGCAACGGCCTGCTCACATCGGCGGCGACAAGGGGCGACGGACAGGTGGGCGAGGATATCACCAACAACGTCATGACGATAAAATCCGTGCCCATCAGGATCGCAGGGACGGCCGCGCCCGAGGTTATCGACATACGCGGCGAAGTCTACATGAACGTTGAGGAGTTCAAAAAACTCAACAGGGAGAGGGAGGCGGCAGGAGAACCGGCCTTCGCCAACCCCAGGAACGCGGCCGCAGGCACCGTGAGGCAGCTCGACCCCGCCGTCACCGCCTCCAGGAAGCTCTACCTCGTCTGCTACGGCGTAGGAAGGGTGCAGGGCATGGAGATAGCGAGCCAGAGCGCGCTCATCGACTGGCTCAAAGCCGCGCACTTCCCTACCCCGGCGTTCGTCGAAAAAGTGAAAGGCATCGACGGCGCGATAGGGGCCGTCTCCGAGATAGAAAACCGGCGCGATGCTTTTCCCTTCGAGACCGACGGGGCAGTCGTCAAGGTGGACGACTACGCCTTGCAGCAGCAGCTCGGCCAGAAGACGCGGGAGCCGCGCTGGGCCATCGCTTACAAGTTCCAGGCCCACCAGGCGATCACCCGGATAATCGACATCCAGGGCAGCGTCGGCAGGACGGGGGTCATCACGCCCTTCGCCGTGCTGGAGCCCGTGAAGATCGGCGGCGTCACGGTATCGAGATCGACTTTGCACAACTGGGACGAGGTAGAGAGGAAGGACATACGGGTGGGCGACACGGTCCTTATCGAGAGGGCGGGGGACGTGATACCCCACGTCATATCGGTCGTGAAGGAGAAGAGGACCGGCGAAGAGAGGCGCATCGAGGTCCCGAAGACATGCCCTGTCTGCGGCTCGGCCGTCGTGCGGGAAAAGGACGAGGTGGCAGTGCGGTGCGTCTCCCTTTCCTGCCCGGCGCAGGTGCAGGAAAAGATCATCCACTTCGCTTCCAGGGGCGGCATGGACATCGAGGGCCTCGGCGAGAAGAACGTCGCCCTCCTCTATTCGGAGGGCCTCATCAAGCGGTTCGAGGACATTTACAGGCTGACCAAAGAGCACGTTCAGGGGCTTCCGCGCTTCGCCGAAAAGTCGGCGCAGAACCTGATCGACGCCATCGAGCGCTCCAGGCGGACGACCCTCGCCAAGTTCCTCTTCGCCATCGGCATACCCCACGTGGGCGAGTACGGGGCGCGACTGCTGGCGGCAAACTTCCGCAGCCTGGAAGACCTCTACCGGGTCGATCCGAAAAAGGTGCAGGACATAAAGCAGGTGGGCGAGACGATAGCCGAGGCGGTCGCCACGTTTTTCGGCGACGGCAGCAACATCGAGACCTTCGAGACACTGAAAGCCCTCGGCGTAGCGCTCGAAAACCCGGATTTCGCTTCTGCCGGCGCTGCCGCGGGCGGCGCCATCGCAGGCATGACCTTCGTCATCACGGGGACGCTGCCGGAGGCGAGGTCGAAGGTGGAAGGGCTGATCGAGCGGCACGGGGGTCGCCCCGTCTCGCAGGTGTCGGCAGCCACGGATTACCTAGTAGTCGGGGAAAACCCCGGCTCGAAACTGGCAAAGGCGGAAAAACTGGGCGTAAAGAGGATCACCTACGAAAAGCTCGTCAGTCTGGTGGGCGAAAGGGGCTAAGACGCCATGCAAGCTATCATCGCAGGCACGTCGTTATTGCGCTCTATGCTTTTCAGCAACTGGGACGAGACCACAGTCGAGACGCCTTACGGCAAGGTCTCCGTCGGGAAGGCCTCGCAGTACCTCTTCGTGCAGCGCCACGGGAAAAAGGCGGCCCCGCCCCATATGATAAACCACAAGGCCAACGTCTGGGCCTTGAAAAGCCTCGGGGCGGAAGGTGTGATAGCCGTCAACTCCGTCGGCAGCCTGAAGACGGCGTTAAGGCCCGGTACGTTCGTCATCCCCGGCGACTTCATCGCCTTCTCCGGCACCCCGAGCTTCCACGACTATGAGATGCGCTTCACCGTCCCCATCATGGACGCCGACTACGGCCGCAGGATGCACCGCGTCTGCGCGTCGATGGAGGTGGAAGCCGTGCTCGGCGGCGTCTACATACAGACGACGGGGCCGCGCTTCGAGACGCGGGCGGAGGTGAACGTGCTCAAGAAAATGGGCGATGTCGTCGGCATGACGATGGCGTCCGAGGCGACCCTCTGCATGGAGTACTCCATCCCTTACGTGAGCCTCTGCTCGATCGACAACTATGCCAACGGCATCCTCAAGGCCCCCCTCGCCATGGACGCGGTGGAGGAGCAGGTCATCAGGAATGCCGCCACCATCGAGGCCGTCCTGCAGACGATCCTGGCCGAAGGCTTTTGATGGACATCCTGATTAAAGGCGTCCGCTTCACCGACGGCCGGGTCCGGGACATCTTCATCGAAAACGGCAGGATCGACGAGATATCGGACGAATGCAGGCGGCCTGCAAACCGCACGATAGACGGCCGCGGCAAGGTCGCCCTGCCCTCTTTCATCAACGGCCATACCCACGCAGCCATGACGCTCCTGCGGGGGTACGCGGACGACCTGCCCCTTAAGCAGTGGCTCGAAGAGAAGATCTGGGTGCTTGAGGCGAAGCTGACGGGGGAGGACGTCTACTGGGGCACAAAGCTCGCCTGCCTGGAGATGATAAAGAACGGCGTCACCGTCTTCAACGATATGTACTGGTTCTGGGAGGATTCGGCCAGAGCCGTCTGCGAGATGGGGGTGCGCGCCGTCCTCTCCGGCGTCTTCATCGACATGTTCGACCCGGAAAAGGCACGCCGGCAGATAGACGTCAACATCGAGCTCTTCGCCATCGCGCAGAAGTACCGGCCGAACGTGATCTTCGCCCTGGGGCCGCACGCGGTCTACAGCGTCTCGAAGGAGAGCCTTGCGTGGATAGGCGAGTTTTCCGCGCAGCACGCCCTGCCCGTCCACATGCACCTTGAGGAGAGCGCCGACGAGGTGGAGTTCGCCCGGCAGAGGTACGGCCTCTCGCCCGTCGAGCTCCTGGACGACCTCGGCGTGCTGTCAGAGAGGTTCGTCGGGGCGCACGGCTGCTGGCTCAACGAGAGCGATGCGGTAATACTGGCAAGGTCGGGGGCGGCCCTCGTCACGAACCCAGTCTCCAACCTGAAGCTCTCCGTGGGCCGCCTCTTCCCTTACAGGCTCGTCCGGGACAGCGCCATCCCTTACTGCTTCGGCACGGATGGCCCGTCCTCCAACAACGGCCTCGACATGATGGAGACGATGAAGCTCGCCTCCCTCCTCGCCAAGTTCTCGACGGGCGACCCCACCTTCCTGCCTGCCCGCGAGACTTACGAGCGCGCGACAAAGGGGGCGGCCCGCATCTTTTCCCTCGGCGAGTGGGAGATCGCACCCGGCTCGACGGCCGACATTATTCTTATCGACCTGGGGAGCCACCGGTTCGTGCCTAATTTCGACATCTACTCGGACATCGTCTATTCCGCCCATTCGTGCGACGTTGACACGGTCATCTGCATGGGCAAGGTGCTGATGGAGGGAAGACACGTGGAGGGAGAAGAGGAGATCATGGATCGCGCCCGGCGGATCGCAAGAGGCCTTCCTTCGCGATGAGGCTCGTCTGCGACGCGATGCTAGGGAAGCTGGCCCGCTACCTGCGGATGCTCGGTCTCGACGCCGCCTACGCACCGAGCCGGGCCGCCCTGGAGCGCATAGGGAAGATCGACCCCGACCGTCTGCTCCTGACGCGCCGCCGCAGCGGGGGGCCTTCCGGCTTTGCCCGGACGGTCCGTATCGACTCGGAGATCGCAAGGGAGCAGCTCCGGGAGGTCAAGGCGCTTATCGCGCCGTATCTGTCCCGCGAGACGGTCTTCTCCAGGTGCATCGAGTGCAACGTGGTGCTTGCGGACGTGGACAAGGAAGACGTCGAGCCGTCCGTCCCCGAGTTCGTATACCATAATTACACGCGCTTCAAGACCTGCCCTTCCTGCGGAAGGGTCTACTGGGAGGGGTCGCACAGCGCGGGTATGGCGGCGCTGATAGAGGAGATGTTCGCCTAAATGACCTTGCTGCTCGCAGCAGGGTCATTTCGTGAGGGGGGAGGCTCCGGCAGCTTCCGCCGCCGGAGGGGGCGCTGAGCCCCAATAATTGCTGTGGTAAGGTGTGCCAAAGCTCTAAGGATGATAGTCGGATGCAAAAAGCACGGGAAGAAAGAAGCGCGCAAGAGGGCTTTCATGCAGGGAGCATAATAACATACCCGCAGCGAGCCATAGGAGATCAATAACTTGCCTCCCTTTCCTTTCAAGGAATTAATCGAGCGGCTGAAGAAATTTTACGCGGACGACGTGCCCGTCGTCACGAGGCTCGCAGCCCGCAGGCAGGACCCGTTCCTCGTGCTCATAGGCTGCCTCCTGAGCCTTAGGACCAAGGACGAGACGACGGACGCGGCGATGGAGCGCCTGATGGAAAATGCGCGCACGCCGGAGGCGATCCTTGCGATGAACGTGGAGGAGCTTGAGAGGGCGATATATCCCGTAGGCTTCTACAGGGTGAAGGCGCGCCTCCTCAAAGACGTGTCGCGCACCGTCATCGAGAAATACGACAGGCGCGTCCCCGATTCCATAGAAGAGCTCCTCACGATCAAAGGCGTGGGGAGAAAGACGGCGAACATCGTTATAACCGAGGGCTTCGGCATACCGGGCATTGCCGTTGACACCCACGTCCACCGCATCTCGAACAGGCTGGGCGCGGTGAAGACCAGGACGCCCGCAGAGACGGAGATGGAGCTGCGCAGGCGCCTCCCCGGACAATACTGGATCCCTATCAACCCCCTCCTCGTCACGCACGGCCGCAGGACATGCGTGCCTATCTCGCCGTTTTGCACCAGGTGCCCGGTGCTGGAGGTCTGCGCGCGGGTGGGCGTTGCGCGCTCCAGATGAGCGCACCGGCGCACCCGATAAGCCTGCCGGTGCTCGATGCCCCGCGTAGGGGGCGTAATTCGGCTGCACTTTATCTTTTTTCCATTTATTCGATAATAATTTAAGTTATGGAAAAGAACGATACGGACCATTCTGCGAAGACCGGCCCGAGGCGCACCCGCAGGCCCCCTCTGCGACCGCCTCCGCACCCGGCGTCAGGCCGTGGGGTGGGCCGAAAGACGGCTGACCCGATATCCGCCGATGGGGTGGAGAAATTCAGGCTCCTCTTCGAGAACTCGCCGGACGCCATCTTCCTTCTGGACGGCGTGACCTACGTCGATTGCAACGAAGCGGGCCTGGCGATGGTGGGGTGCAAGCGAAAGGACGAGTTGATCGGCCTTACCCCCTGGGCCCTGGCCCCCGAAAGGCAGCCCGACGGAAGACTAACGCAAGATGTGGCCAGGGAGCGCATCGCGGAGACCCTGCGCCACGGCCGCAACCGCTTCGAGTTCCTGCGGAACACCGTAGACGGCAGGGAGATCCTGATCGAGGTCTCGCAGACGCTTATCCCCATAGGGGGCAGGCAGATCCTGTACACCGTATGGAGGGACATTACCGAGCGCAAGAAGGCGGAGGTCCGCCTCCAGGAGTCGGAGGGCAAGTTCAGGGACCTCGTGGAGAAGTCCGTCGTGGGCGTCTATCTGATCCAGGACGGGGTCTTCAAGTACGTCAACGCCCGCTTCGCGGAGATGTACGGCTGCTCTGTCGAGGAGCTAACGAACGTGAAAGGGCCGAAAGACTTCGTCCACCCGGACGACCTGCCGTTAATAGAGGAGAGCATACGAAAGAAACACTCCGGAGAGATAGACTCCGTCAACTTTACCTTCAGGATAATATTGAAAGACTTGGAGGTCCGGCACTTAGAGACCCACGGCTCCGCGACGATTTACATGGGCAGGCCGGCCTTCATCGGAACCGTCCAGGACGTAACGGAGCGGAAGAGCCACGACGAGGAGCTCCGCTGGAGGAAGATCTTCCTCCAGGCCATGGTCCGCTCTTCGGACGACGGCCTCCTGATAGTCGATAGCCACCTTGGGAAGGTCGTGGAGAACCAGAAGATGATCGACATGTGGAAGATCCCCCAGGGCGTCGTGGGGAACGGCGACGAACACGAAAAGATCGAGTACGTGATGTCTGCGATCAAGGACCCGCAGCGCTTCTACGACATGATCGTCCGCGTCTACAACCACCCGGAAGAGACGGTACGGGGCGAGTTCGAGCTGAAGGAAGGCACGGTGGTCGATGCCGGCTCCTATCCCGTCCTCGGCAAGGACGGGAAGCAGTACGGCCGCATCTGGAAGTTCCGCGACATCACGGAGATGCGGCGCTACTGGGACATGCTGGAGACCCTTTCCACAACAGACGGCCTTACGGGTCTTTCAAACAGGAGGCATTTCGACGAGTTCCTCGACCGGGAATGGCGCAGGGGGATTCGCCAGCAATCGCCTGTATCCCTGATCCTTATCGATATCGACTACTTCAAGGAGTTCAACGACTACTACGGCCACCAGGCGGGCGACGAATGCCTGCAGCGGGTGGCAGGCGTGCTGCTGAAGACGGTGAGGCGGCCGGGCGACCTGGCCGCCCGGTACGGCGGCGAAGAATTCGGGTGCGTCCTTTCCGACACCAACTCCGAAGGGACCGTTACGCTGGCAATGAGGATCATGGAAGAGATAGACAAGCTGGCCATACTTCACGCCCGCTCACCGGTGGCGGACCGCATCTCCGTAAGCTGCGGCGTTGCGACGCTCGTGCCCGAAAAGGAGCAGGTGTCGTCCGACCTCGTCAGCGCAGCCGACAGGCTCCTCTACGCCGCAAAGAAAGAGGGGCGCAACAGGATGAAGAGCTGGCCCTTCGGTAAAGAGGTGCTTTGCGCGGGCGGCGTCGAGGGCAGCCCAACCTCCCGGGACGAGCTTGACTTCACAGGGTGCGGCCTGGCATGATAAGATTAGGCAACAAATGATGCTGCTGCAAAAAGCGCGGGTACGAAAGCAGCGCGAAAAATTGCTTTTATAGGGAAAGGGTAATAGTTTCCCCGTAGAAAGTTCTAGAGAAACTACAGTTTAATCTCCGTCGTAAGGGTAAAAAGCGGCATGAAGATAGACGAGAGCGCCTTCGACAGGATAGTCAAGAAGGCCGTAAGCCGCATACCGGACGAGATACGCCGCCACCTCGACAATATCATGATAACGGTCAGAAGACGGCCCACGAGGGCGATGCTGAAAGAGCTCGGCCTTTCCCGCACCGACGACCTTCTCGGCCTCTTCCAGGGGGTCCCCCTGATCGAGCGGTCGGTTACGGCGCCCCCTCTTTTCCCCGACACCATATTCCTCTTCCAGGAGCCGCTGGAGAGGGCCTGCGATACGGTCGAAGAGCTGGAAGAGCAGATAGAGATAACCGTCGTGCACGAAGTGGCCCATTACATAGGCATGGGCGAGGACCGGCTGGCCGAGCTGGGGTACGCGTAACGCACCGAAAAACCCTCCGAAATCCCGCCCGGAATCCCTCCTGCGTCCCCCTTTCGGGGGGCAAATGATAATTTCACGAAAAACCATTAAATGTTTTTAACATTTCCCTTGACATCGTATTTCGTAGTTGCTTATCATTACGTTCAGCAGTATTAATTCATTTTTCAGAAAGGAGTTTTGTGGTATGCCAGTAGGTAAGGTTAAATGGTTCAACGATTCAAAGGGGTATGGGTTCATCGAGCAGGACGAGGGGGGAGACGTTTTCGTGCATTATTCCGCCATCAAACAGAACGGCTTCAAGACCTTAAAAACAGGGGAGCAAGTCGAATTTGAGATCGTGAACGGGCCGAAAGGCCCGCAGGCATCGAACGTAGTAAAGGTCGAATAAAAGGGGATTACTTCCCCTTTTTCTCCTTTTCTTTCATCTCATCCCAAAGGGCATCCATTGCTGCAAGGTTGCCCTTTGCCAAATCCAGGTTCCGCTCTATATTGATGAACCGTCCCAGGAATTTGTCTATGGTGCGCCTCAGCGCATTCTCAGGATCGACCCCGTGGCGCCGAGAGATGTTTACGACCGTAAACAGGACATCGCCGATCTCCTCTTCTATCCTGTCCGCCTCCCCGGAGCTTTCCGCCTCTCTTAGCTCGGCGAGCTCTTCACGTATCTTCTCGTGGATGTCGTCGAGCCTCTCCCAATCGAAGCCCACTTTTGCCGCCCTTCTCGATATCAGGTAAGCCCGCAGCAGGGCGGGGAGTATCTTCGGCACGTGCGAGACCGGCGCATAATCCTCCTTCTCCGCCTTCTTTATCTCCTCCCAGCGCGCCTCGATGGGCCTTTTGTCGCTGTCCTTCAAAAAGACGTGGGGGTGCCTGCCGTACATTTTTTCATATGCACCGAGGACAACGTCGTTTATGTCGAACCGCCCCTTCTCCCTGCATATCTGCGATATGAAGACGATGTGGAAGAGGAGGTCGCCCAGCTCTTCCTTGAGCGCCGGGTAGTCCTCGTGCTCGATGGCCTCGATCAGCTCGTAGACCTCCTCCAGAAGGAACGTCTTGAAGGCGGCCTCCGTCTGCCTCTTGTCCCACGGGCAGCCCTCCTCGCCGCGCAGGGTCTCCATCAGCCTCACGAGCTTGTCGAACGCTTCCATATCGTCTCCAGAACAAGGCTTGCCGCCTTCTCCATTACGCCCCTTTGCGCCTCCAGCACGCCCCTTCCCGCCTCGGCGAGTTCTTTGCGCACATTGGGCTTCTCTATGACGAGCTTTATCTTTGAAAGCAGCTCCCCTCCGTCGTGGACCATGAAGCCCGCCCCTCGGGCAAGCACGACCCGGGCGATCTCGCTGAAGTTCTCGACGTGCGGCCCGAAGATGACGGGGGCGCCTACAAAGAGCGGCTCCAGGATGTTCTGACCCCCGTAAGGGGCGAGGCTCCCCCCTACGAAGGCAACGAGGCTCGCTGCATAAATGTCGATCAGGTCGCCGACCGTATCGACAAGGACGATCCCGCCCGCCGCCTCCCGTCTGCCGTCCTTCATCGCGGAATAGCGCGTCACGGGGATGCCTTCGGGCAACTGCCTCTCGATTGCGGCGATCAGGGTCAGCTCCCTCGGCGCAACGAATACGCGCACGCCGGGGGACTCACGCCTCAGCGCCTCGATGACGGGCACGAGCACAGGGAGCTCCTTTTCCCTGACGCTTCCGAAGGTCACGATGTCCCTTTCCGCCCGCGCCGCCGGGAGTCGGCCGGGGTCGCGGTAGTACTTGAGGTTCCCTGCTGCGACCACCTTCGATGGGTCCATGCCGAGGGCGATGAACCGCTCCGCGTGCGCCTCCGACTGGGCGATCACAAGGTCCACCGAGTCGAATAGGCCCTTGAAGAAGAAGGCAAGGCGCCTGTAGCGCGGAAAGGCCCGGTCCGAGATGCGGCCGTTGACGATGATGACAGGGACATTCCGCCGCGACGCGCCCCATATGAGGTTGGGCCAGAGCTCCGTCTCGACGAGGACCAGGGCGGCGAAGCCGGCCGCCCCCATGAAGCGCCTTATGGAGAAAGAGAGGTCGAAAGGCAGCGAGAAGACCTGCGCTGACCCTCCGAGGGTCCGCCGCAGCATGTCCCTCGTGTAGTACGTGTTCGTGGTGACGACGAAGGGACCTGCCGCCCTTGCCCGGAGGAACCTCATCAGGTTCTCGGCGACGACCGCCTCGCCGACGGACGCTGCGTGTATCCAGATCGCCCCCTTCAGACCGTCCCCTGCCCGCTGCGGGAAGATGCGCTCGGAGAAATTGCGCCTGATCTTCCCCTTCGCAAGGGAAAAAGGCACGAAGAAAGGCAGGGCGGCCCAAACCAGGAGGTTGTATATCAGCCGCCGCATACCATCCTGTCCGCCGCCTCGGTAAGGGCGATCAGCTCCCGCTCCAGCCTTTGGCGCTCCATTTCCAGGCCGTCCCCCCTCGTCTCCCGCGACACGTAGATGGGGTCACCCCACACGTAGACGATCTTCGAGAAGGGGTAAGGGAGGAGAAAGCGGTCCCAGGAGTCGAAAAGTTTTTTCTTGCTTGCCCCGTAAGTCACGGGCACGATGGGCCTGCGGGTAAGCCTGGCGAGCTCTATTATGCCTTCCTTGACCTTGTGTCGCGGGCCCTTCGGCCCGTCCGGCGTTATCGCTATGTCCGTCCCTTCCGCGAGCTCCTGGATCATCTCCCTTATCGAGGAGACGGTCCCCTTCCTGTGGGAGCCCCTCACCGTGCCCATGCCGAAGTAGCTTATCACCCGCGCTATGAACTCGCCGTCCGGGTGGCGCGAGATGAGGACCTTCAGCCTCTTGCCTTTATAAGCAAAAGGCATGGCGAGCAGTCGGCCATGCCAGAAGCAGGCGATGATATTCTGACCGTCCCGCCATAGTCGGTAAACCGCCTCGTTGTTCACGTGCCTTATCCTGAGGGTGGTCCGCAAGACGATAAGGAAGAGATAGACGACGGGGGGGAGCAGGCGGACGAGTAGCGCCTGCCTGACTTTCCTTCTAGACATTTTTCAGTCTCTTGCCGATCCTGACGACCTTGTCCTTGGTCTCGTCTCTGAACTGCATCTCGTAGAGCCTCTTGTAGGGGCCTTCCGCCTCGATGAGCTGGCGGTGCGTCCCCTCCTGGGCAACCCGGCCTTCCGCGAGGACGATTATTCTGTCTGCGTTCATGACCGTGGAGAGCCTGTGGGCGATGACGATCGTCGTCCTCCCCTTCATCAGGTTCTCAAGGGCCTTCTGGACCTCCGTCTCCGATGCCGTGTCGAGGGCGCTGGTCGCCTCGTCGAGGATAAGGATCGGCGCGTCCTTGTAAAGCGCCCGGGCGATGGCGATCCGCTGCTTCTGCCCGCCGGAGAGCCTTACGCCCTTCTCCCCCACTACCGTGTCGAGCTTTTTCGGCAGCTTGGAGACGAAGTCGGCGGCATACGCGGAGGCCACGGCAGCCTCGATCTTCTGCATGTCCTCTTCTTTTCCATGCATGATGTTGTTGGCGACCGTATCGTTGAAAAGGATGACGTCCTGCGTGACGAGGGCAATATTGCTCCGCAGGGAGATCAGGCTTATGTCCCTGATGTCGATGCCGTCGAGCTTGATCGACCCCTCCGTCGTATCGTAGAACCTGAGGATCAGGTTGACGAGGGTCGTCTTCCCAACGCCGCTTTCGCCCACCACCGCCACGGTCTCGCTCCTGGCTATGCGCAGGTTGATGTCTTTGAGGACCATCTTGTCCTCGTACTTGAAAGAGACGCCGGAAAGCTCGATCATCCCCTCGGCCGCCGCAATCTCGACGGCCTCCGGCTTGTCCTTTACCTCCGGCACGCGGTCAACGATCTCGAAGACCCTCTGGGCCGCCGCAAGCCCCTGCTGGATGTTGTGGTTCTCCTTGTTGAGCCTCTTGATCGGCTCGTAGAGCAGAAGCAGGGCGGTAGTGAAGGAAAAGAAGTTGCCCGGAGTCGATTGCCCGGAGATGACGGCCGCGCCGCCATACCAGATGATGAAGGCGACGGCGATGCCCCCGAGGACCTCCATGACGGGCGACGAGAGGGCCCTCACCTTGTACCGCTTCAGCACGATGCGGAAGAGATAGTCGTTCTCCTCCCGGAACTTGCCCTCCTCGTACCCCTCCATCGTAAAGGCCTTCACTATCCTCTGGCCGGTGATCGTCTCGTGGAGGAAGCTCGTCAGCCTGGCCATCGCCTTCTGGTTCTGCACGCTGATCTTCCGCAGCCGCCTCCCGAAGGCGACGATGGGGTACGTCGCGAAGGGAAGGACGATGAAGGCGATGATCGCCAGCTTCCAGTCGCGGTAAAAGACGACGAAGACGAGGCCGATGATCGTGAAGGCGTCCTTCAGGACGGCGGTGAAGGAGTCGGCTACTGCGCCCTGCACCAGGGTGATGTCGTTCGTGATGCGGGAGATGATGAGGCCCGTCGCCGTCCTGTCGAAAAAGGCGAGGGGCTGGAGCTGGAGGCGCTGGAAGACGAGGTTCCTTATGTCCGTGATGATCTTCTGGCCGACAAAGCCCATCAAATAGGCTTGCATGTAATCGAAGACGCCCTTGGAGAGGTAAAGGAGCATGACGCCGAAGGGGATCAGCATGAGGAGGGTGGCGTCCTTCTCGAAGAAGATCTTGTCCATTACGGGCTTGACGAGGTAAGCCGTAAGGCCGTTCGTCCCTGCCACGCAGGACATGAAGAGCATGGCGAAGGCGAGCTTCACCCAGTAGGGCTTCACGAATTGAAGGAGTCGCAGGTATAGGGTCATGCTTCCTGCCCTATCAGGCGGAGGATTTCCCCTGCTGCGACATCATAAGGGTCGCGGCCGGGGAGCACGAGACTTTTCCGCACGTCCTCCATCTCTTTCCGGACGGCGGGCCTATCATTATTTATCATAGAAAGCACCCTTCTGACAATCTTTTCGGCATCCAGCGCCTGGACAAACTCAGGGTATACCTCGTGTCCGGCTATAACGTTGGGCAGGCTTATGTGCCTCACCCGGACGACCATCCGGGCGATCAGGTAAGAGAAATACGACACCTTGTAGACAACGACGGCCGGCACGCCGAGGACCGCCGCCTCGAGGGTCGCGCTGCCTGAGGCCACCACGGCCGCGTCCGCGTGGGCAAGGCAGTCGTGCGGAAGGCCCCGCACGGGGATTATGAACGGCCTGTCCTCCAAAAAGGGCGCAAAGCACCCCTCGTCGAGGCTTTCGGCAACGGGAAGGAGGACCGTCAGGCGGCCCGTCTCCGAGCGCAGGCGGTCCACGACCCTGCCAAGCACCGGCAGGTGCCTTTTCACCTCGTTCTGCCTGCTCCCGGGCATCACCGTGACTACGGCGCCGCCGCTTTCGATGCCGAGCCGCTTGAAGAACTCTTCTTTGGCGTAGAGGGGCTTCACCGTATGGGGGAAAGGATGGCCCACGTATCTGACCGGAACGCCGTGGCGCCTGTAAAGGGCCTCTTCGAAGGGGAGGATGCAGAGGACGAGATCGACCCGCTTCTTTATCTGCTTTATCCTGCCGGACCTCCACGCCCACACCTGGGGCGGTATAAAATAGACCGTAGGGATGGAGAGCCTCTTTGCCAGGGCGGCCACTCTCAGGTTGAAGCCGGGGAAATCGACGAGCACAAGGAGGTCGGGCCTGCCTTCGACGAGCCGCTGCCTGATCGCGCGATAGGCCGTCCATATATGGCGTGCCTTCCCGAAGGCCTCGCTGACGCCCGTAATGGAGATGTCCCTGTAATCGTGGATGATATCGACGCCGGCCTCCGCGAGAAGCGCGCCGCCTATGCCGCTCCAGGCGATCCCTGCCGACGCCCCAACCGCGGCGACAAGCCGGGCCGCGTGCATCTCCCCCGACAGCTCGCCCGCGACGATCACGGCCGTCCTGCTCAAGGGCGCCCGCCCCCGTCCTGCGCAAGGCCGCGCTCGATCTCTGCGGTTATGTCGTTTGCCAAAACGAGCGCCCGCAGCCCATCCTCTCCGCTTACAACGGCCTCCGTCCCGTCCCTGACTGCCCGGATGAACGCCCGCAGCTCGTCATAGACCGGGTCCGACCGGACGGCTCGCCAGGTGCGCACCTTTGCCCTGCCTTCGTTGCCCCTGTCGCAAGCGAGCATCTCGCCTGCGGCAAGGTCGAGGGAAAACCAGCGGCCCTCCTCGACCACCCTGAAAAGCCTCTCCTTCGTCTTCGATACCCTGCTTGCCGTGAAAGTGGCGACGCACCCCCCGGCGAACTCGACGCGCGCATGGGCAACGTCGATCTTTTCCGTGAGCACGGGCGCCCCACGGGCGGTCAGCTTCCTGACGCCGTCCTTTACGAGGGAAAGGACGAGGTCGATATCGTGGACCATGAGGTCGTGGACTACGTCGATGTCGGTCGAGCGGCCCGTAAAGGGGCTTATCCGGTGGGCCTCGACGAGGAGCGGCTTCGTGACCGCTGCCCTTGCCTTGCGGAAAGGCGGGCTGAAGCGCTCCAGGTGGCCTACTTGCAGCACGAGGCCCTTCCTTGCGGCGAGGTCGATCAGCTTCTGCGCCTCCGCCGGGTGGGCCGCAACCGGCTTCTCGACGAAGACGTGGACGCCGTTTTCAAGGAGCTCCCTCGCCACGGGGTAATGGGAGTCCGTCGTAGACGCGATCACCGCGGCCTGCAAGCCGTCGGCCAGGGTGTTGCGGTAGTCCTCCTCGGCCGGAACGCCGTGCTCCCCGGCCGCCGCTTGCGCGGCCGCCCTGTCCGCGTCCACTATGCAGGTGAGCGTCACATCCCTCATGGCTGCGAGCTTTCGGGCGTGGATCCTGCCCATGTGGCCCGCCCCGATGAGGCACAGCCTTAACGGCATATGCCCCTCTCCGATGCGCGGACGAACGCGACGAGCTCCCTGATGTGCTCGCCTTTAAGCTGTTTTTCGATGGTTTCGAGAGATGCTTCAAGGGACAAGGACGAGCGGAAGAGGAGGCGGTAAGCCTTCTTCAGCGTTGCGATCTCTTCTTTCGAAAAGCCCCGCCTCTCCAGGCCGACTACGTTCAGCCCGTAAAGGGTGGCCCTGTTGCCTGCCGCCATGACAAAAGGCGGGACGTCTTTGGGCACGCCGGTAAGGCCGCTGACGAAGGCGTACTTCCCCACCCTGCAGAACTGGTGGATCGCGCAGAGGCCGGAAAGTATGGCGAAGTCGTCCACGTGCACGTGGCCGCCGAGGGTGGCGCAGTTCGCCATGATTACGTTGTCCCCCACGACACAGTCGTGGGCGATATGGCTGTATGCCATGATGAAATTGTTGCTCCCCACCCTGGTGCAGCCGCTCGCCTTCGTGCCCCTGTTGATCGTCACGTATTCCCTGATGACGTTATTGTCCCCGACGATGCACGTCGTCTCCTCGCCCCTGTACGTGATGTCCTGGGGAGGGCCGCCCAGGGAGACGAAGGGATGGACCGTGCAGGACCGCCCGACGGTGGTCGCCCCGTCTACCGACACGTGGCTGATAAGCCGCGTTTTAGAGCCGATCACGGCCTTTCCACCGACTACGCAGTAGGGGCCTATCCGGGCGTCGCCCGCTATCTGTGCCCCCTCCTCAACAACGGCCGTCGGGTGTATCATAAAATCTCCTCATTCTGCTGGAGCACCGCCATGAGCTGCGCCTCAGCCACCTTTTTCCCGTCAACGAACGCCTGCGCGTTAAAGACCCACATCTCCCGCCTGTGCTTGACGACCTCCAGCACCAGCTTCAACTGGTCGCCGGGCGTAACGGGCCTTCTGAACCTCGCCCCGTCGATGCCGACGAAGCGGACGTCCCCCTTGAGGTCGGGGTTCGATTTGAATGCCAGGATGCCCCCCGTCTGCGCCAGGGCCTCAATGATAAGGACGCCCGGCATGATCGGCTTCCCAGGGAAGTGACCGGGGAAGAAGGGCTCGTTGAAGGTTACGTTCTTCAGGCCTACGATCCTCTTTCCCGGCTCGTACTCCACGATCCGGTCAACAAGGAGGAAAGGGAACGCATGGGGCAGCAATCTCTGGATCTCGTTGATCTCGATCATTCTTCTTCGCCTTTGCGTATGGTCTCTTCGATCCTGCGCATCCGCTCGAACAGCTCGGGCAGCCTTTTCAGGCAGGCCTGGAGCCTGAGCCACTCGCGGTGCGGCAGGTGAGGGTTGCCGGCGATTACGGCGCCTGCCTTGACGTCCTTCGTAATACCAGTGCCCCCGGCAGCCATGACCCCGTCGCCTATCTCGACGTGGTCCCTTACTCCTACTTTGCCGCCCAATACGACGTTTCTCCCCAGCCTCGTGCTGCCCGCTATGCCGACCTCAGAGGCAAGGATCGAGTTCTCCCCGATAGCTACGTTGTGCGCCACCTGGACCAGGTTGTCTATCTTCGTCCCCTGCCCGATGACCGTCTTGCCGAGAGAGCCCCTGTCTATGCAAGTGTTCGCCCCGATCTCGACGTCGTCCCCGATCTCAAGAAAGCCCAGTTGGGGGATTTTCCTGTGGCGGCTGCCGTCCCAGACGTAGCCGAAGCCGTCCGAGCCGAGGACGGCTCCCGCGTGGATTATGACCCTCCTGCCTATGCGCGTCCCGCCGTAAACGGAGACGTTTGGGTAGATCACCGTACCCGCCCCCACCCTCGCGCCGGGACCGATGAAACAGAAAGGATGGACCACCGCGTCTTCTTCGATGACCGCCCCGCTCTCGACGCACGCGTAAGAAAGGACAGCCGCCCGCGGGGAGACTACGGCGTCATGGGCAACGCGGGCGTCAGGGCTGACGCCCCGCGGCACATCGCGCGTCTTCTCGAAGATAGCGGCGACTTCGGCGTAGGCAACGCCGGGGTTCTCGACGAGCACCGCGTTCTTCCCTGCGAGAAGCGCCGGGTCCGTCTCCTTGCCCGCTATAACGGCCGTCGCCTCCGAGGCTGCAAGGAATTTCTCGAAGCCTTTGTTGAGGAGGAAGGCGATGTCGCCCTTGCGCGCCTCCTTCAGCGCCGCTATGCCGGTGATATCCGCCTCGCCGTCACCGACCAGGACGCCCCCGGTCCTCGACGCTATCTCCCTCAGCTTTATCATTTTCTGCCGGGCGCCGGCGCCTGCGGTGCGGGCGCCTGTGAGGCGGGCGCATGCGCAACAGGCTTCTTCCTGGCCCATTCGTTATAGAGGGCAATCACTTTGTCTGTAACGTCCGACGAAGCCGCCGCAAAAAGGATGCCGGCCTGGGTCTTCTCCAATATGAGCGTATACTTCTCGCTCTCCCCCATCCCTTTTATGACCTCTTCGAGGTCCTTTAGGATCTTCTGGATGAACTCCTGGTCCTTTTGCTGCAGCTCGGCCTGGTAGTCGTTCGTGATCCTCTGGTAGTCCTTCAGCTTCGCCTGGTACTGCTTCTCTTTTTCCGACCGCGCCTCCGGCGTCAGCATGACAGACTGTTTTTCCAGGGCGTCTTTCAGCCTCTGAAGCTCGTCCTGCCTCTGGCCGACCTCTTTCTTGCGCTTGTCAAGCTCTTCGCTGAGCGCCTTCCGCGCTTCTTTTCCTCTGTCAGACTCTATCATCACCTTCTGCAGGTCTACGTACCCTAGCCTGACCGCAGGCGCCTGGGCCTGTGCCGCAAAAGGCGCGAGGATCAACGCAAGCAAAGCAACCGATACAAAGCATCTTCTCATAATTCCTCCTAAAATGGTCTGCCCATCGAAAAGTCGAAGACATTGCTCTTCTCACCCGACTTCCTGTCCAGGTTGAAGCCCAGCTCCACCGTAATCGGGCCCATAGGCGAGAACCACCGTATGCCGATGCCTGACGCCGGGCGCAGGGATTGAAAGAAATTGTTGTTGTTGAAGCCTTTGCCGTAATCGAAAAAGATGAAACCTTTCAGGCCGGCCGGCTTATATATGTTGAAAATCCACTCCGTGTTGAAGTACAGCTCGTTCAGGGCCCCGATGACGTCGCCCGTCAGGGGGTCCAGCGGACCTGCCGCGCCGTACTGGAAGCCCCTCATCGTCTGGATGCCGCCGACGAAGAACCTTTCGAAAACAGGCACAACCTTCCCGCCATAGCCCGTGATGTTGCCTGCGGTGCCCCTAAGGAAAAACGTCGTGTCCCATTTGAAGGGTATATACTGGCCGTAGGAGAGGATCGCTTTGTAGAACTTGTTCTGGCCCCCGAAAGAGGTCGACGCGTCTTCGAGGAAGAGACTCGAGATGGAACCCCTGCTCGGATTCATTATGTCGTCTATCGTATTCCTCATGAAGCTGACGTTGAACGCGGCCGTCGAGCTCGACCCGGCCTGGCTCTCTATGAAGCTGCCTACGCCGGCCGATATGTTGTAGACCTCGATATTCTGGTACCTGTACCCGAGGGCGCCCCTTATGAATTCGGTCAGGGGGCGGGAGACCGTAATGCCTCCGCCGGACCCCTTGTAATCGTAAGTGCTGAATATCCTCTGGGTATTGAAAATGTTGTATGAAGTCGAAAAGTCCTTGTCAAAGGTATATGGCTGGTTGAAGGTCAGGTTGTAAAGGTGCGCTATCGAGCTGATCTGGGCGGAGAGGTAGGCGCCGTTGCCCGTGCCCAGAATGTTCACCTGGCTTATGCTGCCGCTGAGCAAGGCCTTTTCATACGTGCTGTAGCCTACGCCTAAAGAAATGGTGCCCGTCGGCTTCTCCTCGACGATCACGTCCAGGTTCATCTTGTCCGGCTCGTCCGTCTTGATCGTCTTCAGCTCCTCGGACTTGAAGAACGTGGTATTCCTCAGCCTCCTCTTGCTCCATTTCATTTTCGTCGCGGAATAGAGGTCCCCTTCCCCAAACCGGAGCTCGCGCCTTATGACGTTGTCCTTCGTCTTGATATTGCCTATGATGTTGATGCGGTTGAAGTAGACTTCGGAGCCTTTGGCTATGTCGAATGTAACGTTCACCGTCTTCGGCTCGTCGTTGATCTGCGTCATGGGGGCCACATCGACGAATGCATATCCCTTGTCCTGGTATATATCCGTCAATGTGCCGACGTCGTCGTGGAAAAGGCTGGCCCGGAAGGTGTCGCCCGTCTTGGTCTTCAGCTTTTTCTTGACAACGGCGTCTTCAACGATGAGGTCGCCCTTTACCTCCACCTTTCCTACCTTAAAGAGCTGCCCTTCCTCCAGGGCTATATCTACGGTGATCGCCTTTCCGTCAGGCGAGACGTGCACCACCGGCTGTTCCACCTTGATCCTGACGTAGCCGTAGTCGTGATATAGGGCTTCGATATTCTTCTTGTCCTCCTCCAGGGCCTCCTCGTCCAGAACGCCCGAGCCCGTGACCCAGGAGAACCACCCCTTCACCCTCGTCCTCATCACTCCGTTGAGCTTGCTCGCCTTGAGGTGTTTGTTCCCATGGAAGGTGACCTTGCGCACGTAAGCCCTTTGCGGCTCTTCTATGACGAACCGCACTTCCGCCTTGTAGCCTTTTTCCGTGTCGATCTCGAAATTGACCCTGGCTGCGTAATAGCCCTTCCCGGAGTACAATTTCTTAATCTCCTCGACGCTTTCCTTCACCTTCTCGATGTTGAGGACGGTCCCCGATTTTATCTTCAACTTGTCCCGTATGTCCGCGGTCTTCACCTTTTTGTTGCCCGCTATGTAAATGGCGCTGATTGGGGGCCTCTCGATCACGACGAAGGTTACGACCTTGCCCTTCTCCGTGTCCTTCACGTCCACCATCACGTCGCTGAAAAAACCGGTTTTATAAATATTTTTCAGGTCTTCCCCGACCTTGGCCGCGTCATAGACCTCGCCCTCCCTGGTCTTGACCGCGTTGAAGACCACCCCTCTGTCGATCCTCTCATTGCCTATCACGTCAACCTTTGCGACCTTCTCATTCTCCGCCGCAAGCAAAAGGCCTGAATAGACACAACAAAACGCGAGGAATAAAGCCAGTACTCTCATTCAGATAGCAAAATTATCAGATAAAGGGAGAATTGTAAAGGCAAAAAGGTCATGCAGGATTCCCCAGGCCGACAAACCACGCTTGCGCGCCCCATAAACCGCGATTAGAGTTACGGAAAGCACCCAATCCATTGCAATAAATACCCTGCTGCAAGCAGCAGGGTATTTAGCGAGGGGGGACGACCCGCAAGCGGGTACCCCGGCGAGCTTGCTCGCGGAGGGGGCGCCGGGGTACCCGCGCGGCAGGACGCCGCGTGGGTCGCCAATAATTGGCTGCCGTAAGGTGTGCCGAAGCTCCACGGATGATGTTAGGATGCAAAAAGCGCGGAGACGAAAGGGTAAGCAAAAGAACTTTTGTGATGGGAGCGGAATAAAAAGGGGGAAATGATATTATCCCTGATAGCTTGCTACAGGGAATCAACAAGTTGAAAGGGGGGCCGCATGGAGAACGTAAAGGAGCTCCGGCAGCAGATCGTCTCAGGGATGAAGCGGTGGGAAGGGATCGAGGACGCAGCCCTCGCCTCCGCGTCGAGCATCATCGAAAAGACGCGAAATCCGTTTATCCGGCTCGTTATGGAGACCATACGGCGCGACACCGGGACGCACCACACCGTGCAGGAATGGATCGCCGGCAGCATCGCAGACGATGCCGCATCCCTCACGTACGAAGAGATGGACCTCATATGGAGGGAGGTCGAGCGCCACATGGAGATGGAGCGACAGATGGCGGCCATGGTGAAAGAAATGCTCGCCGCCGTTGCCGGCAAGCGGATGGTAATGCAGGAATACCTTCTCAATTTCCTGCTGGAGGACGAGACGAAGCACGCCCATCTCCTGGAGCGTCTGGAGAAGATAAAGATGGGTCTGCTGCCCTGAAAGACTGCGGCCCCCTCCCCTAAAAGACCGCCGGGCCGGGCGTCCCTTGACCGTTCGGCCGTGCCATTATCGGCGCGCCAAAGCGGCCTTTGTAGACAGGACCGATGGGCCCGCCGGGAAACTCCGGGTCGGTTGTCCCATAAAAAAGGCCGGAAAAGAGAAGACTGGAAAAAGTTAAGGGAAAGCCTGTATAATAAAAGGTCGCCGGACAGGCGGCCACGGCCGGCGATCCCGATGCCGACGTAGCTCAGTGGTAGAGCAAGTGATTCGTAATCACTAGGTCCGGGGTTCAAATCCCCGCGTCGGCTTTTATTTTTCAGCACTTCAGATTTCCGAAAATACGACTTTATCCAACTCCTATCCAACATTTTTGCCTCTAACAGGAAAAAGCACGCTCCCGGTAATGTGTCAAGACGGGCGATCAACGTGCAGCGGTTGACTACCACGCAATCCCCTACTTTTGTAAATATGTAAATAGTCCTGAGCTTTGGTAAAGCCCAATCTTGCGGCCACCTTAAGGTCGATACGCCCTCATACTTCCCGACAACAACTTTTGGTTATACCTTGGGATAACATAAACGGTAATTAAGATGAACCCTTTTGCCGACGAGGGGAACGGTCAGAGAAAGCGGCGCGCGGGCAGGCTTTAACTGCGGGTGGTTTGTTCATTCTGCTGCTGCTTTGCCGAGGCGGTCAGGAAGCGAGACGGGGGCGTAAGACCGGACTAGTCTGACCGTTAGGGCTCAACGTATCCCGTCCGCCCGCCTGAGAAGCCCTGACGCGCCGTCAGTTATCGCCTGTGCAAACTCGACATCTTCCATATTGGCGTCCACCTCGACGACCTCGATCTCCCGTTTCAGCTTTTTCCTCAACGTCTTGGAGAATGCGGCGTCTCCTTCGGGATCGTAGGTCGGACTGCCCGGCCTGTCCACCGAGGACCAGCCCCGAAGGGGTATAACTAGCTTGACGGGCCCTGTGGCCTTATTCAATTTGAAGGCGAATGCCTCAGCGATCTTCCGCAGTTCCCGGGGTGTGGCCCGCAGCCACGTGCGGAGCCGGTCCAGCTCGTATCTGGGCCTTCCGGCAAATGAAAGGCGCGACCGCAGCGGCGTTATATGGTTTACGCTGCAAGTCGAGATGACTTGCGGGATGCCGCGCTTCCCGGCGGCCTCGAGCCGGTCCGGCCCTGCGTCCCTGGCGAACCCATAAAGATTTTCGCCCACGCCTCCCGGCGCAAGGTCTATCACGCCCCGGAAATGTCCGGCCCCGATCATCTCCTCCATGGTCCGGTCTCCGACGCCGTTGGCATGAAATCCAACCACCTCGTAGCCTTCGGCCTCAAGGGCGGCCCGGACGAAGCTTGCGCACTTTTCACAAGGGCTCATCATGGTCATAGCTACCGCCCGTTTTGCATCGATCTTAAAATCGATGACGGGACCGCGCAGCATGGCGCAAAAGGCGCACGCCGCCCTTTCGAGAACGTTGCGGACGGGGTTGGAGAGACCTGCGATCTCCACAACCGAGTGGAAGAACATTATGTCGCTCGTCTTCAGGAAGAGGCTGGAAAGGCCGCGCATCGCGGCGGCGGATGAGACCATGACCTTCGGAAGGCCGAAGGGGAGGACCTGCATGACCGGAGCGATTACAAAGGTGCCGGTATAGCCTCCGATCCCGATTATGCCGCCGATCCTCCCTTCCGCCGTCAGTCTCGATGCGATGAGGGAAGCGCCGGTTACCATCGTCTCCATGTTCACAGCCATGTCCCTGGAGCCGCTCAGCTCCTTCAGGCTGCTTCCACCGGCATGGGCCACCTCATCGGCCGTGATTTCTGCCCTTAGCGGCGTCTCTCCATATCTCATGGAGATGTCCATAGGCAAAGGCTGCGCGCCGCCGGCCCTGATCGCCCGATCCAGATAGAGCGCCTCGGCGCCTTTCGTGTTCATCGTGGCGAGAAGCAGGACAGGGAGGCTCATTTTTTTTCCATGTACCTCCAGGAGACGGAGGCTTTCCGTATCTCTTCCAGGGGCAGATCGACAAAGAAGCCGCGGTCGCGGATATACTCGACGTTCAGCCTCCCATCGTTAGTGCGCAAGGGCAGCATCGCGTCGTCCTTCCCGTTAAACTCAACGGGCGTAACGTTCATCTTCTCGCAGTACGCACGGTCGTAGGTGGGGGTCGCCTTGACCCAGCGGCCGTCTATATAGAGGTCCGTCAAGCCGTGATAGGGAAAGACGTTGCTGCCCCTTTTCGAGACGAGCTCCGGAGAGGTGAGGTGAGCGCGTATTTCTGCGAATCTCAGTCTCGCGGGGATGCCGGCGGCCCTGGCCAGGGCGGCGAGCAGGACGGCCTTTTGAACGCAGTATCCTTCTTTGACGGCGAGGACGTGGCTGGCCTTGAAGTCGGTATCTGCCGGCCTGGCCGCGTAGACGTTATATCTAATCTCATCTCTCACGAAAGAGAAGAGGCGAACGGCCTTGTCCTTCGCCTCTGCGAGGTGAGCCGTCAGCTCCTTTGACTTTTCCTTCACGTCGTGATGGTCGCAGTCGAGAAAGAAGGTCGAGCGCAGGCAGCGCTCCTCGTCGGCCGGTATATTCAACTTGTTGGTTCCCTGTGGCTTGCTACCGTGATAATATCGTTTTCCCCTTCTATTCCACTCCATCATAAGAGTCGTTTTACTCGCCCTTTCGTTCCCGTGCTTTTTGCATCCGACTGTCATCCTCGGAGTTTTGGCAGACCCTACCGAAGCAATCATTGGGGCTCAGCGCCCCCTCCGCGCAACTGCCTGTTTTAGCCGGGTACCCGCGTGCTCCCAACTCTTCGTTCGCGGGTGGCACCCCCTCACTAAATACCCTGCTGCTTGCAGCAGGGTATTTTATTCCTCTACCAGTGTAAGCGCGTTTGGGGCGCACCACTTAACGCACTGGGGGTTTGGCGGTTCTCCGCAGAAGTCGCACTTGAGGGGAATACCCGTATCAGGCTCCTTATATACCGATTTTGCGGGGCAAGACGCCCTGCAAAGGACGCATCCGTCCACCTCAACGCCTTCCAACACCCGTATACCCTCCGAGTTGCAGGCGGCTTCCGTATAGGGGCCTGCAATGACGGGCAGGCAAAACTCTTCGCCCACGAAAACCCTGATGCGCGACCGCCAGGGGTTGACGGCCCCCGTATGTGCCAGAGAGCAGGCGATCTCGCACTGCTTGCAACCCGTGCATATCTTATGATCGATCTTTATCCTCATTCGAGGTCCGCCCCCTCATCGTCCAGCCCCACCTCGTGCAGCTTCTCCCTGGTAGGCGCTCCATTCTCGTCCCATTCCCTCAACCGGTAATACTCGACGAGCAGCGCGTCAAGGGGGACCACCCTGTTCTTCACACGGGGCTCGTTGGTTATGCGAGGCGGGAGGGCGTCGTCCTTCCGCGTAATGCCCGCCTTCATGTTAAACAAGCGCTCCAGGTTCCAGATTTTCTCGCCGAGCTTGTTCACCCCTTCCTGGGTATACTCGATTCCTGTGACATAAGTCAACCATTCGGCAAGCTTCTCCCCCCAGAGGGGACCGTGGTAGATGATCCAGCAAAGAACACCCGAATCGGCGGCCGCTATATAGTCCTGGTCTTTCTTCGTAAACTCTACAAAACGTGCCGGGTCCTTCCGGCCTTCATAAAAGGGCATCGTCGATTTCGTATGCGCCCCTCCCGTATTCGAAGTGGCATACTGCAAGCCGAGGGCATCGAATGCCTGCGGGTGCCAGGCGGGTATGCCCATGCCCTTTATGCCCATGAACAGCTCCGGGTGGCCGTATTTCCCGGCAAAGGCCAATCCCCCTTCTGCCATGAGATTGCCGATCCCCTCTCTGTAAGCTATTTTCTTGAGCAGCAGGAACATGTTCGTGCTGCCGAATTCCAGGTGAAAGCCGAGGTCCTCTTCGGGAAGGTGGCCCTCCTCGAAAAGCTCCATGGCGCAAGAGATCATGGCGCCCGTCGTGATCGTATCCATGCCCAGCTCGTTGCACAGGTAATTGGCCCGGCAGACGTCCTCCATGTCCCCGAGACCGCAGTTCGCCCCCAAAAGGGCCATCGTCTCGTGCTCTGGGCCTTTCGCCGTCAGCGGGTATTCCGGGTCCTTTATGCGGCTTCTCTTCCCGCAGGAGAAGGGGCACGCAAAGCACGCTTCGTCGCGCACCCGGATCAGGTCGCGGATGACCTCCGGGTTCTCATACTTTACAAACGCCTCGGAGTAGCCGGACTTGAAGTTGAACGTTGCCTGGCTCTTGCTTGCATTGGCCCGGCCGGGCAGCGACCAGGTGCCGTACCTCCTCCGCTTGTAGAACTCGCCGTTTTCCAGGGCCTCCTGATAAAAGGCCATGACGCCGTTTCTGAAGCCTTCTACATCGGCGATGCTGACCTGCCCCGTCCCCAGGGCGGCCACCGCCTTCAGGTTCTTCGACCCCATGACCGCTCCCAACCCTGAGCGCCCGGCGGCGCGCCCGCCGTCGGACATGATGCAGGCGAACCGCACCATGTTCTCCCCTGCCGGGCCTATATCGGCGATGCCCATGCTGTTGAGCGCCCAGTTGTCGAGATCATATTTCTTTTTCATATCCTCCCGGACGATCTTCTCCGTCTCGGAGGAGAGCTTCCCCCACAGGTGGCCTGCCGGCACTATCTCCACCTGATCGTTGCGGATAGTCACGTAGACCGGCCCGGGCGACTTACCCTCGAAGATAAGCAGGTCGTATCCTGAGTATTTCAAGTTCGAGCCGAAATAGCCTCCGCAGCAGGGGCTCGATACGCAATTGCTGAGAGGAGACTTGGCGGATACGATGAAGCGGCTTGCCGCCGGGGCGCCGCTGCCCGTCAGGGGACCTGTCGCAAAAATAAGCTTATTCTCCGGGCTCAAGGGGTCTATCGACGGATTCACTTCGTCGAAGAGGATCCTGCTGCACATGCCTCTCCCGCCGATATACCCCCTCATCAGGGACGCCGGCATCTCCTCTACACGGCTCGTGCCCGTCGGAAGGTCGATCCTCAATATCTTGCCGTGCCAGCCGAACATATCAACCCCCGCCCAGAGGGCCCGTACGCGTCTCGCCGCTGTTGAAAGGGCCGAGCATCCTGACCGCTTCCGTCATCTGGTTCACAATCCCGGCAAAGCGGACGCCCTCTGAAGCCGACACCCAGTCGAGCCGCACCCTGTTTTCTTCCACCCCGAAATCCGCCAGCACCTTCTTGAAAAGTGCCATCCTCACGGCCGTTTTGTAGTTTCCTTCGAGGTAATGGCATTCACCCGGATGGCACCCGAGGACGAGCACCCCATCCGCTCCTCCCTGAAGGGCTTCTAGAATGAAATAGGGTTCCACCCTGCCGCTGCACATGACGCGGATGATGCGGATGTTAGGGGCATACTGTATCCTGGAAGTGCCGGCCAGGTCGGCCCCTGCATACGAGCACCAGTTGCACGTGAAAACGAGTATCTTCGGCTCGAACTGCCTCACCTAATACCTCACATCGCGAAGGCGGCGTGTATCTCCGCCAAAATCTGGTCCGTAGTAAAATACTTTCCCGTCATCGCGCCGCTGGGACACGCTGCCACGCACGCGCCGCACCCTTTGCAAAGCGCCTGGTTGACGACGGAGACGCCTTTTTCCTCGTCTTTCCGCACTGCCTCGTAAGGACAGGTCGCCACGCAAAGCCGGCACCCGCTGCAGCGCGATTCCTCTACCTGAGCAACGGCCGCCTGCCCCTCTATGCTTTCCTGCGTCAGCACCGCAAGCGCCCTTGACGCAGCGGCTTCGGCCTGGGCGATGCTCTCGTCTATGAACTTGGGGCTGTGGGCGGTGCCGCACATGAAGATGCCGTCCGTGGAGAAATCGACGGGGCGCAGCTTCATATGGGCCTCCAGGAAGAAGCCGTCCTCGTTCAGGGGGACCTTGAGCATTTGGGAGAGGGCGCGATTAGCGGACGGCGGAACGGAGGCGGCCGCCAGGCAGACGAGGCCCGCGTCGAGCTGTAGTTTGCGCCCCAGGATGGGCTCCGTCACGGTCAGCCTCAAAAGGGACTTCCCGTCTTCTTCGACCGCGGCGATATCGGGCGGGTCCTCGGGCTGGTAACGGATAAAAACGACGCCCTGGTCCGAGGCCTTCTTATAATAATCTTCCTTGAATCCATACGTCCTCATATCGCGGTATAGGACGTAAACGTCCATCTCCGGCTTGAGCCCTTTCAGCTTCAGCGCGCTCCTTACCGAATGGGAGCAGCAGACGCGGCTGCAATACGGCCTCTCTTCGTTTCTCGACCCCACACACTGGATGAAGACCGCCGTATCGGCGTCCTTCACTATGTCGCCGCCTCTCCCGATCATCTCATCGAGGTCGAGAAGCGTCACCACCCTGGGGTCCTTGCCGTAGAGATATTCGTCGGGCCTGAACTCTTCGGCCCCCGATGCCACTATAGTCACGCCGTGCGCAACCTGCACGGGCGCGTCGCTCCCATCCACGGCGATCGTCGAAGAGAAGTTGCCCACATAGCCCGAATGCTCTACCAGCTCTGCCCGTGTCACGACTTCGATGAGCTCCGTTGCATGGACCTCAGAGACAAGGCGCTCCACCAGCGCCCGCACGTCGCTCCCTTCCAGCGTTTCGGGTATCCTCGTCGATAATCCGCCCAGCGTATCGTTCTTCTCGATCAGGCAAACCTTGATCCCCTGACGGGCCAGGGCCAAACCGGCCGTCATCCCCGCGACGCCCCCTCCGATCACCAGCGCCGCCCGGGTCACCCCATAACTCGCCCGGTAAAGGGGCCAAAGCAACAGCACCTTTGCAGCGGCCATCCTGATCAGGTCCTGCGCCTTTATTGTAGCGGCCGCCCTGTCTCCCATGTGGACAAAGGAACAGTGTTCTCTGATGTTGGCAAACTGGAAAAGGAAGGGATTGAGGCCCGCCTCTCTCAGGGCGTCCTGAAATACCGGCTCGTGCGTCCTCGGGGTGCAGGCAGCCACTACGACCCGATTGAGCTTCTCCTGCTTGATGGCTTCCACTATGTGCCTTACCGAGTCGACGGAGCACGCAAATGTTTCCTCCGCTACGTGGGCGACGCCGGGAAGTCCTTTTGCGTACCGGACGACTTGCGGCACGTTGACGACCTTCGCTATATTTGTTCCGCAGTCGCAGACGAAGATCCCCGTGCGGGGCTCTTCCCCGCCTACGTCCCGCTCCTGGGGATATGTCTTTTCCTCCACCATGGTCCCGCGCGCCTCGAAGAGCATCTGGGAAGCGAGGGACGCGGCCCCGCTGGCCATGGTGACGGCGTCCGGGATGTCCATCGGGGCGTGGAAGACGCCGCACGAGAAAATACCTTCCCTCGATGTCTCCATAGGTGAAAAGTCCGGGCTCCAGCAGAAGCCGTGACTGTTCAGATCGATTGCCAGGCAATCGGCGAGCTCGCGGTTTCCCGGAGAAGGCGCCAAGCCGACCGAGAGGACAACGAGATCGAACTCTTCGTCCTTTACCCCGGTCCCGTTGATGCGGTACCTGAGGACGACGCTGCCGCTTTCGGTGCGCTCCCCCAGGATGGAAGCCTTGCTCCATATATAGCGCACGCCCTCCATCGCCTTGGCCCTCTCGTAGAAGCGCTCGAACCCTTTACCATAAGCGCGGATGTCGTTGTGCAGGATTACCGCTTCGATCTCCGGATGGTGCTCTTTCGACAATATGAGCTGCTTCGTCGCGTACATGCAGCATACGGCGGAACAGTAAGAACAGCCTGATGTCTCATCCCGCGACCCTACGCACTGCACCCATGCTATTTTGTGCGGCACCTTTCCGTCGGACGGCCGGCGCAATTCACCGCCATTGGGCCCGGAGGCGCTGATTATGCGCTCGAACTCCAGGCCGGTTACCACGTTGGCGAGCCGCCGGTATCCGTACTGGGTCTGCGCCATCGGGTCGAAGGCGTCGTATCCGGGCGCGAGGATAAGGCAGCCGACCCGCGCCGTGATCTTCTTCGGCTGCATCCTGAAATCGATAGCTTTACCCTTGCACGTGGGCACGCATATCTGGCATATCTTTCTTTTTAGAAACAGGCAGTTTCCGGCGTCTACGACGGAGGCCGCCGGGACCGCCTGCGGAAAATGGACATGGATGCACTTCTTCTTTGCAAGGCCCTGGTTGTATGAGTCGGGAACATAGACAGGACAGTATTCTGCGCAGGTGCCGCACCCCGTGCACTTCTCTTCATCGACGTAGCGCGGCTCCTCCACCAGGCGGACTTCGAAGTTCCCCGCTTCTCCATCTACGCCCTCGACACGGGTGTTGGTAAGTATCGTGATGTTCGGATTTGTGGCGCATTCGATGAACTTGGGGGAGAGGATGCACATGGAGCAGTCGTTCGTCGGAAAGGTCTTGTCGAGCTGGGACATCTTTCCCCCGATGGCAGGGGCCTTGTCGACAAGATAGACCCTGAACCCGGAGGCCGCGGCGTCGAGAGCGGCCTGTATGCCGCCTACTCCGGCGCCAACGACCATTACCGCTCCTATCCTCGCTGAGGGCGCGGGACCTTCGGACGGCGCGCTCATAGCGCCTCACTTACGATCTCTGAGATGTCCTTGATCTCCAAAATATCTTCTTTTCCCATAGTAAGGACGCTGTCCTTGAAGTTCAGGATACAGTAAGGGCAGGCGGTGGCAAGCACTTCGGCGCCGGCCGCTATTGCCTGCTCGACAAGCGTGTCCGAGAAGCGCTCGCCTTTCTTCGTCTCCATCCAGATCCTCGCGCCGCCGCCGCCGCAGCACAGACTATTTTCCCTGGCATTTACCTCATCCATAAGCGTCAGGCCGGGGATCCTCGAAAGGACCTTGCGCGGCTCGTCGTAGACCCCGTTGTGGCGTCCCAGGTAGCAGGGATCGTGGTAGACCACTCTCTTCGCGAAAGGCTTATCGAAGGAAAGCCGCCCTTCCCCGATGAGGCCGGCCAGGTACTGGACGAGATGGGCTACGCCAAATTCTCCCCCCAGTTGCGGATACTCATTCTTGAAGGTTTCGTAGCAGTGGGGCGATGTGACGATCAGCTCGCCGATCCCCGATGCATGGAGCGCCTTTATGTTGGCGGCGGCAAGGCTTTCGAAGAGGGCGTAGTTGCCCGCCTTTCGCACGCTTTCGCCGCAGCAGCTCTCCCCGGCGCCGAGAATGCCGAAGTTTGCGCCGGTTTCCTTGAGTATCCTGGCCGTCTGGCGGGCCACATTCATCATCTTGGCGTCGAAGGCGGGCACGCAGCACGAGAAATATGCGATCCGCGTCTCGCTGCCCACGGCCGGCACGCCGAGGCTCCGGGCCCAGTCGGCCCTTTCTTCCCTGGCCCCGCCCCAGGGGTTCCCCGCGCTCTTCAGGCTCGCCATGGCGCTCTTAAGGCTCGCGGGGACGGCGCGGGCGACGCTGCTCATGGTGATGTTCCGGACGGCGCGGATCACGTCCGTAATGGCTACGCCCCTGGGACAGCGGCTCACGCACATATGGCAGGTCGAGCAGAGCCACCAGTCTTCCTCGCCGGGCTCCACCAGACCGAACTTCGACTCGGTGATCTTCTTGTGGGGCGTGAATGTCCGTACGTTATTCCAGGGACAGCTCGCCGTACACAGGCCGCATTGGAAGCAGCTGCGGAATGCCTCCCCACCGGCCTCCCTGATCATCTCGATTGCTTCCTTGAAGGGAGCTTCCGCGTCTTGCGCCGGTCTTACCTTGGTCATTGCACTTTCTGCTTTTCGCCCCTGCCGGCCATCACCTCGAGGAGCTTTCGGGACATGGCATCCGCAAAGGCCTCGTCTTCCATCGAGCACTCCATTTCGATGAGCTCGATCCCGTCCCGTATTTTCAGGTGACGCTTGAGGCTCTCGACAAAAACCGCGTCCGTTTCCGGCTCGAAGAGTGGGCCGCCCTCGACACTCAGAGACGAGAACCCTTTCAAGGGGATATAGATAAATGCCGGGCCTTTTGCCCGATTCAGCTTTTCAGCGAACGCCTTCGCGATCTTTTCCATCTCGTCCTTTGTCGTGCGGGCCTGGACCCGCATCTCGTCCTGTATGTAGAGCTTCCGCTTCTCTATCTGCATCTCTTTCCACATGGGGTCGTTCAATCGCCGCGTGTAAGGCCCGCAGCTAAGCGCCTCGAACCCGCAGGGCGTCAATATGACCGGGACCCCCTTGCTCAGCTCCACGTCCAGCCTGTCAAGGCCGGCGGAACGGTTGCCCCCGAGCATGGCCTCGGACAAGCCCGCCGGCACGAGGTCTATAACTGCGTCGAAGGCGCCATCGCCGATCATCTCCTCCATGATCCGGTCGCCGACCCCCTGCGCATGGAAGGGGATCACTTCAAGGCCTTCCGAGGCGCATCGGGCGCGCACCCTCTGGGCGCATATCTCGGCGAAGGCGAATTCGGATATCGCCACCTGTTTCCCGGCATCGCTCTCCCGCACCCGTTCTACCCCGGCGACGCCCGCAATCAACCCTGCAAACCGTCTCAGCAGGTCTTTGACGAACCTGTTGAGGCCGTTGATGTCGAGACACGAGTGGAAGATGACTATATCCTTGTGCGCGAAATAGCGGGCCGCATACGCGGGCATGGCGGCAGAGCTGGAAAGGATAAGCTTGGGAAAACCGAAGGGGAGGGTCCGCATCACCGTGGAGATAAAGAGCGTGTTGGTCGCCCCCCCGAAACCGGCTATGGCGTCTATTGCGTGCTCTTCATAAAGCTTCCTGGCGATGGCGATGCACCCTGCCATCATCGGCTCGGTGATCGTCGCCGTGCCTTTCCGGGCAGATATCTCGTAAAAATCGGCGCCGCCGGAGCGGGCCACCTCGACGCACGTATAATCGGCCCCTTCCCGCTTGTGGGGCCTCATCGCCATATCGACAATAATAACCTTGCAGCCGAGGCCTTCCAGCAGACCTTTAAGAAAAAAGGCCTCTTCCCCCCTCGTATCGAGCGCCGTCAGCAACAGGACTGCGGGCATCTGCTTTCGTCTCCTCTTGTGTATATCGTCCTCGCGGTCCCAAAACCCCCTAAGCCGGTGGCCCCTGCCGCGTCCGGGTTTTCTACGGTTCTGCTGCCAGCCCTTAATGCATGGCCCTCCCGCCATTAACCAAGATCGTCTGACCCGATATGAAATCCGCCGCGTCCGACGACAGGAATATCGTGACCCCCACGATATCCGCCGGCATGCCCAATCGCTTGAGAGGGGTCCTTGACACGTCATATTTCGCCACGTCGGCGATCGTCCTGCTCGCCTCCGTGTCCGTGAAACCGGGGGCAACTGCGTTAACGGTTATATTGTCAGGGCCGAGCTCGGCGGCGAGCGCCCGCGTCAGCCCCAAGACGCCGCCCTTAGAGGCAACGTAGTGGGCAAAGCCGTGCGAGCCGGTGAATAACGTCTCTGAAGCCAGGTTAACGATTTTGCCTTTTCCCTGGGCTTTCATGTAAGGGTAAACGGCCTGCGTGCAGAGCCAGGGGCCCTTGACGTTGATGGCCATCATCCGGTCCCACTCCTGGACCGTTATCGCGTTAAAGGGCCGCCGCTCCACGCCGAAGTAATAGGCGGCGTTGTTGACCAGGACGTCGATCTTTCCGAACCTCTTGACCGTCCCTTCGGCCATCTCCTTCAGCCCCTCCGCGTCGGTCACGTCCGCCTTGAACCAGATGCACTCGCCGCCCTTTGCCGACACTTCCTCTGCCGTATTCTTTACGCCTTCTATGTCTATGTCCCCCAGCGCGAGCTTTGCGCCCTCTTCGGCGAAGGCGATTGCGAATGCCCTGCCCAGGCCTTTTGCTCCGCCGGTGATAATGGCGACCTTTCCCTCCAGAAGTTTCATGACGGCTCTCCTTTCCCGACGCCGGGTCGTCCGCTTCAGGCGACCTTCACCAAAAAATCGCCCACCCCAACGCCGGTCTGCCTGGCGAGGGGGCGGCACTTGATCTTCAAAAGGTAGATCGCCTTCTTTCCCTGGGTCTCACCCATCAGGGATTCATAGCTCCCCGTGCCCTTGACGACGAGGAGGTCGCTTGCCCGGAAGGCCCGCTCCACCCGCGTATCTCCCTGGCCGGGCACGAAAATCTTGTCCGTAGTGACTATCTCGTCCACCATATCCTCAAGGCCGAAAAAACCGGCGTCCTCGACGCACACGTCCTCGAAGAACGGGGGATCTTTTACAACGAGCGTCACCCCCGCTCCCATCTCCTTCATCATCCCGATCAGGAACGAGTCGAAGCCGATCTCGCCGGCGTTGTCGGTTACGTACAAGACGTTTTGCGCCTTTCGGGCCGCCTCGTACGGGTTGCCCGCCAGGACAGGCGGCGCAAGCCTTTCTTCCATGACTCCCACCGCTTCGGGGAAGGTGAAAGCCCCGGAGGGGCAGCCGATGGGCGCGACGTTGGTGGTGGCCGCCAGAAAGCAGGCCCGCTCGAACCTCTCCCCGGCCGTTTTTCCGTTCGCTACGTACGCACCCGCCGCGTCGTGCAACTGCATGGCGTTGGCGTTGGCGCCTTTTTTGAACTCATTCCAGAAATCGGAGACCGGCGGGACGAACTCGTAGATCAGGTTCACCGCCGCATTACACAGGGAGCCGAGGTTCGTCGCGTTCGTTATCTCCTCAGGGATGAACTCAAGGAGATTCCTGAACAGCGGCGGAATATCCAGGTTCCCGTTCTGAGCGACGGCCCTGCCGTACACCCAGCCCAGCAAGCAGACGCCGCATTCGAGCTCGGGCTTCATGCGCCTCCCGCTTTCCGAAGGCCCATCACCAGCCGCGCTGCTCCCAGGGCCGGTACTTGAGACCGAAATCCTTCGCGATCAGCTTGTAACAATTGTAGCTGCTGCCCCGCCCGATGCCGTGCGCCGGGTGGCACGCCATACCGGCCATATAGTAGTTCTTGATGGGCATGCGCTGCCCCGACAGCTCAGGCATCGGTCTGTTTCTCCCCGAGCATTCGTAATTCGCGTCGAGTCCGCCCCATCCGCCCTGAGGCATGCACGGGTTCCTGTTGACCACGTCGTCAGGGGTCGCGATCCATCCGCCGATGAAGTTTTCTCTATTCACGTTGGGCGCGTACTTCCCCCACTCGTCAACCATCCTGAACTCGATCTCCTTCTTCATCCTGAGCCAGTCGCGCTCGCTGAAGTTTCTCCAGGGGCAGGTGAACTCCTCAACGAGGGCCGAGAACCTCCCCTCCGGCGCGCGGGTCTTGTCCCATTGCACGTCCGGGGCAGCGAGGAGGTAAAGCTTATCGGCTATGCCCTTCGCCCAGCGCTCCTTCTGGTAACGACCGCTCAGAAAATATTCGGGGTCCGCCTCGCCGAAGTACAACCTCGGGACAAGACCGAGCTCCGGGTTCTGGGGATACTTGGGCGCCTCCATCAAGGCGATGTTGCCCCAAAAGAGCTGTGTTCTTTCATAACCTTTATCGTCATAAAGTGAAGCCGGCTTTTCCTTTAGTTTTTGCCCCTTTGCCCATATCTCTGCGGGCCAATTCTCCTTGCCCGCTACGTCCATCGTCAGCTCCGTATTCAGGTCGCTCACAACGACGTCGGCCAGGATCTTTTGCCCGTCGGCCAGCTCTACTCCATAGGCCTTGTTATTATCGACAAGCACCCTCTTGACTTCATGAAGCACAAAGAACTCACCCCCGTATTGCTGAAAGGCCCGAAGCAACGCGTGGGTTATGCTGTGGGTACCGCCCGTCACGATGGCGGCTGCGTCCATGGACAGGATGAGGCCCAGGGCGTGGATGGTCCAGTATGGTCCGGGTCTGTCCTGCGGGAAAAAGCCCGTGGACGTCTGGATCGCCCTCATGAAAAAGGTCTGCATCTCGGGGCTTTTGAAAAGCTTTGTGGCAATGTGACCGACGGTCCCGAAAGCGATGTCCGGGTCCAACCCGTCCTTGGGGTCATCGGCAAGTGCCTCCAGCGGGTCAGGCCCGTCCGGCCACTCGGCAGGCCCGGTGAAGCGATATTGATGCCATGCCTGCCTCCACCTGGCCTTGTACCTCCTGATGATCTCCTCGACCGTATTGGCGTCGTCCTTATTGATCTTGGCCACTTCCTTGATCGTATAATCGGCCGCTTCCTGGGAGAATTCCGCCCTGCCGCTTATGGGATCGACAACGCGGAAGATCGTCTTGCCCAGGATATAGTTGCCGTCCGGGTATATCCATGCCTCGTTGTTCTCCGGAAACAGGTAGACGAGTCCGTAGTCTCTCAGGTTAAAGTCCTGGTATGCCGGGTTCGTATAGAACCGGGTGAAGTGGGCGCAGACGTTCTGGATAAAGCCGGGCAGAGGAAGCTCCTCGCCGCAGGCACCGCCTCCCATCTCGTGCCACCTTTCGAACATGGCTGTCTTGAGTCCTGCCCTCTGAAGGTAGCAGCCGATGATCGTGGCGTGGTGGCCGCCTCCGACTATGACGGCGTCGTATTTCTTATCTGGCATATCGAACCTCCTTGGGATCGTTCTTCACTCATCACCTGACCGGGATGGGCCGGGGGCCCGCTTTCGGTATAGGCGCCGGCCCGGCCTTAGAGGCCTGGGGGGCCATGGCCGGAGGGGCCTGGGGTTGCGGCCCGGGGGCGCCCGTCTCTTCAAGGGACGGATAGGCGGGGGCTTTCGTGAAAAGAAATTTTATCCCCCGCATGATCAGGACCGGGTTCTTGAGGACCGTCCAGACCATGTGCCTGAGGTCATTGGGGTCCACGAAAGCCCTGACCGTCCAGTGGACGGGATGGAGAATCTCCATGACCATGAGCATGCGCATCGGCTCGATGGTCCCCGCCGGGGGCGGCTCCAGCGTAGAAGGAACCATTTCCGTCGTCTCAATCGCTGCTATCCGCCCGCGAAGCAGCGTCCTGCCTAAACCGGTCGATCGTATGAACATGCCTGCCCCCCTGATTGACGCCCTAGAACAGCCCGAGGTCTCTCGCTTCTTTCACGCCCCGCGGCTCTGGCCACCACTTGCTGATTCCGAGGTCCTCAGCTATCCTCTCTGCCGCGTTGAAGCCGGGACCGTAGGTGATCATGCCCCCGGAATGCGTGCACGCCCCCGCAAGATAGAGCTTCTTGATCGGCGAATCGTGCTGGCTGCAATACTCGTTCGGCCTGAAATAACCCATCTGAAGCGGAAGATAAGCACCCTGCTTGAAGCAGCCGTTCTTCATATCCGGGAATTTGTTCTCCGTGTCGAGGGGAGTCCCTATATAGTCCCAGAGGATGGTATCGGGGTTCATGTTAGGCGCGTATTTTTGAAGCGTCTTCTTACAGCTTTCCGCATAAGGTCTCCTCATCCTGTTCCACGCAAGCGCCCCTCCATCCTTCAGCTTGTACGGGGCGCATTCCATGCTGATGAGGCCTATGTGTTTCACGATGCTCTCGGGCCGGCGATGGACCCGGATCGGGTCATGGATAGACGGGAAGCAGCAGTTGAACCCCCCGTCGTGCAGCTCGCCCCTCTTCGACGCCTCGAAGTGATCGACCAGGTCCTGCTCGCTTTCATACCCGATCACGTAGATAAGGGATTTGGCCAATTCGGGGTCTTTCTCCAGGGCCGTAAACCGGGGCGTCTCGGTGAGGGCCAGATGGCACGTAAAAAAGCTCATCTCCGAGTATCGCCACTGATCGAGCCTGGTGATAAGCTCCTGTTCGAGGTGTTGTTTTCCCACTAAATCGTAAAAGGTCTGGTGGGGGTTGAGGGCGCTGCAGACGAATTTGCTTGCCCTGATGATAGTGCCGTCGTCAAGCTCGACGCCTTTTGCCTCTCCGTTCTCGACGACGATCCTCTTGATGACGCACCCGCTTATCACCCTGCTGCCGTTCTCCGAGATGTACTTTCCAAGAAGGTGGGCCACATGGTGCGACCCCA
>Ga0326728_10002639_pt1 | contig 58888 bp, 46 predicted proteins | sample MB3enrmetagenome_FD_207602 | JGI IMG/M metagenome (GOLD analysis project Ga0326728, IMG submission 207602) | Lab enriched peat soil microbial communities from McLean, Ithaca, NY, United States - MB31MN | ecosystem: Environmental > Terrestrial > Soil > Wetlands > Peat | place: USA: New York... | reverse complement strand
GCTGATCTACGCCATGGAATCTGAGGAGGGCCAACAGCGTTCCTTCGATTCCACTTGCAAGAAGCTCCGCCGGTTCCTCAACAAATCACCCCGCTGAATTCACCCACAGATTCCCCCGACGAGGCAAGTTTTTCGGGGTCCGTGGGACTTGTTATTTTCGGAACATCTGACCACCAATCGTTTACGGGAGTTCCCTCGGCTCGCAGCCCTTGTTCAAAGTACTTTCCCTTTATCGCCGTCCGGCCGCGTTTCACCGTTCCTGGGGAATAAGCGCGATAGGTGGGATGGTACGTGCAGGTGTCTCCCTTCGTATAACGCAGGATGATGTCATGTTTCCTTGGGAAATCGTTTCTTGGAATGCCGCCTCCCGCATAGCACCATACGACTTCGTTTCTGAAAGTTCCGCCGAATACCGCGTCACCCAGAACCTTTAGGTAGTGACTTGCCGTCGGGTCGCAGTGCAGATAGAAAGTGCCGGTCGGTTTGAGGACGCGCTGAATCTCCGTGACGCGGAGGGCCATGCTCACGAGATACGCCAGCAGGCTTCCCTCGCGGAGGACCGCGTGCAACCCTTTGATGAGATCGACCACTTGAGGCCGGAAACGTCCCTCGGCATTCCCGAGAATCTCCTCATATCCGGCGACCGCGATATCGTCCCATCGCCATGTGTCGATGAAGGCTTGGGCTTGGGCGCGATCTTCAGCGCCGACATTATTGTAAATCTGGTTATAGTTCCGCTTCGAGTTGAAGGGCGGATCGATGTAGCATAGGTCAACCGTGTCCGTCCCGATCTTTTTCCGTAGTATGTCTAAGTTGTCACCGTAGTACAAGCTATTCATGATGCCGCTTTCCCCGCGTTGACTTGCGGTATGGAAGCGTTCACGCTTGCGCTTCCACCTTGCCCGTCAACTGATCGAATGTCAGCCGCTTGCCCATGATCTGCCGGACGGCCAAATCGAAGCGGTCCTGATCGGTGACACCGACTCGGTTATTGTAGCGGAACGTCTGTTCGTCCAGGTACCGGAACAGGTGAAACGGTTCAACGGAAATGTACGTCCCCTTCAGCCCGCGCTTTACCATACTCCAGAAGTTCTCCATGCCGTTGGTGTGGACCTCACCGCGCACGTATTCGACTGCATGGTCAACCACTTCATGCTGGAATTCGTCCAGACCTTCGTAGGACTTCAGGGCGTCGGTAAACAGCGCGGATCCGGCCAGGACGTGCTCACGAACTTCGGCCTGTAGGGTCTTCTTTTTCGTGTCGCCCACAACCCGCGTGTGGACCTTGCCGCCGGTGAACTTTCCGCCGCGCTCCAAGATCCCCATTACCGCAACCTTGTCCTTTGCCCCGGTTCCGGTGATCCGCGCGGCCCGCTTCTGTTCGTGCATATTGCGAGACTTTCCGCCGATGAAGGTTTCGTCGGCCTCAACCTGCCCAGACAGCTTGTTCCCCGGACCCATCCCCAGGGAGAACCGAATCCGGTGATCCATGAACCACGCGGTCTTCTGGGTGATCCCAAGCGCGCGGGCCACCTCACAACTGCTGACACCGTTTTTGCAGTTGGAAATCAGCCAGGTTGCCACCAGCCACTTGTCCAGGCCAAGCGGGGAGTCTTCGTAGATCGTGCCGGTTTTCAGTGAGAACTGGCGCTTGGAATGCTTGTTTCGGCACTGCCAACGGTTTTGGTTGGCCAGGAAGATCACATCGGCGCAGCCGCACGTTGGGCAGGTGACGCCATTGGGCCAGCGCCGCTCCACCACGAATCCCCTACAGTTGTCGGGATTGGCGAAGTATACGATTGCCTCTTGGAGGGTGGCGGGTTCTCTTTCCATGCTTCAATTATGGCGCATCCGGCCCGCTTAGTCAAGTAAATAATTGCCCAAAATAGCATACCAGGAAGATCGGACGGAAAGAAGTAGAGCTGCCCGACCATCCAGACCGCGTACCGCCAATGTGTTCCCAGGAGAGCGTATGCCAGCGTACCTGATTTCGAGAATCTGCGTCTGACCTCGTTCTTGACCATGGCGATGGCTTCGGAGTCCGACCCATATCTCACCCGAAAACTCCTGAACGCCTGCATGTACTCCCAGCCGATGAGCCGGCAGAGGTGGGTCTTGCATGATGGATTGTTCTTGCAGCGAAACTTCAATTTCATGTCGAGCGGCGATTGCTCTAAAGGCTTGACCTCAAGATCCAAACGGGACTGCTTAATGTACGGCTTGGCCTGCTCCCAGTTGGTCCTCGGCTTGGTTGTCAGAAAATCGATCATCTCGATTTCTACGAGTCCCATGCTAGTCCAGTCCTCGCAATATTGGCGTTCTAACGTTTCTCGGTCGGGGACGATGGCCCTACTGAGGAGCGAAAACTGTTCGGCTGGAGACTCAACCTTCGAAAGAATCGTTATGGAGTCTTCGAGAACCCGGTAGCTCTCTTTCCGTTTGTCATCGCTGCTCTTACGGATCTTGAATCTCGCCCATGTCCACAGTTGATACTTCTGGTTTTCGCCCAAGTATCGCCAAGAGATAGGGTAGAGCCGTAACAGTTGCCCATCTTCCGTTATCGCGCCCGTGCAGACGGTCTCGATGTGCTTTTTGCTTGGCTCTGGGTATGCCCGTCCAATGATGAGTGCCTTCTGCTCACGCCATTCTAAGTCAGGTGAACTGAGTTCCATCTGGTCATATCGCAGAGCTTTCTTGCGATGATGCCACGATGACACAGATTATGGTCGCGTTCAAGGCATAAGAGGCAGATCCGCCTAGTCGCGGCCATTTTGGCCAGGGGTTCCATTAGTCCAGCATTCAACGAAAGATACGCTTCATACTCGGCGAGTGCCTTTTTGACATCTCCAGATGTTCGGTACACGTCCCGGATTTTGGGCGGCGTCCCAAGATTGGGGGCGTGCATGTAGGCAATCCCAGCCCGCTGGACAGATCCCTCAAAATGGCGTTTCGAGAATCCAGATTTACGACTGCATGGGTTCTGTCGAACATCTACCAGCACTTGGACACCGTTTTTGCCTAGGGCCTGAATGAGGGATTCGACGGTGTGGTGTTGATATCCGATAGTAAAGAACGTCGGCTTTGCCGCTGTGATTGGCGATTGCATCAAGAAAGCTCCCGTCTTGCCGTTGTTTAACCCTCCTGCAACTGGCCTGTTTTCACAACGATGCGAGGGGCCTCAACAAAATCCTGAAGAGCGCTGTCTACAAAGCGGGCAGCAACCTCGGCGGCGTTACGGCCGTACAGTCCTCTAGCGGCAAGCTGGTTCAGGGCGTCTACGGACTGCCGGGAAAGCGTGATCGTCAGCGGCTGTCCTGCGGCAGCATTGCCCTTCCTTGACATAACAATGCTATAATTATGCCATTGTTATTGTCACCGGTCAAGTGCCACGGATTTGGCTGAAGCCTCTGAGACTGAAGCGAGCGGAGAGAGCCGGGGCTGGCACGTCACACCAGCAGATCGGTGATCTCCCACACGTAATCCGTGATCTTGGATTCCATCGCCGGGGTGACGCGCAAGGTCTTGTGAATCCGGCAGAAGTTGTAGTAGGCAAAGTGAACACAGTAGGCGGCCCACAGGTTCTCCCACTTTTTGCTGAAGGCGTTCGTGAGCCGAGTTAGGCGGCGCATCGACATGCGGATCGTGAGGTTCTGGCGCTCGACATGGGAAGTGCAGATTCTCTGGGGGATCGGATTCCCCATGATTGGGACTCGCTCCGCATGGGTGCAATCGGGCGGGCTGTACCGGTGCTCGCCCTCGGGATCGCTGGCATACACCTTGATGAGTTGGGCGAAGTCGCAACGGTCACTGAGCGTGGTCTGAATGGCGCTGATGTAGGGCTGGAAGCCGTCTGCTGTGATCTGGAATCGCTGGGGTGCGGTCGCCGCACGAAGCCCCTCGATGAAGGCGTCCGTAGTGGCCTGGTTGCGGCGCCCCATGGCGATGTTGAGAACGAGCTTCGTGTGGCGCTCCATGGCGACGAAGCAGTACTGATCGCCGATGGCCTCATCGTTGGCTTCCCATTCCCACTTGTGGGCTTCCTTCTTCCCGACGAAGCCCCAGATCTCATCGATCTGAACGTCCTTCACGGGGACGTTGACAATCAAGCGGCCCATGAGCGCTTCGCACTTCTCGCCGGCCTTCACCAGAACTTTCATGATGGTGTTGAGGTCCAGTCCGGTAATCCGCTGTGTGGAGCGCAAGCTGTTCCCTTCGACCAGGAGTTGAAGGACCTGCACAATGCGGCCCTGGGGCAGGTAGGAGCCCTCCAGGGCGGGCTTGTGTGCTTCGGTATAGGTCTTGTGGCACTGGGGGCAGCGGAAGCGCCGAAGGCCATTGCGATGTGTTCCGAAGCGTTGACACTTCACTTCGCAGGATTCGCAAGTCATTGTGATTTCAGCCTTTTCTGCGCTCTTCATGATTCAATAATACAGCGAACCGTCGCTGTTTGTCAAGAGAAAAATGAGGCCCCTGTACGAGCGGGCCTCTTGGGTTGATGGTTTGCGCTTGCGCCGGTTACCGGCGGGCGCGAGTCAGGAAGCACCACGCCTGTTTCCCGTAGTCACGGGCATACAGGTACCTCTTTGCTCGCCAGTGGTAAAACCTGGTGCAGAACACCCAGGTCCGCCCCGGAGGAGCCGGAAAAGGAATTGAAGCCATTGATGGCCCCATTCACCGGGCCGATTATTCGCGGGGGGTATTGCGTTTTTTGCTACAGGTGGTAACCTGTCGAGTGGTAGCGCGATAGCCTCACCAGCAGTACCCGGTCAGGTTTCGCTGGCCTGGGAAATACCCAGCGCTGGCAGCGGAGAGGTTCAGGTAAAACGTGGATGAGACGTTTTACCTGAACATTTTCATTGACTTATGGTGGCGGGCGTGCTAACGTAGAAATGCCCGCCACTGCTGAAACAGTGGTCATTTCGTCACCTCGAATTGGGTTTATGGCCCCGGCGGCGTGTGCAAGACGCCGCCGGGGATTTCAGTTTTTCAGAGCACCTAATCCTCTAAGCGGCCCTGTGCGTATCGCCCTCCAAAAGCGGTTCTGAAGTCTGCCGCAACTTCGATTGGAAAATTCCTCGGCGGACGCGGACTATCCTTCCAACACCAACGGACTTCGACAGTGCAGCCCGCACGGACTCCACTTTAGCGTCAAGTTTCGCCGTGATATCTTCAGTGACCCAATCCCTTTCAGGCTCGGAATCCACCACAGCGACGACCCGATCCTCAAGGCTGGCAGAATCCCCCTCCTGGGGGATAGGAGGGGCATCTGCTATGCCATCTAGCTGGGCCTCTAGGGATTTTAATTCCTTTTGCAATCCATTCAGACGCGACACCTCGGACCGAAGGGCATTGATCCTGGTCACCAGACCTATGATTTCCTCACGGCTCATATGTCTGGAGTCTACCCCACTTGGTAGGTACAAGTCAACACCTACAGGGTACGTTTGAGGGTATCGGTAGGTTGGAACATCGACCCGTTTACCGGCTCAGGAGGGACCTTACTACAGTCCTCCGGCTGGCCTGCTGATTCGATGCTCGGCCTTCCGGCGACGCTGGACGGCACCTACTCTGTTTGTTTCCGGGGCCTGCCCCCCGCTCTAACCTTGCGCTTCCCAGCCAGCGCGCGGAAGTGTTCACTGCCGTATCTGCTGGCCGTGGCGCTTCCGCCGATATGGCCCATGGCCGACGCGGCGGGCATTCTCGCTTGCTTGACGAGATCGGCAGTGAGAGCTTGGGATGTGCGTAGAAGTTCAAGACAACGCGGGGTGCGATTCTCAGGAAGGGGAACTGTGGTGGAGATCAGGAGGTCGATTTCTTCCAGCATGTTTTTGAGTGCCTGGAGTGAACTGCGGTCAGTTGGCATACTTCCATGGTGGGGCTGAACCGCTCAGGTTGCAAGCGTTCGCTGTTTTTCGTCAACGCACATTTCAGGCACTACCCAGGGCTGGAATAGGGGGCCATTGTCGTGTATACTGCATCATGGATAATGCAATTCGCAAAGGAGTCAGGGCCTGTGGTCTGCCGATGAAGCCGACCCGCAGTCCAAACCATGGCCGCTGATCGAAAGGGGGGCAACAACCCCAGGGTGGGGTCAGCCGGCCGGGTCGAGGCCTCTTACGGAGTCTCCGCGCCTCCCGGGTTGCCCGGGGTGGGAGACCAATGTTTACGTGGTCGCGGCGTTCCCAGCCGCGAAGGGGAATAGAGGATACAAATATGGTGTTTTCAGACGCTTACGAAGTGTTTAGAAGGAGACCGGCAATCCTTCTGCTGGTTCTGGCAGTGTTCTGCCTTCTGGCGCCCACCGTCATGGCGCAACAGGTGGCCGTCGCGGAAATCGACGGATACGTCACCGACCCGACCGGCCATGCGATTGTTGGCGGGCAGGTCAAGGCCATCAATGTGGACAATCGACAGGTGCATACGGCGAGCACGGATGTGACCGGGCGCTATGCGCTGCCCAATCTTCCGATTGGGAATTATCAACTCGAGGTCTCGTCTCCGGGTTTCAAGACCTACGTGCAGAAGGGCATCGAACTCGAAGTGGCCAGCAACCGCAGTATCCCGGTCACTCTGCAAATCGGCGCCGTGACCGACAGCATTCAGGTCACCGCCAACGCCGCCCAGGTGGAAACCAAGGAGAATTCCGTGGCGCAGGTGGTGGACCAGCAAAGGCTGATCGACCTGCCGCTCAACGGGCGCAATCCCGCCGACTTGCTGAAGATTACGGGCTTCTCGACGTCGGTGATGAACCTTAACGGGAACGACCTTACCGGCAGCAAGAACATCCAGGGATCCAACGGTTCCGGCAGTTATTCAATCGCCGGCAGCGCCGCCAACGGCGTCAATTTCCTGCTGGATGGCGGCGACAATAACGACTCCTTCAGCAACGTGAATCTGCCCATTCCGTTCCCGGACGCGGTGGCGGAATTCAACGTGCAGTCCAACGGTTTGCCGGCGCAGTACGGATTGCATCCGGGCGGCGTGGTCAACATCGTGACCAAGTCGGGCGGCAATGCCCTCCACGGCGACATCTTCGACTTTCTCCGCAATTACGAACTGAACGCCCGGCCCAAGGGAACGATTCTAGGGCAATCGCTCCGCGACTCTCTGAAGCGCAACCAATTCGGCGGCACGGCCGGCGGCAGGATCATCAAGGACAAGCTGTTCTTCTTCGCCGGTTACCAGGGTACCCGGCAGCGCAGCAATCCCAATAATTCGACGGCCTATACCCCCACGGCCGCGGTGCTGAAAGGCGACTTCAGCGTGGTGGACGCCCCCAAGAGCGCGGGCGGTTGCGTGAGCGCACAAAGGAATCTGAAGGACGTGAACGGCAACCCGTACCCCAACAACCAGATTCCGGTTTCGACGTTCGATCCGGCTGGATTTAAGCTGGCATCCACTTATATCCCGACTTCCCCGAATCCGTGCGGCAACATCCTTTACGGCGTTCCGCAGAACAATCCCGACGATCAATGGGTCGGCCGCATCGATTACAACATCAGCAGCAAGCACATGTTCTTCGGCCGCTACTATCTTTACGATTACATGGCCCCCGCATTCTTCGACGGGAAGAACGCCTTGACCACCGCGACGGTTGGAAACTGGGACCGCTCGCAGACCATGACGGTCGGCGAAACTTACACCGTCAGTGCGACCTCCGTCAACTCGTTCCACGCCACCTTCGACCGGCGCCGCGACAACCGCGCGGGCGCGCAGAACCTGTTCAGTCCGGCGGACCTGGGCGTGAACATGTTCCTCAACACCAAGAACTTCTCGGACATCAACGTCAGCAGTTACTCGGGCGGCGGATTCAGCGTGGGCTGCGGCAGTTGCGCCCTGGCGGACTTCGACGTCAATACCTATCAGCTCGCGGACGACTACTCCATCATCCGCGGCAAGCACCAGATCGGTTTCGGGTTCGACGGACGCAAGGACCAGTTCAACTCGTACAACAACCAGCAGTCCAACGGGATGTTCTACTTCAACGGGCAGACCAGCGGCGACGGCATGGCGGACCTGCTGATCGGCCGTCTGTCGACGTTGACGGACGGGAACGTGATCTCCGATTACATCCGCGAGACGGTGATGGCCGCTTACGCGCAGGATGCCATTCACGTTTCGCAGCATTTCACGGTGAATATCGGCGTGCGTTGGGAGCCCTTCCAGCCGCCGTACGACAAGTACGGGCGCGGCAACCAGTTCAATTTGAACCTGTTCGCCCAGAACTGGCACAGTCCGGCTTATCCCAACACCCCGGCGGGCCTGGTCTTCTCGACGGATTCGGCGCAAGATCCTTACGGCAAGGCGTTCACGGCGTCCGATTGGGCGACTTTCTCGCCCCGGCTCGGGCTGGTTTGGGATCCTAAGGGCGATGGCAAACAGACCCTTCGCGCATCGTTCAATTACAATCACGATACCCTGATGCTGTTCTATCCCGAGCGGTGGACCACCAATTCGCCGTATGTCTCGTCGATCACGCTTACCACGGGACAGTTCTCCAACCCGTTCGCGACTTATGTAAGCCCCGCGACCGGCAAGGTGGGCGATCCGTTCCCGGGCACCGCGCTCTTCCCGGTGGGAGGCACTTACATCACGATTCCGCCGAAACTGCCGGTCACGGGCGTGATGATGTGGAACCTCAGTTACCAGCGGCAGCTTGGCGCCAACTGGGTGGCCAAAGTGAACTATATGGGTAACGCGGGCCGGCACATTCTGGGTTCCATAGATATCAATCAACCCGAACTGAACGCGCTTGGCCCCGGCGGCGCGCCGGCCAGCGTCGCCAATGAGAACCAGCGGCGCCCGACGTACCTGGCCAACGCCGCGATCGGGCAGTATTACGCCGAAATGCAGCAGTCCGATACGGGCGCCAACTCCGAGTACCATGGGCTGTTTCTTTCGATCGAGCGCCACTTCGCGGGGCATTACACCATCCTGACCAATTACGCCTGGAGCCACTGCACGAGTTCGTGGGATATGTCGGCTGAGATAGCCAGCTATCTCTATCAGAACTCGCTCAACCGCGCCCAGGGCGAGCGGGGGAATTGCGGCTACGACCACCGGCACATGTTCAACACCACTCTGGTGGCCACCAGCCCCGGGGTGGGCGGCGGCGCCGCCAAGCTGCTGACCAAGGACTGGCAGGTTTCGCCGATTCTCAACGTGTTGACCGGCAACCCGATCCAGCTTCAAGACGGCAAGGACGTTTCCATGACCGGCACTGCGCTGGACCGCCCCGAGGTGGTTTTGCCCGGCCAGACATATGCGGTCACACCGAACGACCCGCACTATTGGTTCAATCCACTGGCGTTCCAGTGCGCTTTTTCGAACGCCGCATGCACCATCCTCAGCGGCCAATTCGGCAACCTCGGCCGGAACGCCGTCTACGGCCCGGGCCAGATCAACTTCGACATGGCCCTGACCCGGCGGTTCACGTTCACCGAGCGATGGAAGCTCGATTTCCGCGCCGACTTCTTCAACATCATGAACCACGCCAACGCGAGCAACCCCACTGGCACCGTTACGAGTTCCACGTTCGGGGAAATCACGGGCTTCAGCACGCCGCGACAGATCCAGATGTCGGTGAAGGTGTTCTTCTAGCCTGTTTGGTTAGCGAAGTGCGTGGCCGCGGTTCCGGGGGGCAAGCCCCCTCGGGGCCGCGGCCATTTTTCGTTCCGGGGCCGCTCACTTCCCTCCCGCCCGCAACCGGTTCACCATTTGCCGCAGGTCCGGATCGGGCCTGATACGCAGCGCCGCCTCGTACTGAGCGATCGCCTCCGGCATCCGCCCCGGCAGTCGCGACAGGGCGTTTCCCAGGTTGAAGTGCGCCAGGGCCATCTCGGGATCGATCTCGAGCGCCGCTTCGTACTCGGCGATGGCCTCCTCCGGATGCCCGCCCGAATTCGCCAGCGCCAGTCCCAGGTTGTTGTGCGCCTTGGCGTAACGGGGTTCGATCCGCAGCGCCGCCCGATACTCGGCGATGGCGTCCGGCATCCGGCCGGGCAGGTGCGACAGGGCGTTTCCCAGGTTGAAGTGCGCCGCGGCCAGATCGGGATCGATCGCGAGCGCCGCTTCATACTCGGCGACGGCCTCCTCGAGATGCCCTCCGGAGTTGGCCAGGGCGAGCCCCAGATTGCCGTGCGCCTCGGCAAAATCGGGCCTGATCCGCAGCGCCGCTCGATACTCGGCAATGGCCTCCGGCAGCCGGCCGGAACTCGCCAGCGCAAGTCCCAGGTTGTCGTGGGCCTCGGCCAGATCGGGATCGATCCCGAGCGCCGCTTGGTACTCGGCAATGGCCTCCGGCAAACGCCCGCCGGAATTGGCCAGCGCGAGCCCCAGATTGCTGTGCGCCTGGGCGTAATGGGGTTCGATCCGCAACGCCGCCCGATACTCGGCGATGGCGTCGGGCAGCCGGAAGGGCAGTTGCGAAAGGGCGTTCCCCAGGTCGAAGTGCGCCTCGGGAAGATCGGGATCGATCCCCAGCGCGGCTTGATACTCGGCAATGGCCTCCTGCACGTCCCCGCCCGAATTCGCCAGCGCGAGCCCCAGGTTGTGGTGCGCCTTGGCGCTTCCCGGACAAACGTTCACGGCGCTGGTCCAAAGGCTGCGCTCGTCGAACCAGTCGAAGTTCCGGGCGTATGTTCGCACACCACATGCGAGGCATAGCAACCCCAGCGCAACCGGTGCGGCCCGCACGGCCAGAAGCCGCGTCCGCGAGCCTTCCCGGCCAAGCGCGTAGATCGCCGCAACCGCGCAGCCGGCGAGGCCGATGGAAGGCAGATAGACGAACCGCTCGGCCATGATGCTCCCGATGCGGATCGCCAGGTTCGATGTGGGAAACAGGGCCACGAAGAAGAAGACGAGGAGGAAGAACAGCGGCTTTTCGGTGCGGTACAAGCGAACAGCCAGCAGGGCGGCGCCCAGGCAGATGGCGAGCGCGATCAGCGCCATGGCGTCTTCCCACTCCGCCGGATGCCAGCCAAACAGCGGCACCGCATTATAGGAGTAATCCGCCGACAAGCGGGCCGGCCAGACGAACAGCCACAGATACTTGCCGATCACCTTAATGGCCGTGAGCCGCGCCGTCCGGAAATCGGCGCCCAACAGCGGATTGTCGGACAAGCGAGCCAGAACGTGCATCGGCAATGCGCCGCGCAAATAGAAAAACGCGGCAAACGGCGGCACCAGGGCGGCGTAGGCCAGCGCGCGCTCCCGCCACGGCGCGCGCTGGCGCCACGTCAGGTCGTGCAGGAGCATGATACCGGGCAGGACGGCGGCATTCTCCTTCGAGAAGAGTCCGATGGCCTGCGCGATCGGAATGGCCGCCACCCACAACAACTTGCGCCGCCCCAGGGCGGAGGCGCTCTTCAGGTAACACAGCAAGCCTGCCAGCACGCCGAAGGCGGCCAGCAGGTCGGCGCGGCCCACGATGTTGGTGACGGATTCGGTGAGCAGCGGATGCAGTCCCCAGAACGCCGCCAGCGCCACGGCCGGCGCGGGGGCGCGCCACAGCAACATGCCCAGCAGGTACACCAGCGAGACATTCATCGCGTGCAGCGCAAAATTCACCCAATGGTAGCCTGCCGGACGCGTGGCATTGCCGAAAACGGCGTAGTTCAGCAGGTAGGAGAAGGTGGTGAGCGGGCGATACAGGCCCGCGGTGGTGCTGCCTTGCCAGTATCCTCCGGTGAGAATGAGCCGAAGGTTCTGCGGCGTGACCGACCGGATGCGGGCATCCTCGGAAACCACCTTGGCCGAGTCGAAGACCAGGCCCGCGCGGAAGGAATTGGAATACGCCGCGAGGACCAGGGTCCAGAGCGCCAGCACGCGCCAGGCGTGCCGCCGCCAGGGGAGATGCGGAGCGCGCCGGGAGGTATCTTCCGGCGCGGCCGGCAGGGGGGCCGGGCGCAAGCGCCGCGGCTTGCGAGTCTCCTTCATTGACGAACCAGGATAGCAAAGCGCGTGGGCGTATCCCGGGCGCCGCGGCGGGCGAGGCGCGATCGGGTTTTTCGGAATTCGAGCCTGGCCGGCCGGGGAGCGCAGCAGGGACCCGAATATCCGGAATATCCGCCGCGGGCGCGGATTTCAAAGGCTAATCCGTGATATATTTACAATTCCCCAGGAACCCGGATGCGGCCAGAATTCGCCTCGCTTCGCGATCAGCCCGATGTCTCCGTCCTGATAATTGGCGGGGGCATCAACGGGATCGGTTTGCTTAACGAGCTGGCGCTGCAGGGAATCGACGCCCTGCTGGTGGACAGGTCCGATTTCTGCGCCGGCACCAGCGCCGCCATGACGCGGGTCATACACGGCGGCCTGCGCTACCTGGAGAACGCCGAATTCCGTTTGGTGCGCGAGTCCCTCCAGGAGCGCAACCGGTTGCTGAGGAACGCGCCCCACTACGTCAAGCCGCTGCCGACGACGATTCCGATCTTCAATTGGACCTCCGGGATCTTCCCTGCCATCCGCAATTTTCTGGGATGGCCCGCCAAGCCGGGCAACCGGGGCGCGCTGCTCATCAAGAGCGGGCTGGCGCTGTACGACTTTCTGGCCGGCCGCCAGTCCCCGCTGCCGCGGCACCGCTTCCGCTTCCGGCGGGCGGCGCTGGCACTGCGGCCCGCGCTGAATCCCGAGGTGATCTGCACCGCGACTTACTACGACGCCAAGATCACGTATCCGGAGCGGTTGTGCCTGGAACTGGTTCAGGACGCCGAAGCCGCGTGTTCCGGGGCGCGCGCGCTGAATTACGTCCGGCTCGAGAGCGCCGCGGGCGGCACGGCGGTGCTGCGCGACGAGGTTACCGGCGAGACCTGCGAAGTGAGACCGCGGATCGTGGTTAACGCCGCGGGTCCGTGGATCGACCTGGTGAATCGCGGTCTGGGGCGCGCCAGCCGCTTCATCGGCGGGACCAAGGGTTCGCACATCGTGCTCGACCACCCCGATCTGGTGGGCGCGACCGGGGACGAGATGATCTACTTCGTCAACCGGGACGGCCGCATCTGCATCTTCTATGCGGTGGAGGGCAAGATCGTGGCCGGCGCCACGGACATCCCCGCGGAAGATCCCGAGGCGGTTTGCGACGAAGGCGAAGTCGATTACATCCTCGAGGCTATGCGGCTGGCCTTCCCTTCGATCCATGTGGACCGGTCGCACGTGGTCTTCCGGTTTTGCGGCGTCCGCCCCCTGCCGCGCAGCGATGCCCTGACGCCGGGCCAGATCAGCCGGGACTACAGCTTCCCGGCGCTGGAGGCGGGGGAGGGAATCGACTTCCCGATCTATTCGCTGGTGGGTGGCAAGTGGACCACGTTCCGGGCGCTTGCCGAGCAGGTGGCCAACGAGATTCTGCGGGTGCTGGGGCGCCCGCGAGTGCGCGATTCGGCGGATCTTCCGATTGGCGGAGGCAAGGGCTATCCGAGGGTGCCGGAGGGCACCGGGCTGCCGCAAGAGCGGCTGGCGGCGCTGGTGGAACGCTATGGCGCCGGGGCGGAGAAGGTCGCGGCTTACTTGCAAGCGGGCCCGGACGCGCCGCTGGCCTGCCACCCGGGATACTCCCGCCGGGAGATCGAGTACATGGCGCGCCACGAGCGCGTGGTCCACCTGGATGACGTGGTCCTGAGGCGGACGTTAATGGCGTTGCTGGGGCAGGTGAACCGGCCCTTGCTGGAGGAGCTGGCCGAGGTCGTCTCGCCGGCGCTGGGGTGGTCGCGGGCGGACGCCGCGGGCGAGGTCGAGCGCACCATGCAGCTTCTGGAGCGGGTTCACGGGGTGATGGCGGAGGCGCTGTCGAAGTCCCCCCGCAGGTGATCGTAGACGTTCCGGAAGACCTGGTAGATCCGCGTGTACTTCTCGTGCCTAGCCGGGTCGGGCTCGAAGCGCCTGTCGAGCCGCACCATTTCGGCAAGCGATTTGCGCACGTCGGGGATCGCTCCAACCCCTATTCCCGCCAGGATGGCGCAGCCGTAGGGAGAGCCCACCGAAGTATGCGGCAGCAGCACGGGGATTCCTAACACGTCGGCCTTGATCTGGTTCCAGAGGTCGCTGCGGCTGCAACCGCCCACGCTTCTCATCTCGGACACTTGGGCGCCGGCGCGCGCGGCCACCTCGACGTTGTGGCGAAGGGCGAAGGCGGCGCCCTCCAGAATGGAGCGCACCAGCGCCGCTTTGGTGGTGGCCAGCGAGAGGCCGAAGAACACCCCGCGCGCGTTGGTGTGCCACAAAGGCGAGCGTTCCCCCATCATGTAGGGGAGGAAAACCACGCCGTCGCTGCCGGGCGCCGCCTGCGCGGCCTGCTGGGTCAGCAGATCGAACGCGTCGGCTCCCTGCTCTTTGGCGGCCTGCACCTCGGCCTGGCCAAGAGTGTCGCGGAACCAACGCAGGCAACCGCCCGAGGAGACCATGGCGCCCAGCAGCAGGTGGATTCCCGGCAGGGCGTGGGGCATGGCGATGAGCGCCGGCTCGGTGAGGCCGCTTTCGTTGGGGATGATGACGACGGTGGAGGTGCCCGTCATTTCGACGGCGATGCCGGGGGCGGTTACGCCCGCCTCCAGGGCCGCCGAGGGGCTGTCCACGGTCCCGGCCATCACCGGGGTGCCCGCCCGGAGGCCGGAAGCCACGGCGGCTTCGGCGGTGACACCACCCTGAACGCGGTGGGCCTCGATGACTTCGGGGAACTGCGCGGGGTCCACGCCGCAGGCGGAGCAGAGGGCCTCGGACCAGCCTCCGGTCGAGTAGTTGCACATCTGCGTCAGCACTGCGTGCGCCGGATCGATGGTGAGCCGCCCGGTGAGCCGGTAGTTGATGTAGCCGTTCACCTGGGCGAACTTCCAGGTCTGCTTGAGGACCTCGGGTTCGTGATTGCGCAGCCAGAGCAACCGCGCCGCCACGTAGAAGGCGTCCGGCCGGTTGCCGGTGATGCGGTGGATTTCCGCGGCCCCCAACTTCTCGGCCAGGCTCACGGCCTCGGCTTCGGCGCGGCGGTCCATCCAGATCATGGCGGGGCGCAGCGGACGGCCGGAGCGGTCCAGCGGCAGCAAGGTGGGCGCCTGGGAACTGACGGCCAGCCCGAGGACCCGTTCCGCCCCGTCCGGGACTTTCGCCAGCGCCTCGCGAACGGCCTGGCAGGTGGCCTGCCACCAGTCTTCGGGGTCCTGCTCCACCCACGCCGGGCCAATGTGATGAAGCGGATACTCCGCCTGGCAAACGGCGCAGAGGTTTCCGCGAAGGTCCAGCAGAACGGCTTTCACGGAGCTGGTTCCGGCATCGATTCCAAGCAGTAGCGGTTCCAAGCGATCTCTCCCAAAAATGGGGTCAGACGCCATTTTTCAATAAATGGGGTCAGACGCCAATTTCCTTTTTACCTAGTGGGCGGCGGCCTGCTTGGCGATGGAGACCACCGTAAGGCCGGTCACGAAGAGCACGAACATGAGTACGATGAGGCGGTTCAGGCGCGCTCCGCCTCCCGCGAACTCCCGCCACACCAGCACGCCCCACAGCGCCCCCACCATGGTGGAGCCTTGCCCGAGGGCGTAGGCGATGGCCGGTCCCACCTGGCTGGAAGCCACCCAGTTGGAGAGCGAACCCACCATCCACATGGCGCCGCCCGCGATCCCCAGAAAATGCACCCACGCACTGCCCCGCAAGTAATCTCGGAAACTCAGCCGCGGACCGGCGATCGGGCGCTTCAGGAAGTAGAGGTTATAGACGAAAACCGAGACCAGGACTCCCAGGCCAAAAACGAGTGCCACCCCGTATGCGTGCAGTCCAGTCGGGCCGGTCATGCCTTTCTCCACCAGCGGATAGAACATTCCCATCAGAATGCCGCCGACGACCGCCAGCCGGATGCCTTTCCATGTGGCTCTGCGCTTGGCCTCGGCGTCCTCGGGAGCGCCGGTACTGGCGGCGTGCATCCGGTAGACGATGGCGTCCACCACCACGGCAGCCAAAACCAGGGCGACGCCCAGGCCCAGCAGCCACGGGTTCCCCTGGGGCTTGAGGATGTAGTTCCAGATAACCCCCACCACCAGCGCCAGCCCGACGCCGATGGGGAACCCAACCCCCATGCCCGCCACCGCAATGGCCCCTACCACCAGAATGTTCGAGAGGTTGAAGATAACCCCGCCGAGGAAGCCGTAAAAAACGTTGATGCCGCCCGCGTGCGCCAGATCGGCCGCGAAGCGGGGGCTGCCCGGCCCGAGCGTGCCGAACGTCAGCCCAGCCACGAGCGCGCACAGCGCCACTCCGATGGAGTAGTCGTAATAGAGCAGTTCAAAGCGCCAGCCCTTGGCGAACTTGAGCGCGTTGGCCCAAGAACCCCAGCAGAACATGGTCAGAATCGTGAGCATCAGTGCCAGTCCGTACGAGTGCGGCAGAGTCATGGAGCTTCCTTTCAGAGCTTTCGCGGAACAATACTAACACCCTTTAATGCACGATGCAGTACAATGCTCAGAGCAGCGGTGGTTGCGATGGGGAACCAGTCCGGCAGCGGGCTGCGCTTCAAACTGTACCGGTATCGCTAAGGAGATCGTTCATGAGAAATCCGATTTTGCCGATGTGCACTCTTCTATTCGCGCTCGCCGTCACGGGGAGCGCGCAAATCCGGGCCGCCGCGCCGATTCCGAAGCTCGAAAAGCGGGGCGCCGCGACGCAACTGATCGTCGACGGCAAGCCGTGGCTGGCGCTGGCCGGCGAGACGGATAACACGGCGTCGTCCAGCCTGGAGTACATGGAGACGGCGTGGCCGAAGATCGTCAAGGCCAACGTCAACACGGTGCTCGTTGGCGTGGGGTGGGACTGGGTCGAGCCGGTGGAAGGCAAATACGATTTCACGCTCGTCGATGGCCTGCTCAGCGGCGCGCGGAAGCATAACCTGCGCCTCATCCTGCTGTGGTTCGGGAGCTGGAAGAACGGCCTGTCGAGCTTCGCGCCGGAGTGGGTGAAGGCCGACTTCAAGCGTTTCCCGCGCGCGGTCCTCAAGAACGGCAAGCCGGTGGAAGTGCTCTCCACGTTTGGCCAGGCCAGCCTGGACGCCGACACCCGCGCCTATACGGCCTTCATGCATCATCTGAAAGAAGCGGACACGGCGCGGCGGACCGTGCTCATGATTCAGTTGGAGAACGAAGTGGGGCTGATCGGCGACTCGCGCGACCGCTCCGCCGCGGCCGAGACTGCCTTCAACGGGCCGGTGGCGCCGGAGTTGCTCGACTACCTGCAGAAGAACCGGCCGACGCTATGGCCGGATCTGCGCCAGCTTTGGGACGCCGCGGGCGCCAGAACCGCCGGCACGTGGAGGGAAGTTTTCGGCCCCTCCACCGCGGCCGACGAGATCTTCATGGCGTGGAACTACGCGCGCTACATGGAGCACATGACGAAGGCCGGCAAGGCCGAGTACCCGCTGCCGGTGTTCACCAACACCTGGCTCGTGCAGCCCCAGGACCAGGAGCCGGGCGATTACCCGTCGGGCTGCCCGGAGCCGCTGGTCATCGACATTTGGAAGGCGGGCGCGCCGTCGATCGACATGAACACGCCGGACGTTCATCTGCCGAACTTCCCCTACTGGGCGGAGCGCTTCCGCCGCCCCAACAACCCGCTGTTCGTGCCGGAGTCGTATGGCCAGGCGTTGGGAGCGGCTAACGCGTTTTATGGCATTGGGCAGTACGCGGCCATCGGCTACTCGCCTTTCGGCATCAATAATGTGGAACGCTGGGGCGAGCCGCGGCCAGGCGGCGGGCCGGCGTCCACGGAGATCGAAAACGTTCCGCTGGCCAGGGCTTATGGGGTGCTGGCGCAGATGACGCCGCTGATTGCGGAGGCGCAGCAGAAGGGGACCATCGGCGCGGCCTGGCTCAACACGCAGCTTCCCAAGCGGGACATCGCGCTGGGCGATTTCGTCCTCAACGTGGCCCTGCAGGTCTACCGGCGGAATCCGCCGCCCACGCTGGGCTATGCCCTGGTGGTGGCAGTTGGCCCCGACGAGTACTTTGTGGCGGGCCGCGACATCCAGGTCACCTTCACGCCCAACACGCCGGGACCGCCGATTGCCGGCTTGGCCCGCGCCGAGTGGGGCAAATTCGTTGGTGGCAAGTGGATTCCCGGCCGCAGGGTGAACGGCGACGACGTGGTGATCGATTACGACCAGGCCGGCGCGGCGGCCAGGAACCAGTCGGGCAGCGGCCTGATCTTCGGCGGCAACGGACCGGAGATCCAGCACGTCAAGCTGTACCGGTATCGGTAGGTAAAAAGGAAAAAGGGGTCAGACCCCATTTATTGAAAAATGGGGTCAGACGCCATTTATTTGTAGCGGTACACCTTCACGCGCTGGATGCCGCGCTCGGCGAAGGAAAGGTGCGGTTGCGAGTAAAGCCGCACGCCGAACCCCGACTGGCCCATCATGGCGGCAACGGCGAGGTCGTGCCGCAGCATCGAGTCGTCGCCGGCCAGATAGCGCGTGACCACCCATTGGCCTTTCTCGAAGTGGCCGCCGGACTGCTCGGCCAGCGCCACGAACTCGGGCCCCGGCGGGTCGGGCGTGAACGTCACCAGCACGTTGTCGCCGGCCATGATGAACTCGTCCGGGCCGGTGGGTATGAAGATGCCGTAGCCCATAGTGTCGGGTACGGCGTCGAACTTCTTCAGATCCCCGGACCCGTAGCCGATCGGCAGGTCGGAGTAGCTGTGCCGGCCCCATCCCCACAGGGACACGTGCAGGGTATAGCCGGCCATCTTGATCTCCGTATCCGGGTTATCCTTGTTGAGCCAGGCGGCGGCGATGGTGCCCTTGGCTTGGTGATCCAGGATCAGCGGGGCGAGATTCGATAGCGTGGCGTAAGCCGTGGGGAGCGGCAGGCTCTCGACATCGGCGGGCGCGGTTGGCGGGGCGTCGCCCGCGCGGAAGGCCGTCAGCCGCTGCAATTCGCCGATGCCCATCGAGGAATACCCGGCCGCGTTGAACTGCCCGATGGCGTAGAAGGCATTGGCCGCGCCGTGAATGTCTCCGGCGCACTCGGGAATGAACAGGGTGTTGCCGGAGCGGCTGTAGCGCGCGGCCAGCTCGGGGAAGTTGGGCATGTAGATGTCCGGAGTCAGCATGTCCAGGTGCGGTGCGCCGGCGCGCCAGATATCGTGCATGTGAGCCTGCGGGCCGCCGCTCGGATAATCGCCCGGCCCCTTGTCGGACGGCGAGTTGAGCCAGGCGTTCACGAACATCGGAATGGGGTAGGCGGCCTTGCCCGCCTCGGCCACCTTGTCGACGTAGCGGGCGTAGTTCCAGCCCATGAAGATTTCGTCCGTGGCCACGCCGTTGCCGAAAACTTCCGTCCAGGTTCCCGAGGTTTTGAAACCGGCGGCTTCCCAGATCTTGCGGAATTCCGGCAGCAGGCCGTCCTTGTGCTGCTGGAGATAATCCATGAATTCCGTGGGCACCGGTTTGGCGAAGGCCTCGTTGGCCGCCTGCGACCGGTCGCGCGAATCGCCCACCACTCCCACCTCGTTTTCCACCTGCGCCATGATTACCCGGTGGCTCTTGTCCACCTCGCGAACGTGCTTCATCAGCGCCGCGAAGGCCTTGGCATCCGCCTGCCAGTTACTCTCGCTGAGGGTCGAGAGAACTTGCAGGCTCTTGCCGTTCTGGATCTGGGCCCGTGGAAAGCGGTCCTGTTTGGTCTTCACCCACGCGGGCGTGAAGTCGGATTGCCCGTTCTTCCAGCTTCCGAACCACAGCCAGGCGATGCGGAGATCGTACTTACTGGCGTTCGCGATGGCCGCGTCCGCGAAGTGGAAATCGAACTTGCCCTCCTGCGGCTCGATCCACGCCCAGGCCATGGGGGTCAGCACGGTGTTCAGGTGAACTTCCTTGGCCAGCCTTGGCATGATCTTCGCCATGTAGTCGAGGTCCGAGGGCGACGTGTTGGCCAACTCGCCCGAGAGCGCCAGAAACGGTTTGCCGTCCACGATCAATTGCGTCGCCGCGCCCCGTTTCTCCATGTGGGGAATGGCCTGGGAGTAAGCCGCGGCCGTCAGCAGAATGCACATCGGTAGGGTTTTCATGGCGGAAAAATCATAGCAACTGGCGGTGGGGATGGCAATCGCCGCTGACGCCGTCGGCGCCATCCGGTAGACTGGAGGGCGATGCCGCCCATCGCGCTCACCATCGCCGGCTCGGACCCCTCGGGCGGCGCGGGAATTCAGGCCGACCTCAAGACGTTCCACCAGTTCGGGGTATACGGCGAGGCGGTGATCGCGCTCGTCACGGTGCAGAACAGCGTGCGGTTCTCGCGCGTCGAAGTGCTCGATCCCGGCCTGGTGCTGGAACAACTGGCCGCCGTGCTGGAAGACATCCCGCCCGGCGCGGCCAAGACCGGCGCGTTGGGGTCGGCTGGTATGGTGGAAGCCGTGGCTGGGGCGGCCGCCGGGTTCGGCTTCCCGCTGGTGGTGGACCCGGTGACGGCCGGCAAGCACGGCGGCCCGTTGCTGGCGGGCGACGCCACGCGGGTGGTTCGCGAGCGGCTCCTCCCGCTGGCCGCGCTGGTGACCCCCAACGTGCCGGAAGCCGAGGCGCTGGCGGGCATCCCCATCCGCTCGCTGGACGACATGCGCCGCGCCGCCGCGCGCCTGCACGAAATGGGGGCGCGCGCGGTGCTCATCAAAGGCGGCCACCTGGAAGGCAATGCCACCGACCTGCTCAGCGACCGCGCCGGGTTCCGCGAGTTCCCCGCGCCGCGCCTCGAAACGCGCCACACCCACGGCACCGGGTGCACCTACTCGGCCGCCATCACCGCCTGCCTGGCACGGGGGCTGGGTCTCGATGACGCGGTCTCTAGCGCCAAACGCTTCATCCACGAAGCCATCCGCACCAGTCCCCAACTGGGCCACGGCTGGGGACCGGTCAACCATCACGCCAAGGCGCTGTGACCGGCGGGGCCGGCGAATCCAGGCTACGGACCGAGCCTCTGGATTGCCTGTCTCACCCGCTCCAGCACCTCGGCCGGGTCGGGACGCTCCACGCACACCACGGTGCAGTGCGGGCCGACCGGCCGCCAGCGGTCGAACATGCGCGGGGCGGGGAAGCCGGCAAATACGCTGACCAGCGGGACTCGGGCGGCGGCGGCGACGTGCTGCCCGGCCGAATCGTACCCCGCATACAGGCGGCTGGCGGCGACGATCGACGCGAAACCGGCGAACGAGCCGTCCCAGAACGACGCCGTCACCCCGGCGCGCTCGACGGCGCGCTCGACGCGCGCGGCCTCCTCTCCGCCCGCGCCTTTGTCGATGCACAGTGGCGCGCCGCGGCCGGCCAGCAGGCGGAGCAGACCCTCCTCGAAGGGATCGGGAATGCGCTTGGCGGGGTTGTCGCCCACGCCCAGGCTCACGGCCACCGCGCCGCGCAGGGGCGGCTCGCCGGCCAGCGCCAGGTAGGGACGCACGCCCCAGACTCCCAGCGTGTCGTATGCCCAACCCGCGGCCAGTCCCGGCAACGGGCGGGCGCTCGAGCCGCCGTAGCGTCGGCTCTCGAAGAGGCGATAGCGCTCCTCGGCGCACACCGGCAACAGGCCCAACTGCGTGAGGCGGCTGTCGGGGTCGAGAACCAGCGAATCGGGGTCCGCCAGCAACTCGCGCAACTCCGGCTCCACGCCGAGCCGCTCGCGCAGGCCGCCGCGGCGCCAGGCCACCGGAGCGTGCTGAATCCGCGGGTCCCCGGCGAACAGCTCGTAGTTCTTGAGCGGCCCCACGAAAACCACCTGCGCCTCGGGGAAGCGGCGCTTGGCGGCGTCCAGCAGGACGCTGGTGACGGCCACATCGGCGCCCAGGGTCACGCGCGACAGCACGAACACGCGCCGCGGATCGCCGGAAACCGCGTGTGGCTGGCGCACCCGCTGGTAGCGCGCCACCAGTTCCGCCGCGCCGGGGCCCTCGCGAACGGCGGCGATAGCCTGCGCGAACAGCCGCGCGTAGGCGTCGCACAGGGCCGGCTCGAAGCGGTCCGCCAGGCCTTCGGCGAGGATGCCGAACAGAGACTCGCCACCGGGGTCTTCGATCAGCGCGGGCGGCAGCTCGCCGGGGACCGATCCCGCCAGGCACTGGTCCAAAACTTCCTGCGCGATCAGGCTACTGGAAGTACTTGTCAATCAGTATCCCCAGCTTGGCGCGGGTGGCTACCGGCACGCGCTTGCGGTCGGTGAGGATGGCGTGTTCGAGCGCCGATCCGCACTGGCATGAGCGTACGGCGGGCATGCGCGAGACGGCCTCGGCCACCACTTTGCAGGCGTTGGCGGCATTCTGCACCAGGTTGGCGACGATGTCGCTCACCGTGACGGCGTCGTGGTGCGGATGCCAGCAGTCGTAGTCCGTCACCATGGCGGCGGTGGCGTAACAGATCTCGGCCTCGCGCGCCAGCTTGGCTTCCTGCAGGTTGGTCATGCCGATCACGTCCATGCCCCAACTCCGGTAAGTGCGCGATTCGGCCTTGGTGGAAAACGCCGGGCCCTCCATGCAGAGGTAGGTTCCGCCCAGCTTGGCGTTGACGCCGGCCGCCTGGCAGGCGCTCATCACCACGCCGGCCACCTCCGGGCAGACGGGATCGGCGAAACTGATGTGCGCCACCAGGCCGTCGCCGAAAAAGGTGGAGACGCGGCCGCGGGTGCGGTCGAAGAACTGGTCGGGGATGACGAAATCGAGCGGGCGGTGTTCCTCCTGGAGCGAACCCACCGCGCTGAGCGAGAGGATGCGCTCCACGCCCAGCTTTTTCATGCCGTAAATATTCGCCCGGAAATTCAGCTCCGATGGCGAGATCGAATGGCCGCGGCCGTGCCGCGCCAGGAACGCCACCTGGCGGCCCGCCAGTTTCCCCAACACGAAGGGGTCCGAGGGCGGGCCGAAGGGCGTCTCGAGCGAGACTTCTTCCTGCGCCTCGAACCCGGGCATGGAGTAAAGTCCGCTACCGCCGATGATTCCGATTTCCGCTTTCACGTTACGTTCTCCTGGATAAACTCGCGCCGGCTCAAACGATCTCTTCCCGCGCCGCGTCCCATCGCACGGTGCGCCCCAACCGGTAGCTCTCGACGGCCATGCGGCAGGCGATGGCCACGCGGAATCCCAGATCGAACGGGCAGGCCAGTTGCCGGCTGGCGCCGCGAATGTTGTCGAGGAAGTTCTGCATGTGAGCCTTGGGATCGGCCTTGGTCATGCCGGTCATTTCGTTGCCGTCCGGCCGCGTCTTCTTTTCCGGCTGGTAGCGGATGCTCTGCGGCGTGCGCGAGATGGAGCCGTTGTCGCCCAGCACGTCCTCGGTCACCGACAGGCGCTCGTTGCCGAACCCCGAGTCCCAGGTGAACAGCAACTCCTCGGCATGTTCCATCGAGACGTTCATGGTGTCGGGCACTTCGCGGCCGTCCTTCCACAGGTACAAGCCGCCGGTCATGGTGACCTTGGAGGGAATGTCCAGGCCCATGGCCTTGTACCAGAAGGAGAGCTGATGGCACAGGTTCTCGAAAACGTTGCCGCCGGAGTAATCCCAGAAGAAGCGCCAGTTGAGGAAACGGTTGGCGTCGAAGGGCCGGTCCGGCGCCTCGCCCAGGAACGCTTTCCAGGCGATGTTGGCCGCGGTCATGTCGGGATAGATCTGGCGCGCCCACTGCGGTTTGCCGTGCGGCGTGTTGCGGTACATGTGGCCGTGGATGGCGGTGATCTTGCCCATCAGTTCGGGTTTCAGAAAGCCGGCGGCGTCGGGGTACTGGCCGCTGGAAACCCACTGGTGGCCGATCTGCACCACGCGCCCCGCGCCCGCGCGCTGCCAGGCCGCGCGCATCCGCTTGGCGTGCTCCACGGTGAACGCCATGGTCTTTTCCTGGTAAACGTGCTTGCCCGCGTCGAGCGCGGCCGTGAAGCACTCGGCGTGCAGGTGCTGCGGGGTCGCGATGAGCACCGCGTCGATGTCCTTGTCCTCCAGCAGACGGCGGTAGTCGGCATACGTCTTGGCGTTGGGAGCGATGGCCCGGGTCTCGTCCAGGCGGCGCGTATAGACGTCGGCGGCGCCGATGCATTCGACGTTCTCGAGGGCCAGCGCCTGGCGGAGGATCTCCTTGCCGCGGTCGCCCGGCCCGATGATGCCGATGCGGATGCGGTCGCCCGCGCCGAGCGCGTTGGAGGCGGCGATGGTGCCGGCCAGACCGCTGGCGACTTTACCGATGAAATTGCGGCGCGACTGCATGCGGCGTGCGCTCCTTCTTTCCGGGAACTCCGACGATGGGGGACAAGACGATTATAGCTGGTAGGCGAGGCGGGTCAGGCGCGAGGGCGACACGGTGCGCCGGAAGCGCAAATCACCCCTGCGGCCGGTTCTTGGCCTGCTCCATCGCAATCTGGTTGATATGTGAGAGCGCCCTGGCGCCACTGGCGCCTTCGATGGCTTTCACGGCGATGTCTTGAACCTGCTGCTTGGCGTCGGCGAGCTGCTTTTCCAGCGCCGCGATCTGCGCCTGTTGATGGGCCACGGTTTCTTCCAGGGTCTTCACGCGCAGTTCGCCGAACCGTTTCTCGGCTTCGGCGTCCTTCTTCATGAGAATGGTTTCCTGTTGCAGGCGCGTCTCGGCGTCGCGGCGGGCCCGATCGGCTGCGGCGTTGGCTTCGGCTTCCAACCGTTTGGGAAACGCCTCGGATTCCTTACGCAGCCGCGCCAGTTCCTCTTCGCGTTCCTTCAGTACCGCCTCGCGCAGGTGCCAGCCCTTCTCAAGGGTCTCCTGCTTTTCCTGGTTCTTCTTTTCCTGCACGCGAATCTCTTCGTCGTACTTGTCCTGGGCCTTCTTGCGCTCCTGGGTCTTCTTGTACTCGAAATCCTCGGCTTCCCGTTGGCGCTGCTTCTTGAGGGCTTCCTCCTGCTCCTTGCGTTCGCGTTCGGCGCGCGAGGATTCCTCTTCCCATGCGGTGCGCTGGGCGGCGATTTCGTTCTCGAGTTCCAGCTTTTGGCGGCCGTAATCCTGGACAAGCTGGTCTAGAGCGGTGGCGGCGACGTCGATCTTGTGCAGACGCTCGAGCTCTTGGCGTTCGAGTGCCACGGCTTCGCGCACCGAGGCGAGCAGTTGCACTTCCTCCGTCAACTTGCCGGACACGCTGGAGAGTGCCTTCGATATCTCGATGCCCAGGCCGGAAATACGCTGCACGGCCGACTCGACGGTGACGCCCTCGACGGTCTCCCGCACTTCGGTTTCGTGGCGCCGGGAAGCCTCTTCGATCTTCGGATCGGCGGACTCGCGGGCGGCCGCGGACTGTTCCTGAATTTCGTCGAATTCACGCTGGATTTCGGCCTTGGTGCGCTTGGCGCGGATAGGGGCTTTGGCGGCTTTAACTGGCATACATCGATCTCCGGATTTCTGAGAGTAGCAGAATGCTCCGTCGAATTGGGCGGCCCGAAAAAAATGGGGTCAGACGCCATTTATCGGCGATGAACGTTACAATCTGGGATCGTGGCGGCCCTCGGCATTCTGTTTGGCGCGGCATTTACGGTGGCGGTTTCGATGGCGCTGGGCAGGCGTCTGGTTGGGGAGGCGCGCGATCCGGGAATCCAATTCGTCGCCGGGGCGGCGGCGCTCAGCATGGCGGTTTTTGCGCTGTGCTGCGCCGGTCTGGTGTATCCGCTGGTCTTCCTGGCGGGCGGCGCCGGGGTGCTCGCGTGGGGGTTGCGCTGCGCTCGGCCGAAGCTCCCGTGGAGACGCTGGCCTGTCGAACATTATCTTTTTTTTCTAGTAGTTGCCTCCTATTTTGTACTCTATTTCTTTAATTCGATGGCGCCGGAATCGAGTTTCGATGGCGCGGGCTACCACCTGGGCTTGGTGGCGCGCTACTTGCGCGAGCACGGCTTCCACCCCATCGTCTGGAACCTCTACGCCAGCCTACCCCAAGGCGCCGAGATGCTGTACCTGTTCGCGTTTGCGTTCGGGCGGCATTCGGCGGCGGCCATGGTCCACTTCGCCTTTCTGCTGGCGCTGGCGTGGCAGGTTTTCGCCTACGGACGGCGGATAGGCTTCGCGATGGCGGGCGCCTGCGCCGCACTGCTGGTCTTCGCCAGCCCCATGATGGGTGTGGACGGGACCAGCGCCTATATTGATGTAGCACTTGCATCTGTGGTGTTTACCTTGTTCCATTTATTGCAGATATGGAACGAGAACCGTTCGCCGCGCCTGTTGCTGGCAGTCGGTCTGGTGGCGGGATTCGCCTACGGGGTCAAGTACACCGGATGGCCGACCGTGCCCTATGCGCTGGCTTTCGTCGGGTGGCGGAGCCGGAAGGTGCGGGACGTGTTGACGGTGGGCGCGTGCGCGGTCCCCATGGTGCTGCCCTGGATGATCAAGAACGCGCTGTGGGTACACAACCCGCTCGCGCCGTTCTTCAACCACTGGTTTCCAAATCCATATGTAACCGCTGCATTTGAAGAAGGTTATCGGAACTACTATCGCGCCTACGATCTCTCCAGCCTATGGCAGATTCCGATCCAGGTCACCACGCGTGGCCACCTGGGCGGGCTTCTGGGACCGGTGTTCCTGCTGGCGCCGCTGGCCCTATGGTCCCTGCGCCGCAAGGAGGGCCGGCACCTGCTGCTGGCGGCGGCCGTGTTCGGGGTGAACTACTTCAGCAACATCGGCACGCGGTTTCTGATTCCGAGCGTGCCGTTCGTGGCCCTGGCCATGATGCTGGCCATAGCGAGCATGCCGCGCCTGGCGGTGGGGCTGGTGCTGGTTCATGCGCTGATCTCCTGGCCCACGCGCGTGTCGAAGTACTGCGCGCCGGATGCCTGGCACCTGGCGAGAGTGCCATGCCGGCAGGCACTGCGAATCAAACCGGCGGATGAGTACCTCGAGAAGAACATGTTCTTCTACGGGGTGGCGCGGATGGTGGATGGGAACACGCCGCCGGATGCCACGGTGTTCACGTACCGGCCGATCCCCGAGTCGTACACCTCGCGGCGCATCCTGGTGAACTACGAGTCGGAGCCGAACCAGGCGGCCGGGGTGATGATTCAGGCGGCGTCGTTCCCGTCCGAGGCGCCCAATTGGCGGATCCGGTTTGCGTTCCCGGCTCGGGAGTTGACGGCCGTGCGTTTGGTCACCGCCAACGGCGGGAAGGTGTTGTGGCGAATCCACGACGCCTACGTCGTGGATTCCGGCCGCCCGATCGCGTTGCGGGCCGCTCCCGGCCAGTCTGATGCTCTCGACGGGAACCCCATCACGTTCTGGCGCGCCGGCGAATTCCTGGCGCCCGGGCAACGGTTCGAGATGGACTTCCACTCGAGGCAGCCGGTGGACGGCGTACTCGTCGAGACATCCCCCGATCAGCGCGCCGTGAAGTTGAAGCTGGAGGGCCGCGATGGCTCGGGCGCGTGGCGCACCCTCTCGGATACGCCGGAAACGCACGAGCAGCCGGGGCCCGACCTGCGGCCCGCCGCCATCGAGCAGTTGAAGCGGCGCGGCATCGGCTACCTGCTATCCTTCGAAGACGAAGGCGAAACCCGCGATCTGCGGCTGCACACGGACCTGTGGGGCATCCGCGAAGTGGCGCACAATAAGGATGCGCGGCTGTACCGGATACCATGAAACTTTTCCTGGGCGTGGACGGCGGACAATCGGGAACCACGGCGCTGATCGGCGGCGAAACCGGCCGCATTTTGGGGCAGGGAGCTGCCGGTCCCTGCAATCACGCCGCGGCGGGCGCGGGCCGCGCCAAACTCGAGCGCGCCGTGCGCGCTAGCGTTGCGGAAGCCTGCCGCGAGGCCGGGCTGGATGCGGACGCGGTGCGCTTCGCCGTGGCGTGCTTTGGCATGAGCGGCGGACCGGAGGACAAGCGCGAGATCCTCTCGGCCATCCTGCGCGCGGACCGGTTGGTGGTGACCACGGACGCCGTGACCGCGCTCGCCGGCGCGACCTCGACCGGGCTGGGAATTGTCACCATCGCGGGAACCGGGTCGATCGCCTTCGGACGCAATGCGGCCGGCCGCGAGGCGCGCGCGGGAGGCTGGGGCTACGTGTTCGGAGACGAGGGCGGGGCGTTCGACATCGTGCGCCAGGCCGCCCGCGCGGCACTGCGGGCGGAAGAAGGCTGGGGTCCGCCCACCAGCCTGCGCGACGCGCTGCCGCGGGCCACCGGGGCGGCGAACGCCAATGAGATGCTCCACCGCTTCTATGGCGACGAGTGGCCGCGGCCGCGGGTGGCCGCGCTGGCGCCCGTGGTCGGCCGCGCGGCAACGGCAGGCGATGGCGTAGCGCTCGAGATTCTGAACGGCGCGGCGATTCAGCTCGCCATGCTGACCGGCGCGGTGCGCCCCCAGTTGTGGCAGCCGGGCGAAGGCGTCGAGGTGGCCTACGTGGGCGGCGTCTTCCGCTGCGATCCGCTGCGCGAGAAATTCCGCCTGCTGGTTGAGATGGAGCCGGGCCTCCGCTGCGCCGCGCCGCTCCACGGCCCCGACCGCGGCGCGCTGCTGGAGGCCTACCGGCAGGCGGGATTGAATCCGCAATTGCGTGTATCCTGAAGGCCAGGAGCCCGCACCCGCATGAACATCGACGAGCGCCTCGAAAAGCTCACCGACCGCCATGAGGCGCTGACGCTGAGCCTGGAATTGCTCACCAGCGGCGTCCAGGATCTCAAGACGGCTGCGCAATACGATGGCGAGAACATCCGCGCCCTGGCGCGAATCGCCGAGATTCGCGAGCGGCGGCTCTCCCACCTCGAAGGCGGCGAGTAGCCGGCGCTATCGCCCCCGGCACCGGCCGGTGTCCGGGAGTTCGATATCCACGAGACGAATCTCCGCGGTGGCGCGCGCCGAGATCCGCTGCACCAGGACGACGGCCTGGTCGGCGGGCAGAGGAGTCCAAGGATCGCCGACCGGTAGATACACCACACCCCGGTGCAGGGGAGACAGCAGGGTCTGGCTTCCTGGGTACTCGCCTTCCATTACCTGCTCCTGCATTCGCCTGACCTGCTTCTCGGTTCCCGTGCCGCCGCCTGGCACTGGATGCTCGTACGCGACGCGGGCCTGCATGGGGCGTTCGGACGGGGATTCACAGGTTACGGTCAACTGATAACCGTGGGGGTTCTGGGGCGCCCGGACGGAACAACGCCCGATGCCCGGCACCTCCCGGTTCTCGCCCACGCGCAGCCGGACGGGCGGGTTTTCATAGATGTCCGCGGCGCCCTGTCCGGCGACCGTTGCCTTGCCGCTCGCGAGCCGGTCATAGGCGTCGCGGCTCATCGATAGAGACAATGCGTTGGGAATGCCATCCGGGCCCAAACTCCATCCGGCGAACAGCTCGTTCTCGATCTTGGTTGTGGTTCTCGTGTAGTGCGTGCCGCCGATAACCCTGCGATCGATTCTCGTGGGCGACCCGGCCCCGACGTGCAACTGGCTGTCGTAGCGCACTCCGTTCGAGTTCGAGACCTCGAGGGAGAGCCAAGCGCCACTCCAGCGATCCGCCCTGGGGAAGCCCGTGGCGACGAAGGGGATTACCGCACTCACCCTGGGCGCGCTCGTTTCACCGAAGCAGGCTATCGAGATGCGGCTTCCTGGCGCTGGGCCGATGGCTATGCGGGCCACCTCGGAAGCCACAACCGGGGGCGAAGCGAAAGGATGCCGGGTAGTCCGGACTCCCGCCACGACTCCCAGGGCACACAGGGCTCCCGCGGCGAGACCTCCGAGCACCGCCACAATGCGGGCCAGCCCGGTCCGCCGCCGCCGGTACTGCAGCAGCATGACCGAAACGGCGGCCACGGCCAGGACCGCGATACCTATATGGCCAAATGGGAAGCGTGGCGGGGGTGTCATCCAGACAGCCGTTGCGAGTAACAGTATAGGGACCACGATGACGAACTGGGTCAGGTTGCTCACCAGTGCGGCCAGTGCCATGGCCGGCAGTGTCAGGCGTCCGGCCAGCAGCAGTTGCTTGCCCAACAGATGCGGGAGCGCTGCCAGAGGGTTGAATCCGTGCGCCGCCAGGATGGCTGCGTCGGTCAGGAAGGACGGCACGTGAACGGCGAGCGCCGCGAACAGCGCCTTGGCCGCCAGCAGGCGCCCCCAGCGGTAGGGCCGCGTCATCCAGAACTCGCGGTCGCCCACCAGAGCCTCGCCGTGGACCGCTTGTGCGATCAGGAAGGCCCAGGCTAGGGGAAGCAGGACGTTCAGCAAGCCTTCCACCACACCGGGCTGGGCGGCGGCGCGCCGGGCGTCCAGGCAACCGGCCGTCGCGGACATAGCCGCCGCGGCGCCAATTTGCCACCACAAGCGGCGGACATCTTTCTTGAGAATCACCAGTATTTCGTGCATCGCGTCACCTCGTGTACTCGCGCAGGTCGATATCCGATGCCTTGAAGGAGACGGTGGAGTATCCGGCCAAGCGCTGCGGCACAATGGCGATCGGCGTATGCGCCATCGCCTCCCTCATCGTCCGATCGGGCACACCCACTCTGAACGATTGTTGCTGGCGGTGAAGTGGAGACAGCCAGGCAATCAGCGGACTCGGGGATCTGTTCGAGCGGAAGCCGCCGATATCGGGCCGAAACCAGCCCGCCGGTGGCTTGGGAACCCAGATGTCGGCTGACACCTCGTCCCGGTCAGGCGAGTCGCAGAACACGTCCAGCCACGCCGAATCGTATGGCTCCTCGCCGTACATGCTGGAGCAGTGCATCCGTTGTGTCACTTCCCGGGTCGCATTGACGGGCAGCCGCACCTCCTGGCCCCGTTCGTAGACCAGGAATCCCACGGTTCCGGAGATCGTCACCTTGCTGTCTTCGATCCGGTCATAGGCGGCATGCTTCAGGCCGAGAAACAGGCTGGTCGAGTCATGCACTATCCCAGTCAACCCCATATCGAAATCCATCCGCAGGGGGTCGTAGTGGTAGCGCACGCCGTTGGCGCCGGTGATATCCATGGAGACCGACGCCATCCATGCCCAGTCCGATTCCGGAAGCCCGGAGATGCTGAAGGGCAATGTGGTGAACACGCGCCGGCCGGACGTCCCATGGACGGCTCGCGGATCGGGCGGCGCCAGCGTCATGGTGGCGTGGATGTTCGCCGCCGGAGATTCGGCCATGTTCAGGGCGAAGGTCTGCTGGCCGGTAGCCAGGGTTGCCAGCAGTCCGGCAGCCAGGAGCGCGGAAACCGCCAAAGTGCGGGTCAGCCTGGTCCGGCGCCGCCGGTACTGAAGCAGCGCTAACGATATGGCCGCCACGGCCAGGAACTCGACGGCCAGACGCGCAACGGCATAGGACAAGTGACCGAACGGGAGATCCCGCGAGAATCCGAGCGATGCGGTCAGGGTCACCAGCAGAATCGGAATCCCGATGACGAATTGCGTCAGGTTGCTCACCACCGCGGCCAGTGCCATGGCCGGCAGCGTGAGCCCTTCGGCCAGCAGCAGTTGCTTCACCAGGAGTTGGGGGAGCGACGCGAGCGGGTCATATCCGCGTGCCGCCAGGATGGCTGCGTCGGTCAGAAAGGACGGCACGTGAACGGCCAGCGCCGCGAACAGCGCTTTGGCCGCCAGCAGGCGCCCCCAGCGGTAGGGGCGTGTCATCCAGAATTCGCGGTCGCCCACCAGCGTCTCGTGGTGAATGGCCTGTGCGATCAGGAAGGCCCAGACCAGCGGAAGTACGATGTTCAGCAGACCTTCCACCACACCGGGCTGGGCGGCGGCGCGGCCGGCGTCCAGGCGCCCAATGATCGCGCACATGGCCAAGGCGGCGCCAATCTGCCACCACAAGCGGCGGACATCTTTCTTGAGAATCACCAGGGTTTCGTGCATCGCCTCACCTCGCTCCCTTGCCACCCTTGGCGGATTTCTCGAGCGCCAGCACAATCGACCGCAGCGTCATCGGGCGCGCCGAAATCTCGCGCGCCCCCGGGAACCGGCTGCGGATCTCGGCCTCGCCGCGGTCGCTGTAGCTTGAGTCCGTGAAGCCGATCACCACGCCCGAGACCTCGGGGTTCAACCAAGTGGCCGGCCGGTCGGCGGGAAAATCGGCGGGGCTGTCGAGCGTCACCTGAATCTCGCGGAAGCGGGCGGAGAGCGCCGCGCTTTCCTCGGCGAACTCGAGGCGCCCTTCGTTCAGATAGGCGATGTGGCTGGCGAAGCTTTCGATTTCGGCCAGGTCGTGCGAGGCCAGGAACACGGTGGCTTCGGGCGCGCGGTCGAGGACGCTCTCGATCAGTTGCTCGCGCACCAGAACGTCGAGACCGCTGAAGGGCTCGTCGAGCACGATCAGCTTCGGGCGGTAGGCCAGGGACGACGCCAACTGCGCTTTGACCCGCATGCCGCGCGAGAGCTGGCTGAGCTTGCGGTCGAGCGGCAGCTCGTAGAGGCGGACGAGCGCGGCCAGGTCGTCGCCGCTCCACGTGGGATAGAACTCCTGGCAGTAGGCGAGGAAGTCGCCGGCGGTCATCCAGCCGGGCAGCTTCTGGTTCTCGGATACGTAGCCGATGTGCGCCAGTTGAGCCGCGCCGAGGGAGCGCGAGTCAACGCATAACACCTCGGCGTTTCCTGAAGTTGGCTTGTACAAGTTCAAGAAAGTCTTGATGGCCGTGGTTTTGCCCGCGCCGTTGGGACCGACGAGGGCGAACACGGCGCCTTCGGGCACCTCGAGCGAGAGCGAGCGGAGGGCGTCCACCCGCGGGAAGGTCTTGGTGAGTTCGATGGCGCGCAAAGGGCTGGTCATTAGAGTTCCTCCTCGTGGCCCTGCAGCAGGCGCCACTGCCGATCGATCGCGGCGTGCAGGTCGGCGGCCGTCAGGCCCAGCTTCCTGGCTTCCACGATCAACTGTTCCACCTCGCGGCCAAGCAGCCGGGCGCGCTCGGCGCCAGTGGCGGGCGGTGGCGCGAGCACCACCGTGCCGATGCCGGGCCGCACCTCGAGTAGCCCTTCGGCGGTCAGTTGCGCAATCACTTTGTGCGCGGTGTTGGGGTGAATTTTCATGGCTTTGCTGAGGGCGCGGACGGACGGGAAAGCGTCGCCCGGCCGAAGCTGGCCGGAGATCATAGCCTTCTTGGCGGCGAACGCCACCTGTTCGTGAAGCGGAACGCCCGATTGCAGGTTCAACTGGAACGGAATCATCGGCCGCCTCCGGGAGCCTCTGCGACTGGTGCGGCTTGCATAACAACTGTACTGTGCCACATGTGACAGTCAGAATGCAAGAGATATTTGCGGTGGGGCATTCCGGAGGCTGCATGTTCCTGGCGAGCCCCCGAGAGGGCTTCGCCGTGGGGGATGCAGCCAGTGTCGTTCGCGAGGGCGGGTCGCCGTGAAAAGGCGGCCAACTCTTACGTCCTCTGGTCTGCTATCCTGAATGTAGGAAAACACTACATGTGCTTGGCAGTGCCCGGAAAAGTCCTCGAGTCTACTGACGTCGGCCTGAATCGGATTGCGAAGGTCCAGTTTGGCGGCGTCACCCGCACGGTGTATCTGGACCTGCTGCCGGAAGCCGGCGTCGGCGACTACGTGCTGGTCCACGTGGGGTTCGCCATCAGTAAGATCGATGAAGTCGAGGCCCAACGCACCTACGCGCTGCTCGAGGAGTTGGGCAACCTCCTCGAAGACGAAACGGGGCAGCCGGAGAGCGGCGCGTGAAGTACATCGACGAATACCGCGACGCCGGGCTGGCGAAGTCCATTGCCCAGGCCATCCGGGCGCGCGTCACGCGGCCGTGGGTGCTCATGGAGATTTGCGGCGGGCAGACGCACTCCATCATGCGCTACGGGTTGGACGAACTGCTGCCGCCGCGGATCGAGCTGGTGCATGGGCCGGGCTGCCCGGTGTGCGTGGCGCCGCTCGAGATCATCGACAAGGCGCTCGAGATCGCCGCGCGGCCGGAGGTGATCTTCGTCTCCTACGGCGACATGCTGCGCGTGCCGGGGTCGCGCTCGGACCTGTTCCGGGTGAAGGCCGCGGGCGGCGACGTGCGCGTCGCCTACTCGCCCATGGACGCGGTGAAGCTGGCGCGCCGGAATCCCTCGCGGAAAGTGGTGTTCTTCGCGATCGGGTTCGAGACCACCGCGCCGGCCAACGCCATGGCGCTCTGGCAGGCCAAACAAGAAGGGCTGCGGAACTTCTCCATGCTGGCGGCGCACGTGCTGGTGCCGCCGGCCATGCGCGCCATTTTGGGATCGCCCGAGTGCCGCGTGCAGGGGCTGATCGCGCCGGGGCACGTGTGCGCGGTAATGGGCTGGCGCGAGTACGAGGACCTGGCGCGCGAGTTCCGCCTGCCGGTGGTGGTGGGCGGCTTCGAGCCCATCGACCTGCTGGAGGCCATTCGCATGCTTGTCGTGCAGCTTGAAGAGGGCCGCGCGGAACTGGAGAATCAATACGTCCGCTCGGTGACGCGCGAGGGCAACCAGGCGGCGCAGCGGGCCATGGAACGGGTTTTCGAAGTGACGGACCAAAAGTGGCGCGGCATCGGCCCGATTGCGGCGAGCGGGTTGCGCATCCGCGCGGAGCTGGCGGAGTACGACGCGGAACGCATCTTCGGCACCGAGGGAATTACCGCCGAGGAGCCCCAGGAGTGCATCGGCGCCCTGGTGCTGCAAGGGTTGAAGAAGCCCGCCGACTGCGCCGCGTTCGCCGCGCGATGCACGCCCTTTACGCCGCTGGGCGCGCCCATGGTATCGAGCGAAGGCGTGTGCGCCGCCTACTATGCCTACCGCCGGCGCGCATCGGGAGGCCCGCAATGAACGCGATGGTTTGCCCCGCGCCCATCGCCACGCGCGACACCGTCCTGCTGGGCCACGGATCGGGCGGCAAGCTCAGCGCCGAACTGCTGCGCGACGTGTTTCTGCCGGCGTTCGCCAACCCGGTGCTGGACAAGCTGGAGGACCAGGCGGCCATCTCGGTGGGCGGCGCGCGCCTGGCGTTCACCACCGATTCCTTCGTGGTGAAGCCGCTGTTCTTCCGCGGCGGCGACATCGGGTCGCTGGCGGTTCACGGCACCGTCAACGACCTGGCGGTGGGCGGCGCGCGGCCGCTGTACCTGAGCGCGGCCTTCATCCTGGAAGAGGGCTTCGCCATGGAGGCGCTGCGGCGGATCGTCGAGTCCATGAGCGAGGCGGCGCGCGCGGCGGGAGTCCAGATCGTCGCCGGCGATACCAAGGTTGTGGAACGCGCGAGCGGCGATGGAGTGTACATCACCACCACCGGCATCGGGCTGATGCGCGAGGGGCTGTCGCTTTCGGCCTCGAGCGCCCGCGCGGGCGACGCGGTGATTCTGAGCGGCAGTCTCGGCGACCACGGCATCGCGGTTCTTTCCGAGCGCGAGGGGCTGGAGCTGGGGACCGAGGTGCGCAGCGATTCGGCCGCGCTGCACACGCTGGTGGATGCCATGCTGGACGCCAGCCTGCGAATCCGCGCCATGCGCGATCCCACGCGCGGCGGCCTGGCCAGCACGCTCAACGAAATCGCCGCGCAATCGAGGGTGGGCATCGAAATCGACGAGCGGGCCATCCGCGTTAACGACGCGGTGCGGGGAGCCTGCGAGCTGCTGGGGTTCGATCCGCTGTACGTCGCCAACGAGGGCAAGCTGGCGGCGGTGGTCGAGCGCGAGGCGGCCGAAGCGGTGGTCGAGGCCATGCGCCGCCATCCGCTGGGCCGCGAGGCGGCCATCGTGGGCACGATCACCGGCGCGCACCCCGGTATGGTCACCATGCGCACGGCCTTCGGCACCACGCGCGTCGTCGACATGCTGGCGGGCGACCAACTGCCGAGGATCTGCTGACATGCACGAACTGGGTATCGCCAACTCGATCCTGCAGGCGGTGGAGACCGAGATGCGGCCGCACCCCGGGGCGCGCGCGGTGCGGATCGCGGTGACGGTGGGCGCGCTCTCGGGCATCGACCGCGACTCGCTCGAGTTCTGCTTCGGCGCCCTCACCAAGGGCACGCCGTTCGAGTCGCTGGCGCTCGATGTGAAGGAAGCCGCCTCCGACGAACTGGAACTGACCTGCCTGGAAGTGGAGGAAACCACGCCATGAGCACGACCACCACCAAGGTGCCTTTGGAACGCAAAGTACTTAGCGAGAACGACCGCCTGGCGGCCGAACTGCGCGCGGAATTCGCCCGGCACGGGGTCCGCTGCCTGAACCTGATTGGCTCGCCCGGGTCGGGCAAGACGGCGCTGCTCGAGCGCACGCTGGGAGCGTTCGACCCGGCCATGCGCGTGGCCGTGCTGACCGGCGACATCCAGACCGACGCCGACGCGCGGCGCCTGGCGCGCTACGGTTTCCCGGCGCGCCAGATCACCACCGCGGGGGCGTGCCACCTGGACGCGCGCATGGTGACCAAGGCGCTGGAAGGCTGGGACCTGGCGCGGCTGGATCTGCTGTTCATCGAGAACGTCGGCAACCTGGTCTGCCCCACCAGCTACGACCTGGGCGAAGCGGCCAAGGTGGTGCTGCTGAGCGTGCCCGAAGGCGAGGAGAAGCCGCTCAAGTATCCCGGCATCTTCTTCAAGTCGAAGCTCATGGTGCTGACCAAGATCGACCTGCTGCCGTACGTGCCGTTTCGTCCGGAGGACGCCATCGCCAATGCGCGCGCCATCCAGCCGGGTATCGAGATCGTGCAGGTTTCGAGCACCACCGGCGAGGGATTGGAGAAGTGGATGGAGTGGGTGCGCCGGCCGGGTCCGCCGCGGACGTAAACTTTTCGGTTCCGGGTGAATCGGGGCCGGAAATCCGCGGCGATTGGGGATATACTGTCATTGGTTCGCCGTTTTCCACCAACAGGAGGTCACTGGCACATGTCGGTTTCACGAAGATCTTTCTTTGCCCGCGCGGGGGTTATCGCCGCCGCTCAAGGGCTGGCCTTGAAGGCGCAGGAGGCGCAGCGGAAGGTGCCCGTGGATCCGGGCGCGACGCCCCAGGACCCGCGTATGGGCGTCGGCAACGCCGAGAAGCTGTTCAAGTACTCCCAGAAGCGCGCCAAGGTGTCCCTGGTGAAGGGCGAGAGCCGGCGCAAGAACATTTACAACGCGCTGGTGGCGATCGACGACCAGATCCGGCCCGGTCTCAAGGCCCGGAAGTACGTAATCATCAAACCCAACGGCCTGGATCCGTCGCGCTCGCTGATTTCGACCACCGACGATACCGTTCACGGAATCCTCGATTACCTGGCTCCCCGCTTCAAGGGTCCCATCGTGGTGGCCGAATGCGGCGGCACCGCGGCCAAGCAGGCTTTGAGCGAACTCGGCTGGCAGAAGATCTTCGACCAGCACAAGCCCCTGCAAGTCACGCTGGAAGTTCCCAACGAGGATGAGAACCGCTACGAGTTGTTGTACGGAATCGACTACGATCTGCACCCGGTCCCCATCCGCCTGGGCGCCCGGTTCTGCGATCCCGACGCGTTCCTGATTTCCTCGGCGGTGATGAAGACGCACAACATGGTGGTGGCCACCATGACCATCAAGAACGTGGTCCTGGGCGCGCCGCTGTCTCCGCCCCCGGGACAGAGGCGGCCTTGGGGCGACAGCGAGAAGCGCAAGTTTCACGTGGGCATCCGCTCGGGCAACCTCAACATGTATCTCGCCATGCAGAAAATGATGCCCAACTGGGGACTGGGGATCGTGGACGGGTACGAGGGCATGGAAGGCAACGGCCCGGTTTCGGGTACCCCCGTGCCGCACCGCATCGCCCTGGCCTCGACGGATTTCCTGGCGGCGGATCGCGTGGGCCTGGCGTGCATGGAAATCGATGCCGGTTGGCCCGGCTATCTCAACTACGCCTACCAGGCCGGCCTGGGCCAATACGATCTGGCCAAGATCGACGTGGTTGGCGAGAAGATCGCCGACGTGCAACGGAAGTACCGGCTGCATGCCGATGTCGACCGGATGCTCGAGTGGCGCGGCCCCATGCTGGACCTGCCGCCGAACCTGGGCCGCAACCGCCGCCCGCAGGACGAGGATCTCCCGGTTTACGCCTGATTCCGGCGCGGCCGTCACGGCGCATTCTCCCATTGGCAAACATGCTAGTGTAGATGGTCCCGGGCGATCCGCTCCCGGGTGGACAAGTCTTCAAAGGAGTGCATGTTAACGATGAGAGCATCATCCAAGGGAAGGGTATTCGGTTCGCTGGTGGCCGTCGCGCTGTTCAGCGTCGTGGCGGCGGCGCAACCGCCGGGTCAAGCGCCAGGCGCCGCGAAAGCCAAGCTCTACAACACGGCCAAGCAGAAGCTTCTGGATGGCAAACAGATCTTCAGCTTCACGCAAGCGACCATGGATATCCCGGGCTACTGCGAGGCGGCCAAGCACTACGATTACACGTGGTTCGAAATGCAGCACAGCACGCTCGAGTTCAAGGACATCGAGGCCATGATCGCGGCCTGCCCGCACGTTGCCGCGATTCCCATGATCCGGTTGCCGGACGCGCAGGAATGGCACATTCAGCATGCCACCGACATCGGCGTGCTGGGAGTCATCGTCCCCACGGTCGACGATGTGGACCGCGCGCGGGAAGCCGCCAAGTGGTCGCGCTATCCGCCGGTCGCCCGGCGAAGCACGGGCCAGGGACAGGCGCGCAGCATCTGGGGCATTAACGGGATCGACTACGCCAAGACGGTCAACGACAACATGCTGGTGGTGATCATGATCGAAACGCCCACCGGCGTCGCCAATGCCTATGACATCGCCTCGGTGCCCGGCGTGGATGTGGTTATCCTCGGCAACAACGATCTGAGCGTGTTCTCGGGATTCCCGCAGATCATGCCGCCCGCCGCGCCCGACCCGCGGTACTGGCAGTTGGTCACCAAGGTTCACGACGACACGCTGCGGGCCGGGAAGATCTTCGGCCAGGCCAACGCCAGGTACGCGACGGGACCGCTCAGCCAGGATGCCAAGTTCTTCCAGAACGGCCCATCCTTGGATGGCTGGAAGCCGCCGGCCAGCGCCGGCAGGGGTGGCGTCAGCCCGAGCGCTCCGCCGCCGGGAGAGCGCTAAGGCCGTGACCGCCAGGTTCGGTGCCAATCCGGGCCGCTCACTCACGCTCGCGGTTCCGCACGGAACCGCGAGCGTGAACGAGCGGCCCGCGGCGGCGCCGAATCCCGCGCTCATGTAGGCAACTCGATGGACTCGGGTGCCGCGAAGCGGTGCGGCGCCCGATGTATACTGATTGAGAACCGGGAGCCCGGAATGGAGATCCCGGTTCATATTTTGCAGTTTCTTGCGTGGAGAACCCTATGTCTAGTCGCCGCAGTTTTCTGGTGGGCGCGGTGGGACTGCCCGTGGTGGCGTCCGCGGCCCGCTCGTCCTCGCCCGAACCGCTGGCCGCCGGAACGCCTTCATCCGGCCCCGGCTTCCAATACAAGACTCTTGGCAAGACCGGGCTGAAAGTGACCACCGTCGGCTTCGGTTGCATGGTCACCTCCGATGGCAGCGTCGTCGAACGCGCCGCCGATCTTGGAATCACCTATTTCGATACGGCGCGCCTCTACCAGCAGGGCAACAACGAGCGGATGGTGGGCGCGGCGCTCAAGAAGAAGCGCAAGGATATCGTCCTCTCCAGCAAGACCAGGTCCGAGACCAAAGCGCAAGCGCTCGAACACATCGATACCTCCCTGAAGGAGCTCGGCACCGACTACCTCGACATCTGGTATCTGCACAGCAAGACCAGCCCCGCGGATGTCAAGGACGAGCTGATCGAAGCGCAGCAGATCGCCAAGAAGGCCGGTAAGATCCGTTTCGCCGGCGTCAGCACGCACCAGGGCCAGGTGGATCTGATTCCGTTCCTGGCCAAGCACCCCCAGGTCGACGTCATCCTGACGGCCTACAATTTCACGCTGGAGCCGGCCATCGCCAAGGCGATCGAGGAGGGATCCAAGGCGGGCAAGGGCGTGGTGGCGATGAAGGTGATGGCCGGCGGTTTCGGCCGGATGGAACCCACCAATCCGAACTACGGGAAGCTCAAGCGGGATGGCGCCATGCTGGCGGCTCTCAAGTGGGTGTTGCGCAATCCCCACATCGACACCACCATTCCCAGCATGACCGACAACGAGCAGTTGGACGAGAACCTCAAGGCCATGTCCCAACCGTTCGGTCCCGCCGACGAGAAGCTTCTCGCCGAACATCTGCAACGCATCGCGCCCCTCTATTGCCGCACCTGCGGACGCTGCGACGGAATGTGCCGCCAGGGCCTGCCGGTCGCCGACGTGCTGCGCATTCTCTCCTACGCGGACGGATACGGCCAGTTTGCCCTCGGCCGCGAGCGCTTCCTGGAACTGGGGCCGGAACATGCCGCCGTGAAATGCGGCTCCTGCTCGGGGTGTACCGTGGAATGCCCGCACGGCGTGCGGGTGCGCGAGCGCGTGGCCCGCGCCCAGGAGTTGTTTGCATGTTGAAACCTATCGCCGGCCTGGCGTTGGCGCTGGCCTTTGGCGGCGTGCTGGGCGCGGCCGAGCAGGCGCCCGCCCCCTCGTGCAACCTGGTTCCGGGCTGGTCGCAGGCCGGCCCGGACCGCGTCTACGAGTCCCAGAACCTGTTCGAGTACATGGACGGTAACGCGGAAGGCTACCTGGTTTACGGGTTTCTGAAGATGCAGGGCGTCACCTGCAAGAAGGGAGAGGTCACCTTCGTTATCGACCTCTCCGATTTCGGCGAGCCCGATCTGGCCTATGGCATGTTCACCTCCGACGTGGATGGGCGCCTGCCGACCCAGAAGATCGGAATGAACGGCCAGATCGTGCCGCGCCGCGCCTTCTTCGCCAAGGGCCGGTATTTTCTCGAGATCGCCGCCAACCCCGAAGGCGATCACACCGCCGCGTTGCGGGAATGGACGGCGGCGCTCGAGAAGGCGATCCCCGGCCGAACGGAGCTGCCTTCCGCGATGGCCTGGTTCCCCGCCGGGCAGCGGCAGAGCCTCCGTCTGGTGCCGCAGAGCGTTCTCGGCATCCGCCTCTTGAAGCGCGGGTACGCGGCGCAATACGACTTCGGCAAGGCTTTCGTGGTGCTGGAAGCCACCCCGCAATCGGCTGCCGCCGTCATGGAGCAACTGCGCAAGCGGTTTGCCCAGGTATCTCCGACCACTTCGGCCGCCGTCGCCGACGAAGCGTTCCTCTATTCCGACAAGTACCTCGGGCGCCTGTGCGTATTCCGCAAGGGGCGGTATATCGGCGGGTACGCCATTTCGCAGGACGGCGTGGACCCCGTCCCGCTCAGCAAGGCCCTCGCCGCGAACGTACCGGCGGAGTGAAGGCCGGACAGCCTCCCCGCGTGCCGGCCAGCCGCAACAGCACCCGGCGGGGTTTCCCGCGAGTCGGGGGCCAGGGGGTCACCCGCGCGGACCAGGGGGTCCGCCGCACGACGGATGCAGGCTGCCTTCGCGGCGCTGTGTGGGGCAGGTTTTCAACCTGCGGCGGGTTTGCAACCCGCCTGGGCGGCAATGGCAAACGTTCGCTAAAGGCCCGTTGCGGGCGCCCCCTGGGCGCGGCCGCGGGTTGACAACCTGCCCCTCATAGCGGCAAGCCGCAAACGAATCTTCCCACCCGCGGCGATTGCGGGCAGATCGGAAGGCCGGTTGCAAACCGGCCGCAGGTTGAAAACCTGCCCCACAAAAACCGCGCCGCTTCAGATCGCGGCCCCCGGGTGATACAGTATGCTGTGGCCGGTTTCCAGCCGTGGTTTCGCGCTGTCCGGCGGAAGCGTGTACGGGAGGCAATGAGTTCATGGACATCAGCAGACGAAGTGCGATTGCCGTCATGGCCGGAGCGCCCGCGCTCCTCATCCCGCGCAAGTCGCTCGCGCAGGACGCCGTTCCTGAAATCGAAAAGCGACCCTTCGACGGGACGCGCGAGGCGCTGGAGGCGTACCAGGTCCCCCAATGGTTCCGCGACGCCAAGTTCGGCATCTGGTCGCATTGGGGACCGCAATCGGCCGCCGAGGACGGCGATTGGTATGCGCGCAACATCTACATCCAGGGCAGCGAGCAGAACAAGCACCACGTCGAGCGGTTCGGCCATCCTTCGAAGTTCGGGCACAAGGACATCTGCAAGATCTGGACGGCCGGCAAGTTCGATCCCGATCGCTTGATGCAGCTCTACAAGAAGGCGGGCGCAAAGTACTTCATGAGTATGGGCGTCCACCACGACAACTTCGACCTTTGGGATTCGAAACACCAGCCCAGGTGGAACTCCGTCGCCATGGGACCGAAGAAGAACATCGTCGGCCTATGGGAGCAAGCCGCGCGGAAGCAGGGCTTGCGGTTCGCGGTGAGCGAGCACCTGGCGTACAGCTACTACTGGTGGCCGGTTTCCCACGGCAGCGACAAGACCGGCCCTCTGGCCGGCGTTCCTTACGACGGTGCCGACCCGCAGTGGGCCGATCTGTACCACGACTACCCGCCGGAATTCCTGCAGCCGGAAACGGGCGGCCAGGTATCCATGAGACGCCCCGTTCCGCTGTCGTGGAAGCAACACTACTTCGCCCGCATCAAGGACCTGGTCGACAAGCATCGACCCGACCTGCTCTACAACGACGGTGGTCTGGTCTACCCGGAGGTCAGCTACCGGTTGGTGTCGCATCTCTACAATGTGAGCGCGAAAGTCCACGGCGGCCAGGTAGAGGCCGTCTACACGAGCAAGGGGAAGACCGACTGCGACACCGGCACGTGCGTCTTCGACATCGAGCGCGGGGTTGCCGACAAGCTACTGGCCAACCCCTGGCAGACCGACACCTGCATTGGCGCCTGGCATTACAAGCGGGACGTCGTATACAAGAGGCCGAAACAGGTGATCGACCTGCTCTGCGACATCGTCAGCCGCAACGGCAACCTGATGCTGAACTTCCCCCTGCCCAACAGCGGCGAGCTGGATGACAAGGAACTCAAGATCCTGGATGAGATCACCCGCTGGATGGCGGTCAACAGCGAAGGCATTTACGGCACGCGGCCGTGGAAGATTTTCGGCGACGGCCCCAGCGCAAAGTCCGCCGCCGTACCGAACCAGCGGTTCAACGAGAATGGCCGCAAGGATCTGACCGCCGGCGACGTCCGCTTCACCACCAAGGGCGGCGCGCTGTACGCGTTTGTCTGTGGCTGGGGGGGCAAAGAGGCTTCGATCCCGGCGCTCGCCCTGGGCGGCGCAAACGGCGTACCCCGGATTCGCCATGTCGAGCTGCTGGGCCACAAAGGCAAGCTCAAGTGGACTCAGGACGCCGCGGCTCTGAAGGTGGTGCTGCCGGCGGAGAAGCCGTCCGATCACGCCGTCACATTTAAGATTGCTATTGCCTGACAACCCCCGCGGCGGGAGAAAGGAGGTCGAAATGAATCGGCGGTCGTTTCTGAAGGCGATGGCGGCGGCGCCGGCAGCCGCGCTGGTGGGTCCGCCACGCGCCGAGGCCGCGTTGCCTCAGGCGAAGATCGTGCGGGTGCGCATCTATCAGCCTCCCAACCTCAACCTGCTTTTCAATCAGAGCAACATGCTGTGCACGGTGGAGACCGACGCCGGCCTCACCGGCATCGGAGAAGGCGGCTCCAAGGACACGCTCGAGCAGTGCGCCGGAAGCCTGATCGGCAGGAACCCGTTCCGGATCGAGGCCCTCTGGCAGCGGATGTACATGGAATGGTTCTACCCGCCCGGCAGGGAGAAGATCCACGCGCTGGGAGCGCTGGACATGGCTCTGTGGGACATCAAGGGCAAGGCCTTCCAAGCGCCCGTACACCAGTTGTTGAACGGAGTCGAGCGCGACTACATCGAGTGTTACCCGACGGGCGGGCCCGGCGGCGGCGCGGGACGAGGCGGCGCGGGCATGAGTTTGAAGGAGCGCGCCGCGGCCACCATCGCGGCCGGATACCGCGCCTTCCGCATCGACGCGGGCATCGGTCTCGGTGGCAATGTCTTCGACGCTCACCAGCGCGTGCGCGAGGTGGCCAAAGCCTGCCAAGAGGTCCGGGAAGGCGTGGGCGAGAAGGGCGACTGGAGCATCGACTTTCACCAGAAATTCGATTTCCCCGACGCGCTTCGCCTATGCCGCTTGATCGAAGAGTACGAACCCTACCTGGTGGAAGACCCGGTGCGCGACGAGCAGTTCCTCGAGGACATCCCGAAACTGCGGAAGATGACCACCTGCCCCCTGGCCGCCGGCGAGGAGTGGGGCCAGCGTTGGAATTTCAACCCGTTGGTGGAGAACCACGACCTCGATTACATCCGCGCCACGCTGCCCAATGTCGGGGGCATCACGGAGATGATGAAGATAGCGGCGCTGTGCGAGACGCACGCTATCGGCATCGTCCCGCACTTCACGGGTCCCGTGTCCACCGCGGCGCTGGCGAACTGTTTGGCGACGTACCCGGGGCCGGTGTTGTTCGAGTACAACTACGGCGAGCGGCCGATCGATTACCTGCCGGAGTGCCTGGATTTCAAGCAAGGCAAGCTGTACACCAACGAGCGCGCGGGCTTGGGGGTCACGCTGGATCTGAAGCTGGTCAAGCAAATCGGCGAAGTGACCGCGCCCATCGGCCGCCAGGTCTACAAGCGCCCGGACGGATCGCTCACGCACTGGTAGGATGCGGCGGGCGGCGTCATCTGGTCATTTGCATCGGCCTTGTCTTGGTTCCCGGGAACAGCAGCCCCCGGCTGTAGCCGCCGGTCAGCGAGTCGGGGCCGTCCGCCGTCAACTCCGCCGAGTAGTTGACCCGCCCTCTGGCCGAGAAAAGCAGATACACCTTGTTGCCGGCCACCGCGCCCAGGATGTCCCATCCGTCGCCCCTGCCTACGATGTCACGGCTCCCTTCGGGCTGGGTCAGGACCAGCTTGCCCCAGGCCCTGGAGACCCAGGTGCCGTTGACGTTTATCTCGGGCGCGCCCTGCTTGGCGTCCAGCCAGATCTTACCTTCCCGATCCACCTTCTGCCCGTACAACGGGGCGGCCAGCCCGGCCGCGAGTAAACAAAACGCCACCACCAATCGCTTCATTACTTCGCCTCCTCGATTTGGGTTACTACTTGTCGATATTCACCTTCACCGGCTTGACTGTCTGGTTGATGACCGCCAGTTTGCCGTCTATGAACCGCAGCTCCTCGGGGAACCCGGTGGATGCGCTGACCACTTTCCCCCAGCTTCCCGCCGCCCCCGTCTCCTGCCGCGGAAACCAGATCTCCACCTGTTTGCCTCCCTCCTCGCTGGTGGTCGCGCGCATCGGCGTGCCCACCACGGCGAAGGCCTGGGCTTCGGTCATGCCCTGGATGACGGTGTGGCCGGCTATGGCCTTGCGGATATCGGACGCCCAGTCCGGGTGATCTTCCTGAATAGGTTTCGGCGACAGAATCAGGTCGTAGGCTTTTTTGAAGTCCTCGCGCGTCCGGATGTTGACGAAACGGATCCAGATCTCGACGTTCTTGGGTTTGACCCCTTCGGCCCACAACTCCACCACGCCGTCGCCCCTGAAGTAAAGCTTGGCGTAGCGGATCACGTCGTTCGGTCCGAATCCCCAGAAGATCGTGTCCACGCCGGCCCGCCGTTTCGTGGCCGCGATCCGCTGCTGCGTCTGGATGGCCTGCAGGTTCTTGTCCCAATCCACGCCGGCCGGCGAAACCTCGGTGATCACTTCCGCTCCGATGCCAAAGCCCCCTGACGTGTACCGGCAGGGCACGTTGTTGCGCAGGTACAGTTCACCCTGGGTCATCTCCTTGATGACGGCGCGATCGTTGGAGCTCAACTCGGCGGCGGCGGCCCCAACGAGGAGGACTGCCAGGACCAGCGTACGGACTGCTTGCCTCATACTCTCCTTCCAGCCACGCCGGAAGGACCTCCGGCGGCTACAACACATTGGTTATGTCACACCGGTGTTACGGTTGTCAATCGAACGGGCCAGCAGGAATGCGGCGGCTTGCATGCGGGCGGCGTGCGTGCCTGCGAGGCTTGAATCGAGCGCCGCGCGCAGGGAATAGAAGCTGCGCAAATCCTCTTCGGCAGGGCGAGCGTATCCAAAGACGGCTGCCGTGCAAATCCGTGCCACCGCGGAGGCGGCAGCGGCGGATTCGGCAACGCTCACGTCCGCAAAGAACCCCAGCGCGCGGCAACCGGTCGCGCGCAGCACTCGCACGTCCGCGGCCAGGGCGCGGGCGGCCAGCAGGCGGCACAACGCGTCGGCCAAAGGGAATACGGCGCCCTGGCGGACATCCGTCAGCAGGCGGGCGCGGCGCAGAAACTCCACGGTCCAGCCGAGAAGCGACAGGCCGGCGCGGAGTGGCCCCGATTCAGCGGCCTCCTCGATCCACGCGGCCAGACGGGAATGGAAATCCGCTGCAGCCAGCCACGCGGCGAGGTGCCTGCGCTGCAGCGACTCCGCTCCCAAATACACCGCTTCCACCTGCGCGTCCATCAGCCGGCCCAACACGTTCGGCATGGCTGCGTACTGCGCCATGTGTTGCGCCGCGTGGGCCGTCGCGAACAGCCGGGCGGCCGCGCCCGTGAGCGGAGCTTCGGCGTCCGCAGCCTCGACACCGAGCGAAGCCGCCGCCTCCGCATCCGCCCACGCATCCACCAGGCGCAGCGCGGCGGCAAGGTCCGGCAAGCCCTCGGCCAGAACCGCCTCCACCGTGGCCAGTAACTTGCCAGCGGTCATGAGCGCCACCACCGGGTGGCAGCGCCGCAGCGCCGGATCGAGCGCCTGCCGGTACCCGACTCGCGGCGCCAGGCGATCGTCCTCCATGGCATAGCCGCCCAGGATCCGCGAGGCCGGCACGCGCAGCCGGAACTCCGGAAACGTAACCGAAGCGAGCCGGTGGCCGAGCGTGCGGACGGGCAGGCCGCGGTCGAACAGGCCTTCATCGCCGGGCTCGGCGATGACTACGCAGCCGCCCGCCAGGCGCGGATCGCCGGAGTCCACCGCCAACAGCACGAAGTCCGCGAACTCCATGTGGCTGATGAAGCGGCCGCGCTTTTCGACGTCCAGCATCGGCGTGGCGCCCGGCGGCGCTTCCACTACGCGGGCGCGGCCGGTCAGGGTGAGCGCGTCCACGCCGGCTCCCGGCGGAGGCTCGGTCAGGCACAGCGCGCCGTGCGGAAAGCGGCCGCGGTCGAGATACCGGGCCCGCTGTTCCGGGGTTCCGAAATCGCGCACCACCCAGTGGGCCAGGAATGCCGACAGCAGACAGGTGGCCGCGCCGCCATCGGCAACCGCCAGTTCGGCGGCGGCCAACCCCAGCGATAGCGCCGGCGCGGACTGGGCGCGGTCTATCATGCCGATGAGTCCGGATTGGGTCAGCGCGCCCAGGAGCGTGGGTCTGGCCGCGCCGGCCGCAGCCACTTCACGGGCGATGCGGCGGGCGGTGTCGCGAATCTCGCACAGGCCGGGATCGGCGGCCAGACGCCACATCGAGCGGTGGGCCTCAGCGCACCAGGAGGCGTCCATCTTCTTCGCGGCTCCCGGCCAGCGGAATCCGGGTCTCGGCCAGGTAGGCGCGCGGGTCCAGCATGTGCTGCGTGCGCCGCAGAATGCGCAACATCCGGCCCACCTGGCGGATCTCCACCTCGGCCATCCACTTCCACCACTTCTTGCGTCCCGCGGCGTTCAGCACGGTGCGCTTCCAGGTCTCGCAGTACAGTTCGAAGAAGCGCTCCACGGGCAGCCGCGGCTTCCATAGGAGGTGGTGCAGGTCGTATTGGTTCCAGTCGAAGACCTGCAACTTCTCGCGGCACTGCTCGAAGAACTCGGTGCCGGGAAGCGGAGTGAGGATGGTGAAGCCCACGCGGTACAGCTTGTGCGCGTCCAGGAAATCCCACAAGCGGCGGAAGTCGTCTTCGGTGTAATCCGGATCGATAATGAAATTGCCGGTCACGCCGAAGCCCAGTTCGCGCGCCACGCGGACCGCCTCCACGGTGCGGGCTATATCGGCGCCCTTTTGCAGCGAGCGCAGCCCTTCGCTGGTGGGAGATTCGAAGCCCAGAAAGATGTCGAAGTTGCGCGCCAGCGGACGCCACTGCCGCAGCAAATCGGCATTCTGGCCGACCAAGTCCATGCGGGACTGCACCAGGATCCAGCGCTTGCGAACGGGCGAGGCCGCGAGCGCGGAGGCCAGTTCGCGGCTGCGTTCGCGGTCCGCCCAGAAGAGGTCGTCGATGATGAAGACGTGCGAACCGGTGGCTTCAAAATCCGCGCGCACGGTGGCGGGCGAATGGCAGCGGTAGCTTCCGCCGTAAAATTGCCAGACCGAGCAGAACTTGCACCGGTGGGGGCAGCCGCGGGCGGTCTCGATGGTCCACACCGGCATGTAGTTCAGGCAGCAGTAGTGCCGCTGGTAAGGCCGGATCAGCTCGCGGTTGGGAATCCGCACCTCGGCCAGATCCAGCCACGGGGCCGCCTGCGGGGTGGGCTGAAACGCGCCGCCGGTGCCGGGCAGCAGCAGCGAAGGCACACCGGCCAGCGGCTGGCCGCCTTCCACCGCCGCGCACAGGGCCGCCATGGTGTTCTCGCCTTCGCCCACGCAGATGGCGTCCACCCACGGGCAGCCTTCCAGAGCTTGCGGGTAGGCCCCCGCGGCGTGGCCGCCCACGGCGACCGTCACGGAACGGTCGTGCTCCTTTACGGCGCGGGCCAACTGCATGGTGGCCGGCACGTCCAGGATATGCAGGCAGGCGATCCCCACCACGCGGGGAGCATGGTCGCGCAGGATGCGGGCCAGCGGCCGGGGTTCGAAGCGCAGGTCGACGATGCGCAGCTTGTGGCCGGCGGCGACGAGCGCCGAAGCCACGTACTGCAAGCCCAACGGCTCGGTCTGGAAAAACGGCGCCAGTCCGAACTGGATAGCGGTTGGCCGGGGCTTGACTAGCAGGACTCGCATGGGCGGAGCGGTTTTCCGGGCGGCACGCGGCCGCCGATCGTCAGCAAGTATCGTAACTGCTGGCCGGACGGCGGTCAATCGGCGAAGGGCGATGCGGTGCGGGACAGGGAAGTGGATTTGCCGCCGCTATGTGGGGCAGGCTGGCAGCCAGCGGCGGGCTTGCAGCCCGCCCGTCCGGCACTGGCAAACCCTCGCGAGGGGCCAATTGATAATCGGCCGCAGGTTGAAGACCTGCCCCACACAACCCCGGCGAATCCACTTCCACGTCGCGCACCCAGGGTGATGCGGCGCAGCGTTTGCGAGTTGCCCGACCGGCACGCACGAATCGCGGAACGCCGGCCCTTGCCAGGCGTGACAGCCGGCGGACGGGTGGTGGACTTGTCTCCAGCCGGGCCGCTCGCTGACGGTCGCGGTTCCGTGTGGGGGTGATGCGCTACAATGACACTTCATTTGAACCGGGGCCGACGCCGGTTGGGGCGTCCTCATGTTCCGCGCCGCGATCTTCCTTCTCTCGCTAACGCTGACCCAGGCGATGTTGCTGCTGCTGTATCCGTTTACGCTGCGAAGTCTCCTGCTGGGCGGAAGCCTGTACACCGCGGGAACGCTGCTGAGCTTGTATCTGCTGTTTCATCCGCGAAACGGCTGGCTGGTGGATAACCGTTCGCGGGTGGTCTGTAATGGCCGGCCTTCGGTGGCGCTCACCTTTGACGACGGGCCCGACCCGGCCACCACTCCCCGGGTGCTCGACATGCTTCGCGAGAAGCAAGTCCGCGCCACCTTTTTCGTGGTGGGGAAACGCGCCGGGCAACATCCGGAACTGGTGCGCCGCGCCCTGGCCGAAGGCCACTTGGTGGAGAACCACACTTGGAGCCATCCGCCGCTGTTCTGTTTCCTGACGCCCGGCCGGCTGCGCGCCGAGATCGAAAAGTGCACCGAAACCCTGCTGCGAATCGGCGGGCGCAGACCACGCTACTTCCGCTCTCCGGTCGGATTGCGGCATGCGCTCCTGCGTCCGTACCTGCGGCGGGCGGGCCTGGAGTATGTCTCTTGGAGAATTCGCAGCCGTGATACACTTAACGTGAAATCCGGCGCCTTGACAGGCCGGATCCTGAACAAAGTCATGCCGGGCGACATCGTGCTGCTGCACGACCGCCGGGTTGGCGGAGCGGACGTAATGCTGGGCGTGTTGCCGCGGGTCATCGACGAACTCCGTTCGCGGGGATTCGATTTTGTCCGGGTTGACTTCGATGAAGGTCTGCGCACTCATACCCGCGTATAACGAAGCCTCCCATATTGCCGCCGTCGCCCGCGGCGCCGCCCCCCACGTCGCCGAAGTGGTGGTGATCGACGACGGGTCCACCGACGGCACCTGCGAGCGGGCCGCCAGCGCCGGCGCCACCTGCCTGCGCATGCCCCGCAACTGGGGGAAGGCGACCGCCCTGCGAGCCGGCCTGGAATACGCGCAGTCCCGCGGCTTCACCCACGTGCTGACGCTCGACGGCGACGGCCAGCACCTGCCCGACGACATCCCCGCACTGCTGGGCGCCCGCGCCGCCGACTTGGTGATCGGAGAGCGCAGCTTCGACCGCGCGAGCATGCCGCCCTCCCGCTACTTCTCCAACACGGTGGGGAGCAAGGTGGCAAGCTGGCTGGTTGGGTGCGAGATCCGCGACAGCCAGAGCGGGTTCCGGCTGATCCGGCTCGAGGGGCTGCGGGGAGTGCGGCTGCGCAGCCGGTGCTACGAATTCGAAATGGAGCTGCTGATCAAGCTGGCGCGCCGCGGTTGCACCATCGGGCACGCGCCGGTGCGGGCGGTGTACCACGCCGGCCAGGCTCGCTCGAAGATGCGCCCGCTGCGCGACACCCTGCGCATCTGCCTGTGGTCCCTGGCATTCCGTTTCCTGAGGGCGTGACATGCGAATGCCGTTTGCGCGCCTGCTGCCCGGTCTGTTTCTTCCGCTGTGCCTGGGAGCCCAGGAAGCCGACCCGCTCGTTACCGTCTGGAACGGCGTGCAGCGGGCGCGGAACGAGAATACCTCGGGCTGCGGCACAATCGTCGAGACCCGCACCTCCGCGCTGCTGGCCCGGCCGATGGTGTTCCGCGGCAAGTTCTGCGCCGAGGGTCTGGAACGCTTCTCGCTCGAATACACCGAGCCGGAACCCGTGCGCATCGTGTTCAACAAGGACTATCTGAACGTGACCACCGGCGGCGGCCGCGAGACCGAGGTCATGGACGTGGGCGGCAACGTGCGGCGGACGCAGGCGTATTTCAGCAAGGACAACTCGCTTGCGAACCTGAGGAAGACTTTCGAAATCGCGTTGAGCCGGGAGCCCGGCTTGTACGTGATGACGATGGCGCCGCGGACGGAGAGCTTCCGCCGCAGGATCGGCCGGATCGTGATCAAGCTGGATGCGGCGCGGTTCCTGCTGCGATCGCTCGAGGTGGACGGCTCGAGCGGCGTGACCAGCGTGTTCCGCATCGAAATGACGTCGCTGAACGCCAGGATCCCGGCCGGAACGTTCGACGTGTACAGGCCCAAATGATGGAGCGGACCGACATCGAAAAAGTAATTCCGCACCGCGCGCCGTTCCTGTGGATCGACCGGGTGGAGGAACTCGCGCCCGGCGTTCGTTGCGCCGCGGTGAAGTGGATCGACCCGGAGGAACCGGCTCTCCGCGGACACTTCCCCGGGAGGCCCATCCTGCCGGGGATTTTTCTGATCGAGGCGATGGCGCAGACCGCCGGAGTCATGTTGGGAACGGCGGCGCCGCCCGAATCCGGCGCCACGCCGCTGCTGGCTGCCGTGAACCGCTTCAAGTTTCTGAAACCCGTGCTGCCCGGGCAGGAACTTCGCATCGTCACCACCAGGCTCGCGGAGGCCGGGAAGATGGCTTGCATCGAAGGAACGGTTACGGTGGGCGGCGTGACCGTGGCGGTTGGAGAGTTGACCGTGCTGTCGGCCTGAGACAGAGCCTGGACTATGAGGGGAGCATTCCATCGATTGCGGTCTTCGGCGAGGCGGGTTGTGGCGGCGGTCCTGAGCGAGGGTTTGGCTCCCAGCCGCGCCGCGGCCGCGGTGTTCACCGGGGTGTTCTTCGGGATCGTTCCCATTTACGGGTTCCAGTTGCTGACCGCTGCCGCCGTGGCGGTGTTGTTCCGCTTGAACAAACCGCTGACGCTGGCCGCCACCTTTATCAATAACCCGTTCCTTCAGCCGTTCCTGGTGGCGGGATCGATCGGACTGGGTAAGTTGGTGCTTACCGGTCATTACGAGGTGATTTCGGCGGCGTCCTTTTCGGCACACGGATTGGGGAGCAGCCTGCAAGCGTGGTTTGCGGGCAGCGTGATCCTCGGTGTTGCGGTGGGCGGGCTGATGGCGCTGGTCACGTTCGTGGGCGCCGGGTGGTGCGGAGTCGGGTCGCGGCGGCGCCGCGCGCGCATCCGGAAGGTCCGCCGCATGTACGCCGGCTGTCCCTGGTTCGACCGCGGGTTCGTTCGATGGAAGCTGCGGCTCGACCGCGTGTTCGACTTCCTGGAGGCCGAGGACGGGGTCCATGGCACGCTCATCGACCTCGGATGCGGCCACGGAATCGCGTCGGCGTTCGTCGTGTCGGGAAATGCCGGACTCAAGCTGGCGGGGTGCGACCTGGACGGCCATCGGATTGCCTTGGCGCGCCAGGCATTCGCGGGGCTGGATGCGGATTTTCAGGTGGCAGACATCCGCCGCTTCCCGTTGGCGCCCGCGGGCCTTATCCTGATTCTGGATGTCCTGCAATACCTCGACGCGAGCGCGCAACTCGACCTTCTGGCGCGTTGCGCGCGGGCCTTGGAACCGGGAGGGAAGCTGATTCTCCGGGTGCACGACCGGGAGCGCGGCCTGTTCTCGCTTTTCAGCATGGGCCTGGACCGCGTCGTTTTCACGCTGGGCGGAGCCGGACGGCGGCCCTCGATGCTGCCCGGCCCGGCGTACCAGCGCGCCCTGGAGGATGCGGGCCTGCAGGTTCGCCAGATCCGCTTCCGCAACCGTCTGCCGCTGGCTCACCGGCTGTTCATCGCCAGTAAGACGCCGTCCCGAGGTGGCCCGTTGTGATCGGGTTCATCATGCGGTGGATCAGCCGGGCGGTGTTGCGCTACCCGGTGCTGGTGCTGCTGGGCGTGGCTGCCGTCACGGCGCTGCTCTATTCCCACATTCACTACCTGCGAATGGGCACCGATCTGACCGAGATGTTCGGGCGGAACGATCCCCAGTGGCGCGCGGTGAGCCGGATGGGGCGGGAACTGGGGTATGGGAACCAGTTGTTCGTGCTGGTGGAAGCGCCGGGCGGCGGGGACTCGAGCGGCCCTATGGAGGAATTCGCCGGCCGCCTGATCGCCGAGATGACCGCCAGCGGCCTCTTCAAGTACGCGCGCTGCGGCTTGCAGGACGAGGAGCTGCTTCGGATGGTGCGGCTCTTCGTCTGGAACTTCCCCTCGTTCGTGGGGCCGGAGCAGTGCGCGGAAATCCGCGGGCGTCTCACGCCGGAGAGCATCCGGCGGGCCTTCCGGAAGGCCAGCGCCGAGATGGTAACGCCGTTCTCGGCGCTGGGCACGAGTTACTTCCTGGCGGATCCCCTGGGCCTCATGGAGCCGTTGGCGCAAGGCGGCAGGGGTTTCTCCCAATTCACCAGTTTCGACCTCAACTGGGGGAGCGGAAACCGGTTCTTCAGCAAGGACCACCGGTCGCTGCTCATCGTCGCCCAGCCGCGCGAGAGCGCCGTCGATTATCAGTTTGCGGTGAAACTCATGAGCTGGATGCGGAGAACCGTTCCGGCTCTCGCCGCCGGCGCGGCGTTTCGCGATGCCGGGCTGCGCGTGACTCCCGCCGGAGCCTACGTCTATGCCGAGCAGGACCGGCAATTCATCCAAAAGAACATCCAACTGATCTCCGCGATCTCGATCGTAGGCAACCTGGTGCTCTGCCTGCTGGTCTATCCGCGCATTCCGTTGTTTCTGTTGTCGCTGTTGCCCGCCAGCCTGGGCATCCTGTGGACCACCGGCGTGGCCAGTTACTACCCCGGTGAAGTGAACCTGATTAGCATGTCCTTTATCGCCATCCTGGCCGGTCTGGGCGACGACCAGGTGGTGCACTTCTTCAACCGCGTGCCGCAGGAATGGGCGAAGACCGGATCGCTGGACGCCGCCCTGACCCGGACGTACGACACCACCGGCCGGAGCATCCTGTTCTGCATCCTCACGGCCTCCACCGCGACGGCGGCGCTGGCGTTGTCCCGCTTCAAGGTATTGGCCGAGTTCGGATTCATCCTGACGGTTGGGATGTTCATGATGATGCTGCATACGCTGCTGACCGTGCCGGCGCTGATGCGGCTGTGGTGGCGGTTCTCGAAGCCGCGGGCGCCGGAAACCATCACGTTCCGTTTCCTGCCGTTTGTCGCGCGGCACGCGTTGAATTTCGTGGGACGGCACGCCCGCCTGGTGGCCGGAGTTTCAATCGGCGCTTTCGTCCTTTCCCTGGCCGCTCTTCCGATGGTCCGTTTGAGCGGAAAGATCGGGATGAGCCGGGGCGAGGACAACCCGGCCATTGCCGGGCAGCGCCGGCTTTCCGCCGCCTTCGGCATCGAGGGCAGTCCCGAGGTGCTGCTCATTTCCGGCGGCCAGGAAGAGGTCCTGCGGCGGAGCGAAGACCTGACGGCGCGGCTGGAAACGTACCAGCGCAGCGGCATCGTACGGTCCATCTTCGCACCCACCAGCATGGTCCCTTCGCGACGCACGCAGGCGGAGCGCACCGCCGCGCTTTCCGGCGTGAATTTCGAAGCCGCGGCTCAGGCCGTGGAGACCGCGATTCGCGACGACGGCTTCCGCCGCGAGCCCTTCCGGCCATTCCTCCAGCGCTTGCGCGAACTCGGCCGCGGCGCGCCGCCGGTGAGTGTCGAGACCGCCGGCGCGTACGTGCCGCCCGGGCTTCTGGACAGCGGCATTCGCCAGACGGCCGGCGGCGGGTACCTGGCCGCCGTCGCCTATTACGGAACCGATCCGGACGCGACCGAAGTCATCCCGGACAGCGTGTTGGAGTCGTGGCGGCGGCAGTGCGGTCCGTTCGTCGATTTCTCCTTCAATAAGATCAACCGCGACGTGCAGCGCCGCATTCTCGCCGACAGCCGGCGGGCGCTGGTGCTGACGGCCTTCGGCATCCTGCTCATCGTGTACCTCTGCACTCGCAACCTGCGCGACTCGCTGCTGGTGCTGCTGCCGATCGTCTTCGCCATATCCGCGGCTTTTGCCGTCCTTCTGCTGTTCGGGCACCGGTTCAGTTTCATGTCGGTGACGGCCATCCCGCTCATCATCGGGATCGGCATCGACAACGGCATACATCTCATCCGGCGATATCGGGAGCGCGGCGACCGGAGCATTCTGGAGGTGGCGCAGTTGTCCGGCGCCGCGCTCATCCAGTCGAACCTGACCACCATGGTCGGTTTCAGCGCCCTCCTGGCATCCGGCTTTGCGCCGCTGGCGGAGATGGGCATGGTGACCGCGCTGGGCGTCGCCCTGTCTCTGGTGGCGGCCGTGGTCGCGGTGCCAGCCGTGATCCTGGCGTCGGGGCGATCGAGGCAGCCTCCCGCAACCAGTTGAGTCTATGCGGCGCGCTGTTTCCCGCTACCATGGAATCGAGGGTATCCGAGGGCCATGCAGCGCTTTCCCGCCAGTTTCTCCATCGGAGCGGTGGTTGTCTCTCCGGCCACCGTGCTTGCGCCCATGGCGGGTGTCACGGACACGGTGTTCCGGCGGTTCATCCGCGGCCTGGGCGGCTGCGGGCTGCTGATGACGGAATTCACCAGCTCGCACGGCGTGAGGGCGGCGCGGGGCTCCCGCAAGCCCACCCGGACGCTGAAGTACCTGGCCTTCGAGCCGCGCGAGCACCCCATCTCGGCGCAGCTTTTCGGCTCCGATCCGGCGGTGATGGCCGATGCCGCGCGCGTGTGCCAGGACCTGGGGTTCGACATCGTCGATCTGAACTTCGGCTGCCCCGTCAACAAAGTGGTGAAGTGCAACGGCGGAAGCAGCCTGCTGCGCGACCTGCCGCTGGTGGAGCGCCTGCTGCGCGAGGTCCGCAAGGCCATCGCCATTCCCCTCACCATGAAATACCGGGCCGGCTGGGACGACCGGGAACTGGTGGCGGTGCGCATGGCGCGGCTCGCCGAGGATTGCGGCCTCCAGGCCGTGGCGCTCCATCCGCGCACGCGCGAGCAGGGCTTCTCGGGCAGGGCGGACTGGGGGCGCATCGCGGAAGTGAAGGCCGCGGTGAGGATTCCGGTGATCGGCAACGGCGACATCGCGAAGCCGGAAGACGCCCTGCGCATGGTGGCCGAGACGAATTGCGACGCGGTCATGATCGGACGCGCGGCCGCCGCCAATCCGTGGATCTTCCGCCAGATCGCGCAGTACCTGGAGACCGGGCGTTACGGCGAGCCCACCGAGCGGGACCGCTACGACACCATGCGCCGCTACTACGCCATGCTGATGGAACGCGATGAGAAGGACACCGTCGGGAAGATGAAGCAGTTCGCCACGTATTTCACCCACGGCGTGCGGCAGGGCGCGCAGCTTCGCGCGCGGATCCACCACGCGCAGGATGCGCCGGCGATCCAGCGCCTGGTGGACGGGTTCTTCAGCCGGGAGCCGGCCGCGGAAGCGTGAATTGCATCGGATGAAGAAAGTCAAAGTAATCACGGATGGCTCGTGCCTGGGGAATCCCGGCCCGGGCGGTTGGGCGGCCCTGCTGCGCTACAACAAGCATGCCAAGGAAATGTGGGGCTGGGAAGAAGAGACCACCAACAACCGCATGGAGCTGACGGCGGCCATCCAGGCGCTGCGCGCGCTCAAGGAGCCCTGCGCGGTGGAACTGGTGACCGATTCCGAGTACCTGAAGAAGGGCATCACGGAGTGGATTCACGGCTGGAAGAAGAAAGGCTGGATGACGACGGCCAGGAAGCCGGTCGTCAACCAGGACCTGTGGAAGGCGCTGGACGAGGCTGCCAACCGTCACACCGTGCGGTGGGAGTGGACCAAGGGGCACGCCAGCCACGCCGATAACAACCGTTGCGACGAGCTGGCGCAGCGGGCGGCGCGGGAGCGAAGTTCCAGCCGGTGAAGCGGCGCCCGCCACGCGGCGGTTACACCTCCGCCGGGGACCAGTGGGTGCGCTCGATGATGGTGCTGGGTTCGTAGGTGAGGCCTTGGGCCAGGCGGCGCTCCTCGCGGCGCGCGCTCCACAACAGGACGGGGCCGACGGCGCGGCTCAGCACGCGGCTGGCCAGGCCGAACTCGCGGCCGATGTCCTTGCGCAACTGGTGAATCTGCTCGCTGACGGCGGCGTTGGCGTCGCGCAGGTACCGCTCCATGGCCCACAGCGCGGCGGCGTACCCGTCGCGCAGGGAGCGGGCCTCCCACGTGAAACGGGCGCGCACGCGGGCGTCGGGATCGTTCTTATAACGGCGCCAGCCTTCCAGCGTGGTGCGGCAGATGCGGTAGATGCTGGGGCCGTTGAGCTCGAAGTCTCGGCGAAAGGCCCAGTCGAGCCACCGCTTGGAATCTTCGCGCGAGATGGCCGAATGGCGGAAATTGAACTGGTCCTGGCCGTGGATGTCGGCCAGGTCCACGCCTTCCAGCATGCGGCCCTGCTCGGTCATTTCGGCGAACAGGGGCGTCCCGGGCACGGGGGTGTAGAGCATGAACTGGTGGAAGTCCGTGTCGTGCGAGATGGCGTGCTCGATCTCGCCCTCGATGTTCTCGTTGGTGTGGTGCTCGAGTCCCACGATGGTCGAGCCGAGAGTCTTGATGCCGTGCTTGCGAAGCTCGGCGGTGAGCTTGCGCGTGTCCGTGCCCTTCAGCTTGGTGTAGCTGGAGAGCGGCGACTCCAGACCCATCCAGACCCACGAAACGCCCAGCTCCACCAGCTCGCGGATGGAATACTGGCGGATGGCGTTGGCCGACGAGAAGACGTACAGGGCCCAGGCCTTGCCGGTGGCCTTCATGCGCTCGAGCAGTTCCATGGCGCGCTTCTTGTGGAGCAGGAAATTCTCGTCCATCATGAAGAACGACTTCACGCCGAGGTGCGCCTCCATCCTCGACATGATGCCGAAGAGTTCCTCGCCGGTGTTGTAAAAGTTCAGGTACTTGCCCTTGCCGCCGAAGAAAGCCGAGGTGGTGCAGAAGTTGCATCCCATGGGGCAGCCCACCGAGGGAATGATGGTGGCGGCGGTGCCGCCCTTGTGCCCAGGCAGCTTCCACCCCAGCGTGCGGCCGTCGTAGCCGGACACGATTTCGGGGTGCTCGATGGGAGCGTTTTCGTCCTCGCCCAGGAAGCGGCGCATCCAGCAGATGCCGTCGCCCTTGACGATATGGTCGGCATCGACGATGTGTTCGATTCCGGGGATGGCGGCGACGTGTCCGCCCACCACGATGGTGGCCTTGGGAGCCAGGCGACGGACGGTGCGGCACATGTCGCGCACCTTGCCGACGTTGACGATGATGGAGGAGATGCCCACGATATCGTAGTCGTTGGCTTGCAGTTCGGCTTCGAAGATCTGGCGGGTGGGAAAGTCCAGCACCGTGGTGGGGGCGGAGATGTTCTGCTGGATCATGAGAATGCCCCAGGAACGGTGGAACATGCGGAGGGAGAAGGGACCCTGTTCGCGGGTCACCTGGTTGTGGTACAACTCCATGGGGTTGATCTTGCGGCTGCCGAACTCGTCGTCTTGAGCGTAGGGACCGAAAACCGAAGAAAGTAGGATGCGGGCGTTCGTACCTTTTGGATGTTGTTGCATTTTAAGACTTTAAGTGCTGAATATGGGGTGCCGGAAACATGTTCATTATAGCACCTGGAAGCGTGCGGGGGTATCGGAAAAAACGCACGGAAAAAACACACTACGGGCGGGGCGCGGGCGCAGTTGGGCCGTGACTTGTGGGGAATCCGGGGACGTTGCGGGCGGCCGGGCCCTCGGACTGGCCCAGAGGGCACCCCGCCGTGCGTGTCGGCCGCCCAATGGATCGAGCGTCTTCTGTGATGATCTAGGTCCGCTTTATGGCGGGCATATCGTTGCCACTTCGAAGATCGCCCTC
>Ga0326728_10002638_pt1 | contig 58906 bp, 54 predicted proteins | sample MB3enrmetagenome_FD_207602 | JGI IMG/M metagenome (GOLD analysis project Ga0326728, IMG submission 207602) | Lab enriched peat soil microbial communities from McLean, Ithaca, NY, United States - MB31MN | ecosystem: Environmental > Terrestrial > Soil > Wetlands > Peat | place: USA: New York... | reverse complement strand
TCTTCATCGGCACTGGCGGGGCCGAGGGGATCAACAAGAGCCATTTTGTCGGGGCCGCTTACGGCATGGAACGTATGATGGGGCGGGCCGACACACCGGTCCGCAGAATGCTCAACTACGCGGGAGAGAAGTTCACGAGTCACCTTCCCATCGTTTACATGCACACCGTGGTCAGCCGCGATGAGCAGGGCAAACTCCAGGTTCGCGGCCTGTTTATCGGCGACGACGCTTCCGCATTCACCAAGGCGGCAGATCTGTCCCTCGGGGTCAATCTTGAGATGCTCGATGAACCGCTGAAAAAAGTGGTTGTCTATCTCGATCCGGGGGAGTACAAAAGCACGTGGCTTGGCAACAAGAGCGTCTATCGCACGCGCATGGCCATGGCCGATGGCGGTGACTTGGTCGTTCTCGCTCCCGGTCTCAAAGAGTTTGGCGAAGACCCGGAGATTGATCGTCTCATCCGCAAGTACGGGTATCGCGGCACGCCGGCCACGCTCGCAGCAACTCGCGCCAACGGCGAGTTGCGTGAGAACCTCAGCGCCGCCGCACACCTGATTCACGGCTCCAGCGAAGGCCGGTTCAGTATTACTTATTGCCCCGGCCAACTGACACGCGCGGAGATCGAGAGCGTCGGCTTCAAATATGCCGATCTTGCCAGCACGAGGCGGCGCTATAATCCAGCGGCCCTGAAGGACGGCTGGAACACGCTAGCCGACGGCGAGCGGATTTTCTATGTTTCCAACCCGGCGCTCGGCCTTTGGGCGTGGCGCAAGCGATTCGAAAACTGACCTTTTCCTTAATCATAAACAGACCCTTCCAAATAGACCTTAAGGACGATGTCGCACTGGTTACGGGCTGAAGGACGTCGAGCTTGGGGTTTGGGGTGGGGAATTGAATCCGCCAGCCGAAGGCGGATTCTTTTAGTTGCCGGGTGTCGTTCCACGAACCTGGTTGACGGCTTCGACCGCCGAGCGTCCCATTGGGATGCTGTCCGGCGATCCATTGACATGGTTGGCAAGTTGCGGCCCATCCTGGCCCCGAATCGCCACGTATTGAGGTTGGGAATTGAGGCACTCGTTCCAAAAGGGAGTCAAATGAGGATCTTCCAGCAGTTTCGAGACTGCTTCGATGAACTCAATCAAGCATCAACAAAAAGTAAAATATTGCGGCAATCAACCTCTTCCATCCGGCAGACTTTATCAACCCTTATCTCAGCCGTTCGAGGCGGGGGTTGCGGTGGCGTTCGTCACAGGTCAGCGCGAAATGCCCGGTGATTCCCTCTGGTGTGACAAATTGTTGGAGCAGCGACGCCGGAAACTGAACGGTCTGTCCAGTCGTGCATCGAACCATCACGTGCCGGACCGTTCCTCGATAATAGTCCAGGTATTGCTCCGCCGTGATGCGAAGGTAAAATTCGTATTGGTTCATGGGAATCCATCACGTTTCTGAAATCACCACGGTAATGTAATCCTCCTTCTCAACCGGCGGCAGGCTGTTTACCAACTCCACTTCACCCGCCTTTGCCAGCCGTTGCCCCGTATCCTTGGCCGTAATGTAAACTTCAACGTGCTTTGGAGAATGCCCCGAAGCTGCGGGGGAAGGCGAAGCCAGGAGCGCAAGGGCTGAAATGGTGGCGATAATTGCCTGTTTCATTTTGAATTAAATCAGCGTGTCGCCAGAAGCAAAACCTGAACCGGGCAGAAAGGCAAGCACACCCCCGATTCCTCAAAAAAACTCGGCGGATGGACCGCAAATGTCCAATCCGCTCCGTTATGATCTGGGTATATGAAAAATAGACGAAATCTTTTGCTCCGGCACCTGTTGAAACCCAGCCTCGACCCTCAAGAATTCCCCTCCGAAAAGCTGTTTTACTGGATTGCCAGGCCCCGCAATCTGGTTCTGGCCTGCAACGATGACCAGGCCAATATGTTCATTCAGGCCATGGAAACGGGTGAGGCGGTCCAGTTCGTTTATCTTGGGGAATCAGAACCAGGCAGGACCAGAAGCGTTAAAGTTTCCCTCGTCTTCCAGCATGAACCTGAGGGCCGGGTGTACGTCTCAGGATATTGCCCAGAACGGTCTGCTAATCGGGTTTTCTCCTTGCTGATCATGGTGATTTAGGCGTGGAATTGACGCCCACAGCTTCAGGCTGTGATTGAAAAGCAGTTCCAAACTGATACTCTCCCGTCAAGTCATGAAAAAACTCATCATCTTTTTTAGTCTTCTTTTGTCGATTGACGCTGTTTGGTCAGCGGAAGTCAAACCGCCTGTCCGTATCGCCATGATCGGCTTGGTTCACGATCACGCTTACGGATTCATTCCTCTAACGCAAAACCGCCCGGATGTTCAATTGGTCGGCATTGTGGAGCCGGATCATGAATTGGCGGCGACTTACGCCAAGCGGTTCAAGCTGCCTGATGATCTTTTTTACCCCACCTTGGCGGCGCTGCTCGCAAAAACAAATGTGGACGCCGCGGCGGCTTTCACGACCACGTTGGATCATCGACGCGTGGTGGAAAGGTGTGCCCCCTTGCACATCAATGTGATGATGGAGAAACCGCTGGCGGTGAATATGCATGAGGCGCGGGCGATCCAGGCAGCAGCTAGAAGTGGCGGGATTCAGGTCATTGTGAATTTCGAAACGACCTGGTATCGGGCCAACCAGGTCGCTTATGAATTGGCGGTCGAGCAGCATGGCATCGGCGATCTGCGCAAAATCGTCGTGCATGACGGGCATCGCGGGCCAAAGGAGATTGGGTGTTCGGAAACATTCCTGAAATGGCTGACGGACCCGAGGTTGAATGGCGGCGGCGCCTTGCCGGATTTTGGCTGTTACGGCGCTGATCTCATCACGTGGTTGATGGCAGGGCAACGGCCGAATTCAGTTTTTGCCGTGACCCAGCAGATTAAACCGGAGGTTTATCCCAAGGTCGAGGACGAGGCAACGGTGGTGCTTGCCTATCCGAAGGCGCAGGGGATCATCCAAGCATCGTGGAACTGGGCAATCGACCGCAAGGACATGGAGGTCTATGGCACGACGGGATACTTGCTGGTTCCACGAAGGGATTCGGTGCGCCTTCGGAAAGCCGGTGCGCATGAGGCTGAACTTGACTTGCCTGCGCTGTCTCCTTCCAGCCCGTTCCGGGATCAACTCTCTTACCTGGCCTCAGTGGTTCGCGGTGAAATCAAACCTTCCGGCCTCTCCTCCCTTGAGATGAACCTCACTGTCACCGAGATACTGGACGCCGCCAGGAAATCTGCGCGCACAGGACGACGGATTGATCTGCCGCCGGCCCCGGCCCGATAAGTTGCGCCGGTGTCCTGATTGCCTGATCAGCTTGGTCCAATGACAAGCCATCGCTATTTGAAGCCTCGTTGCGGCGGGCATCTCAATAAATCATCGGGATCAGACGCTTGGTTCGCCGCATGTAGTCAGAGTATCGTTCGCCCAACGCTACGACCAGAGCCTGTTCTTCGATGTGAATCCGCCACAGTATAACAGCACAGATGGGCACAAAAATGATGAGGAGCGAGGCCCAATTCACAAAAATCAAGGCGAAGCCCAGCACCGCCGTAAGACTGCCGGTGTAGCTGGGATGACGAATGAAGCGATAAGGGCCGGAATCGATCAGGTGATGATCCTTGGCGATGGCGACATTGATGGTGAAGAAGCGTCCCAGATGAATGATTGAGTACCAGCGCAGACCCAAACCAAGCACAAATAGACCGCAGCCAAGTTCAAGATCCAGCTTTGGCCAGGGGAGCATACACTCGCGGAGTTTGAAAGCGGCAATAATGCCCAATGTGATGGCCAATAGATAGACCAGCCAAATCAATCCCAAAGAATGGCGGTCCTTCGAAGTGGCGTCTGATTTGGAACGTTTGGCCAAGGCCAGGCCAAGTTCAGACCCACACCAAGACCAACCAAGAATCTCTGGCAAATGCGGTATCACGTGGTTCAGGAACCGATCATCTGGCCTCTGCCCAACCCCCAAACGGCCTCATTTCCTGACATGCCCGGAAACCAGCTTCGTCATCTCGAACATGCTGACCTGCTTCTTGCCGTTGAACACCGACTTCAAATTCTCGTCGGCATTGATTTGGGTCCTGATCTTTTTATCCTGCAGCCCATTTTTGCGGATGTAGGCCCAGAGCTTTTTGGTCAATTCGGTCCGGGGCAATGGTTTTTCACCCACGACCAGGGCGAGCTTGTCGTCTGGTTGGACCGGTTTCATGAACGCCGCATTTGGGGTTCTTTTCTTTTTTGCCTTCTTAATTATTATTTTAGCCATTTGGTTTATCTGCCTGTTTGGGGGAGGGAACGCAATTTTAATATTTGGGATTATCGAGAGAGAAGGGCGGCGCGGTGACGTCTTGAATGTGTTTGTGCTTGAGCTTTTAATTCTGTTCATTATTTTACTGTTGATGGCGCGCATTCGCAAACGTAGAGGACATCCGCTCCGGGCGGGCTGCCTCAGGGACCGGGACGGACGGCCACTCAGGCGGCCGGGCCGCTTGAAAGAGGTTGCGTAATGCCGGAGAACGACGCCGTCAATCCTTCCGTTCGCTGGGATGTCCTCAAGGCCGAGGGCGCCGTATTGTTGACCCTGCATGGCGACCTCGACGTGGCCTCGACGCCGGGCGCGTGGGATGCCTTGGAGAAGGAACTCAAGGGCGGCGAGATTTCCAGCCTGGAAATCGATGCCAGCAATTTAACCTGCGACAGCGCGGGCCTGGCCTTGCTTTACTATATGTACACGGGCCGGATGACGCCCGGCGCGACCGTCCGCATGAGCGGACTCAGTTCCGAGTTGCAGAACCTTTCCGGCAGTTTTTCGCTGGCCGACTTTCAAGCCCTTCGCTCCCACCAACCGCGCCGGCGCTCCTTTCTGGAAGAGATAGGCGCCGCCACCGCGTCGTGGTTGCGCGATTTGCGGGAGCAGGTCGAGTTCATCGGCGAGGTCGCGATTGATTTGTCCGGCAGTATTTTCCATCCGCGCCGGATGCGTTGGAAGGAAGTCTTCCGCGTGTTCGAGGTGGCCGGTGTGAACGCCCTCCCCATCGTGTCGCTCATCACCTGGCTGGTGGGCATGGTCATCGCCTTCGAGTCCGCGCAGCCGCTGGCGCAGCTTGGGGCGCAGGTTTTTGTGGCCAATCTGCTGGGGCTGGTCATGTCGCGCGAGTTGGGGCCGGTCATGGCGGCGATCATGCTGGCCGGCCGCTCCGGTTCCGCCTTTGCGGCGGAGTTGGGCACGATGAAAGTGAACGAGGAGTTGAACGCGCTGCAGACGATGGGCCTGTCGCCGGTCCAATTCCTGGTCGTGCAGCGGGTCATGGCGGGCGTTTTGTTGACGCCGGTCCTGACGATGTACGCCATGTTCGCCGGGCTGGCGGGCGGCGTGCCGGTGATGCTGGCGCTGGGGTTTCCGCTGCGGATGGTGTTGCAGCAAGTCCGTTCCGCGGTGCATTATGGCGATCTGGCGGAGGGCCTCTGCAAAAGCGTGGTATTTGGCCTGGTGGTCTCCTCCATCAGTTGCCTGCGGGGCCTTCAAACCGGCGTGGGACCGCAGGCCGTCGGAGAATCCACCACCCGCTCGGTGGTCAGCAGCATCCTGCTGATTATTCTTTCCGACGCGGTCATTGCGTCGATAACCTACACCTTGCGACAATGATTGACCCGTGCGCCAATTTGATCGAAGTGCGGAACCTGACGGTGGGCTATGGCGGCAGGGTTGTTTTGGACCGCATCAATTTCCAGGTGCGGCGCGGCGAGGTGTTCGCCATTCTCGGCGCTTCCGGTTCGGGCAAAAGCACCCTGCTCAAACACCTCATCGGCCTGCATCAACCGCTTGCGGGCGAGGTGCTTATTTCCGGGGAAGACCTGACCAAGGCCCAGGGGGCCCAACGCCTCCGCATCCTGCGCAAGTTCGGCGTGCTCTACCAAAGCAGCGCCCTGTTTGGTTCCATGACCGCCTTGGAGAACGTCCGCCTGCCGCTGGATGAATTTACCAGCCTGTCGGCCGACGCCAAGGACCTGATCGCCCTGTCCAAGTTGCGGCTGGTCGGGCTGGAATCCGCCGCCACCCAGCGGCCCGCCGATTTGAGCGGCGGCATGCAGAAACGCGCCGGCATCGCGCGCGCCATCGTGCTGGACCCCTGCATCTTGTTCCTGGACGAGCCTTCCGCCGGGCTGGATCCGATTACCTCCGCCGGGTTGGATGCGTTGATCCGGGAGCTGGCCAAGGGGCTGAACATGACTTTTGTGATGGTGACGCATGAATTGGCCAGCATTTATGCGGTGGCCAACCGCGCCGTCGTGCTGGATCCCAGGGTGCGGGGCATTGTGGCGGAAGGGCCGCCGTCCTATTTGCGCGATCACGCCGCCCAACCCTGGGTGCGGCAGTTCCTGAAACGGGAGGCGGCATGAGCGAGCAGGCCAATCATTTCAAAATCGGCATCTTCGTGCTGGCGGGTTTTGCCCTTTTTGTCTGCGCCTTGTTTGCGCTGGGCATCGGCAGCTTCTTTGCCGAGGGCGACGTTTTCGAAACTTACATCGACGGCGGCGTGGAGAACCTGTCCGAAGGCGCGCTGGTCAAGTTGCGCGGCGTGACCATCGGGAAGGTGACGGCCATCCGTTTTATCGGCGCCGAGCAGCCCCAGTACAAGGGGCGGTCGGTCGTTATTCTCTTCAAGGTTCCCCGCAGCGCCGGCGTCTTTGCCCGCGGGGAGGACGTCCAGAAAATGCTGGACGCGGAAGTCGCCCGCGGTCTTCGGGCCAGGGTCGAGCCGCAAGGGTTCCTCGGCCCCAGCCTCGTTTTGCTCGAATACGTGGATCCGAAGCTTTACCCGGTCAAGCCCGTGGCTTGGAAACCGAAACATTATTACATCCCTTCCGCCCCCACGCAGTTTGCCCATGCTTTCGACGCCCTGGAACGGACTCTTCTGCGCACGCAGGACATAGACGTGTCGGAACTGTTTAACCGCACCAAACAACTTATCGAAAAGGCCAGTGCCGTGGTGGACAACATCAACCGCATTGATTTCAACAGCCTTGGCACCAACGCCAACGCGCTCGTCGCCGAATTGCGCGACACCAACCGCGGTTTGCAGCGCACCCTGGCCGACGCCCAGGACGCCATCAAGGGCGCCGACGTGCCGACCTTGAGCCGGGAGGCGCAGGCCCTGGAGGCGCGCTTATCCAGCGCCGCCGTCGAATTGCGCCGCGTCCTCAACAGCGTGGACACGGGGGAATTGAACTCCTCGCTGGCCAACATCAGGGCCGCCACCGACGAGCTGGCCGTGTTGCTCCATACCTTGGAACAGCGGCCCTCCGCCGTTCTGTTCAGCAAACCGCCCCGGCCGGCGGGCAGCGCGGAAGAACCGCCCAAGAGATGACAGGAGATGACTCATGTCTAAAGAACTTCCCCAAATCCAAACGCCGGCGCGCGCGGGGCGCGTCCCGTTTTGCTCCGTCGCACTCGTTGCGCTGGCCGCCGCCGCGCTCTGCGGGTGCAGTTCCGAATCGGCCTGGAAAAGCCAGAGTTTTGCCTTTGCCCTGCCGGCGGACCCGGGAGCCGCCGCCACCAGGACCAACGTGGTCGCGTTGCGGCGCGTGACGGTTGCGCCCCTGTTTCAAAGCCGGTCCTTCACCTACAGAACGGGGGAGAACGCTTACGAACACGATCCTTACGCCGCGTTTTTCATCCCGCCCGCCCAGGCGCTGGAGGAGCCCATTTGCGCCTGGCTGCGCGCCAGCGGGGCCTTTGGCACGGTCCTGGAGCCGGGCAGCGGCCTGACGCCTTCCCTGGTGGCGGAGGTGGCCGTCAACGAGCTTTACGGCGATTTCCGCAAATCAGCCGCGCCGGCCGGGGCGCTGGAGATTCATTTTATACTTTACGAACTGGCCCGGAACGGGACTGGCCGGGTGCTGTTGGACAAAGTGTGCTCCCACAGGACCGCCATCGCGAAGGCGGCGCCCACTCCCTTGGCCGCCGCCTGGGACGAGGACCTTCGCACCATCATGGCCGACATCAATGCCGATCTAAAGCGCCTGCCATTGAATTAAAGCAGAAGCGCCAGGCGCCTGCGTCCATATCGTCCCTTCGGTCGCTTGCCGTCCCTTGCCTTCAGGAAAAAGCCGCGAGACACCGCAGACTCAAAGCGGGCCATCGGCCGGGTGGCCTCAGCCCCCAGTGGCGGCGGCCAATTGGCGCGACGCCCGGTAGCGCGCCCTCAACCTTTGGTCGGTCACAATCTGGGCGGTGGTCTCCCCGATCACCGCCATCACCCCGAAGAGGGGCAGCGCGAACAGCAGCCCCGTCGCTCCCGCCACCGCCGCGCCCAAAAAGAGCATCAGGACGCTCAACAAAGGGTGAACGTGAAGCTGGCGGCCGACTGTCATTGGCATAAACACAAAATCATCCAGCATCCGCACCGCCAGGAACAGGCCCAGGCAGGCATACGCCATCCACGGCTTGTCGGGGAAATCCGTGGCAGCGACCAACACCACCATGACGCAGCCCACAATGGAGCCCAGATAGGGGACCCACGCCAGAAAAGCGGCCGTCACTCCGAGCAACAGGGCATGCGGCATCCCCACCAGCGCCAGGCCAACCGCCAGACACGTGCCCTCCAGAAACGTCAGCACCATCAACCCTTGAAAGTAGCTCTGCAGGCTGGTGTCCAAATGGGAAAACAGCAACAACGCCCTTTCAAAGAACGCGTTGGGCACGCTTTGGATAAGGTATTTCCTGAACCGCCCCGACTGGGTCAGCATGAAGTAGGTGATATAGGGCACCAGCAGCACCGACGGCATCCATCCCAGCAACTGCAAGGAAATGGGGAGAAGATTCTTTTCGACAAATTTATCGCCAAACTCCTTGACGTGCTGGTCATCCAGGCTCTCCTCCAAATGCAGGTTTTTGGCGAGCGGGGCAACCCGCTCCAGCGCCTGGGCGGTTTTCCGGAGCAACCCCTGCCCGCCGGCCAGGTAGCGGGTCAGGCTGTCTTGCGACCCGCCGGTCCTGGACAGGAAGATCAGCGCCAGGACCAACAGGATGGCGGACACCACCAATTGAAAGAGGCAGACCGCTTTGGCGGCGGTCTCGCGATGCATCCCGCGAACCGCCAGCGCGTCCACCACGGGGCGCAGCGTGTAAAAAAGCAGCAAGGCCAGCAGCAGCGGCAGGACCAGCCAGATCATTTCCTGGAACAGGCGCAGCAACAAGGTTGTGACCAAAACCACCACCACCAGGGTCGCCGCGCCGGGCTGCGGGATTTTGGTCATAAGGTCGGAGCGTGCTTTTCGTCTTGCAGCAATTGGCGGGCGCGCCGGCTGAGGATGCGGCCGATTTCCAGCAGCACCTTGACTCCGATGCTTTTGTTCTTCATGAGCAAGGTGGCAAACTCCGCCTGGAACAACGCCACCGCCACCGTGCGCTCCGACGCCACCACCGTCGCGCTGCGCGGCCCCTCGTCGAACAGCGCCAGCTCCCCCACCGATTCGCCGGGGCCGACCTCCAAGTTCACCGACTTCAGCGAACCGTGGCTGGGGTTCACCCGGAACCTGCCGCTGACGACGATGAACACGCCGTGTCCGGCGTCGCCTTCCTCGAAAACCACTTCGTCCTTCTCATAAACACGCTCGTAAAGGAGTTCTTCCACCTCCCGAATCTCCTTGCGGTTTAGCGTGTGAAAGATCGGGATGCTCTTCAGCGCCTCGACCATCCCGTCGTTCCTGTCAGAACTGAAGAATCTCATTGCGAATCAATGGCCGTCCGGGTCGCGCGGGGGGCGCAGGGCCAGCCAGATGGAGGAAAGCAGCCCCGCCCCGCGGAGCAGGATTTGCAGCCAGGAACGTTTCGCGCCCCCCTCCGCCGCTTGGGCGCTTGGGCGGCGCCGGAAGGCCGACAGGGCGCTCAGCAGCATGGCCGCCGACGAGGCGATCGTGCTGAAGGATTTGGCCCGGCCGAGCACCGTGCGAACGTCCGCCTTCAGCGCCGCCGCGTCCGCGGCCAGTTGGACGCGGTTCAACTCGCTTTCCACAATCAGCAGTTGTTTGCGCGATTCGAGCGGGGTCATTCAAAGATCTTTTCCAGGCAGGCGCGGTCCTTTCGCAGTTGGTCCAAGGAGGCGGCCAGGATTTCCCAGGTGCGCAACAGCCCCATGAGCCGCCAGTAGAGGCCCAAGCCCGCTCCTGCGTAAAGGACGGTCAAGGCCAGGAGCACGGTGGCGGGCGGGTAGGCGCGCAACAGGAGGACGATGGCGGCCGTGAGCGTCATGCCGCCCAGCAGGCCAAAGACCATCGCGCCCAGCGCCAGCAAGAGGGCGCGCAGGAGACGCTGGCGCTCTTCCTGCACCTCCACTGCCAGCAGTTCAAGCCGGTTTTCCCCGATGATCACCAGCCGCCGCGCCAAATCCTTCGTGGTCCCGGCCAGTTGTCCCAGGCTGGTCGTGGATTGTTCCATGGGGCCGTCAGTCGCGGTTGCGGCGGCCGAGCACGTAGCCGAGAATGAGCCCCAAACCGACGCCGATGGCGATGGCTTGATAGGGATGCTCATGCACCGCTTCATCGGCGGCCTTGGCGCCTTCGACGGCCCTGTCGCGCACGCGGCCGGCGAATTCCTTGGCGCGCTCCAGCGCGGCGGCCAGACGCCGGCGGGCTTCCGCGACTTTTTCTCCGCCCACGTCGGCGGTGGCGGCCATCAAGGCGCGCGCATCTTCGGCCAGTTGGCCCGTTTCTTCACCAGTTGCTTGTGTTTGTTTGCTCATAGGGGTCCTGCTTTCTGTTTCTTTGTGTTCTCAAATCGCTCAGCCTGATCGGGCATCTCAGTTCTTGCATGTCCAGTTTCGACGGCCCGCTTCACAACGTCCGGCGGGTCTGGGTCAAACTCTCAATGACTTTCACGATGAACGCAAGGAAATTCCGCCGGGGCAAGATCCGCGGCAATGCCGCCGGGCCGCAACCTTGACAGTCGCGCGCTTTTGGCGTCTCATTCCCGCCATGACGTCGTTCCTTTTGATTATTGAATCGCCAAAACCCGCCGCCGGCGAGCCTAAGGCCAGGCAGGCGGAATGGCTGGATTTCCTCCAAAAGCTCGAAGCCCCTGCTTCCGGAGGCGACAAGAAGATTCAACGGGTCGCTCCGAACGTGTGGCAGATTCCTGCCGCCAACGGCTTGACGTTCCTTTGCAAAACCGTGGCGCTGGCCAACCAGAAACAATATCCTTCCCGGGTCCTTGCCTTCGAAGAAGAGCCGCAATGGATTCTGGGCGTGCCTGACGCCGCCTTGCCGCCCATCGTGGCTTCCTAGGACCCTTCCGGCCCAAGGGCAATGGGCCGCCCGGCAGTCCGGCATCCGAGTCTTTTCCGCACAGCCCCAGGCCGCCCTATGGCCCCGCCGGTTGCGCCTGTTGGGAAGGCGCCGACAAGCGCCCCCTGACAAAGTTGCCGGCCCGACGTGAATTGCAGGGGATTTTGGTGCATAAATTTCACTGTTTTGGGGACATTTTCACGGGCGAATTGCATTGATTTTGCGCCTGAAATTGAGGACGATGTTAGAAGTAAATAACACCCTTAAAACTATGAACAACGCCTCAAAACCCTTTGGGAAAATGTTGAAAATCAGCCTGGTAGCGGCCTTGGCATTCGCCTGCACTCTGGCGCGTGCGCAGTTGCCGCCTTCGCCCAGCGTCGGCGACTGGGCCAGCGCCACCACTCTGATCGGCGGCGGTGGTGACTGGGACAACTTGAATCCCAACTCACTCGGCACGTCCAACACGTGGGAAATGTACACCGGTTCCGGCTGGGTCGTGGAGAGCGGCACTACCGCGGGCACCAGCTATCCGAGCGCCAACACCGGTCTCATCACCATCCTGACCGGCACCACCATGACCAATTCCAGCAACGGCGCCTCCTCCAACCTCATTGACGGCGTCATCGTGCAGAGCAACGCCTCGTTCCTCTTTGCGAGCGGCACCAACGAGCTGGGGAGCCTGCATACCCCGGATATGGATGTCTTTGGCAACTTCGGCCTGCAGAATGGCAACGAACCCTGTTTCTTTCTGGACACCGGCGCCAAAATTGTCATGGAAAGCGGCTCCACCATGACCAATAACGGCTCGGCCGCGAATGACAACTTCACCGGCCCCGGCTATACCAACATCGGTTTAGGCACGTATGTTTCCAACGCCATCACCTTCAAGAGCAACAGCCTCTTTGTCATGAACTTCAATCCGTCCGACGTCAAGGGCTTCATTCCACATGCCACCTGGATGCCCGGTTCAACCTGCCTGATTGCGCCGACAGCCGTGGCCAGCGGCTTTGGCGGCGTTCCCAAGGGATTGCCCGGCCAAACTTTCTGGGACTTCATCTGGAACTGGCCCGGCGAAGGGAACAATCACAAATGGGGCAGTTCCTCTGAAGCCGGTTCGTTCATCGTGGCCCATGATTTTTACATGACGGCCAGCGATTCGACCTGCACCAACAATGACTTCCCCTATTCGGGCTACGCGGTGACTGTCAGCAACAATATCGGACTGACAAACGTGACGTGGACCCCGACCGCCTCCAGCGGGATTGTTACCATAAATGTGGGTGGAAACTTCTGGGTGGACAGCACCGCGGCCATCAAGATCAACAGCGCCACCGCTGTGGGAAACGTCAACTTCATCGGCGCCAGCCCGCAGACCTTGGCCATCAACGGAGCCAATAACAGCCCGGTGGGTTGGAACTGGACAGTGGACAGCGGCGCGACGGTCAACTTGACGAGCGCGCTGGTGGTGAACTATGGAGCAGGCTATTCCGCCACCGTCCCTGGGGCCACCTGCGGCACGGTGACCATCAATGGCACCCTGAATCTGGCTTCCACCGGCACCCTTTCAGGCACGAGCAACACCATTGTATTAGGCAGCTCGGGCCAGTTCAATGTCTCGGCGGCGCCGTCCAATAGCTGGACCTTTGCCGCGGAAGACATTTTGGAAGGTTCCGGCACGGTCATCGGGGATGTGACTGCCAGCAGCACATCGCTCATCATTCCCGGTTCCACCAACAGCGGGGCCACCCTCACCTTTAGCGGCAGTCTCAATTATGGCGGGGCGCTCTCCTCCAATATCTTCAGCCTGAACAGCACGCCAGGCTCGGCCGGGAATAGCCAGATCGTTGTGAGCGGCGGTCCCGGCTCCATCCTGCATCCCAACGGCGCCCAGATTGTCATCAACCCGCTCAGCACGTTGTCCACCAATACGCCCTATGTCCTTTATAACGTGACCGGCGGCGGCACCGTTTCCGAGTCTATGTTTATCACCAATCCGGCTTGGCTGGGGACAGCGCCAGGCAATGCCGCCCAGTTCAACATCGCCACCAACGCCGCTGGAACCGAGGTCCTGCTCCAATACGGCACCCCGGCCGTCACCGCGAGTGCGCCCAACATTACTGGTTACAGCGTTTCGGGCACCACCTTGTCAGTCACGATCAACAATGCCGCGTCCGGGGTTCAATACACGGTGTTGATGAGCACGAACCTGACGACGCCATTTGCGAGCTGGGCCACAGTCGGAACCTTTACTCCGGGGTCGAGCGGCACTTACACCGCCGTCATCACCGGCGCGATTAACCCCAGCGACCGACAGCAGTTCTTCGAACTGAAAGCTCCATAACCGACATGGACGCGGCTCAGCCATGCCCCGCAGACAGGGGGGATGCGGGGCATGGGGGGCGGCTCGTAGCGGCCGCGAAGTGTCACCCATGAAGTTTTGCACCGCAATCGCGGTCTGTTCCCTTTTATTTTTTCTTGTTCCGCTGACAACTTGCTGCCAGGCCCAGCCGGCTGTCACGGAGTTGTTTCCCGCCAACCAGTCGGCCAATGTCTGCTCCGACACCCCTCTGCGGCTGGTGTTCAACGAGTCTGTTGTCGTGGGGGACAGGGGCAGGATCGCCGTCTATCGCGCCGCGGACCACAAGCCGGCGGACGCATTGGACCTGGGCGGCGCCGGGTTCACGAACAGTTTTGGCGGCAAACTGCTGCGCTACGATGCCATCCGGATCACGGGCAATGTGGCGTCGGTGACGCTGCATTCGCACGCGCTGAATCCCGGCGAAAAGTATTACGTCACGATTGAGCCGGGGGTTTTCAGAAGCGGGAGCGGCCAGGAGTTTGGAGGGTTCACCAACGACGCTGCCTGGCAGTTTGCCACGCGCCCCGCCCTGCCCAAAGGCCGGACCCGCCTGATCGTGGCCGCCGACGGCACGGGCGATTTCTGCACGCCGCAGGGCGCGGTGGATTATGTCCCGGATGACAACCAGTCGGCGGTGGAGATTTTTGTCCGCAAGGGCGTTTATGAAGGAATGGTCTGCATCGCATCGGACAAGAACCGCATCCATTTTATCGGCGAAGACCGGCGGGGCGCCATCATCGCCGGGCGCAACAACGACCGGTTCAACCCCGGCCGCTCGGGGCGCGCCTTGGTGAGCGTTGAGGCAAACGATTTTGTGCTGGAGAACATGACGGTGCGCAACACCACGCCTTATGGAGGGTCCCAGGCCGAAGCCTTGCGCGTGAAAGGCGACCGTTGCGTGCTGCGGAACGACGACTTCCTCAGCTTCCAGGACACGCTGCTGTTGAGCGGGAGCGTCTATGCCACCAACTGCCACGTGGAAGGGGACGTGGACTTTATCTGGGGACAGGGCGGCGCCTTCTTTGACCGGTGCGAACTCGAGGCCGTCCACAATGGCTATTACTTGCAGGCGAGGAATGAGGAGGGCCGGGGGGGGTATGTGTTCGCAGGGTGCAAATTAACGTCAGCGCCCGGGGTGACGAAGTGCCTGCTGGCGCGGATCGACGCGGAGCGGTTTCCCTACAGCCAGGCGGTGTTCATCAATTGCCGGATGGGGGCGCACGTGCCGCCGGCGGGTTGGGAAATCAAGGGGACAAATCTGAGCCGCCTGTTTTTCGCGGAGTACCACAGCACCGACCTGCAGGGGAAGCCGCTCGATGTGACGCGGCGCCATCCGGCATCGCGGCAATTGAAGGAAAATGAAGCGGCTGAGCTAGCCGATCCGGCCAAAGTGCTGTCGCCTCATCAATTGTGGAATCCCTGACTTGAGGGTCAGCCGCGCTTCTGAAAGCGGCGCCAGCCGGCCTGCAAGAGCACCAAGCCGCCGCCCAGCAGGGCCACGGTATTGGGTTCGGGCACCACCGAGGCTGCCGGGGTCACATCCGCCCAGTCCGTGGCGATGAGAAGATTGCCAATCTCAAAATTGCCCGGCGTGGTCGCGGACTGGGCCTTGAAGCCCACCTCACCCACTGCGTTTTGGGCGGTGGTCCCTGTCTGCGTCGCGCTGGGCGTTCCCGGCTGGCCGGCACCGGGGACCGGATCCAGATAGAGGTTAACCTGCGGCGCGGAGCCCAAGGTCAATTCTTCCACGACGAAGTAAGTTTGACTCAAAACCAGGCCGCCGACATACTGGGCGCCGGTGTTGCCCCCCGTGGTTCTAACGCCGATCTTCCAGCCGCCGGCTGAAGTTCCCACATAAGTTGACATGGGATCGCTGCTGCCGCCCGGGCCGGTGGCGGTATTTGGATCCAAGCCGGTAATGTACTGATTGGCGGTGGGAAGGCTGGTGCAATCAATCAGAAACGAGTAATAGATGCTGCCGCTGGTCTGATTGGCGAAAGTGGTGTAGCTGGCACTGGAGATGCCGGACGAAGTATAGGTCAGTTCATAGGCGGGCGACAACGTCTGCAGCCCTGAATAAGACAACTGCCCGCTGCCAATCTGCAGCTCGCTGACGTTGCCGTTGACCCAGGAGTTGCCGGTGCTGGGGTTGACCTGGTTGGCAAGACCGTTGCCGGGCGTATAGGCGAATCCCTCCGAGAACAAGAGCTGCTGGGCGCGGGCGCTTTGGCAGCACAGGGACGCGACGGCGATGGCGGCCACCGTAAATGCAAGGCGGTTGGGAAGTTTCATAAGCTTGTGGCTGGTTTTCAAGTCGTTAAGCATTGTTGTCAGGGCTTTTTTCTTCTGTCGCCATAATCGCCCATTTTCAACGCAAATGCAACGAGATTAGTTCATTAAGTTGTGCCCGGCACATTGAAATTTGTGCATCGCCATGCCCCGCCATTTCGCTTGGAAATCCAGGGCGCCGGGATGGGCGCAAGCATGTAAAGAGGAAGGCGAAAGGAGAGCCCCAACTGTGCCCTAATAGTTGGTGTAGCTGGTGACCCTTTTGCCGGCGGCATGAAAGTCAAAGTAGAGGAAATTCCGCGTATCACCGTGGGACGGTTTCATGGGAGAGTTGTCATACTCTGCTGAGCCCAAGTTGACGGGGTTCTTCACACATTGCCAGTCAAAATCCGCCACCGCCCAGACGATGGACAAAGCCGCCTTGGCGGCAATGTTGTTCAAATTCACCGACCATTGGGACGCGTAGGTGCCCAGATCGCCATTCCCAAAGGGCAAACCCACGTTCGTCAATAGATCGTTGGGATAGTTGTTGGTTCGAGTGACCGAAAAGGAATAGGCTTCGCCGAAAAAGTCGCTCACCGGGTTGTAGTTGTTTTGCGAGTTGCCGGGGCAATTATGCAAATAAGCGGGGCAGACGAATTGTTGGACGACATTGGTGGAATGACCCATCGATTGCGGCGCGGGCTGCTTCAGATAAACCGGCAGGTAATAGGGAAGGTTTTTCCCAAAGTCCCTGTCGGCGCCGTTATAGCAGGGCAATTCAGTCTGCTGCAGGCCGGCGTAATTGGTGGCGTTGGGGCCGGGGGGGAAATAATCCCTGTTGTCGTCGCAGTACATGTGCAGGGCGATGCCGACTTGTTTCCAGTTGTTCAAGCAACCGATTTTATAGGCGGAGCTCTTGGCCTTGGCCAGCGCCGGCAGGAGAAGGGCGGCCAAGATCGCAATGATGGCAATGACGACCAACAATTCGATCAAGGTGAAACTCGCCAATCGGGGCCTGGCGCTTTTCATTCTGTGACTCATGGCTGATAATCTACTCTTGTCAAACGGGATATTCAAAGGGACTTTTGTGCAAATCGCCGTGAAATATGGGAACGGCGCCGGTTTGGGGTCTCGTTCCTTGCGGCGCCGCCAAGGCCGGGCCTCCCGGCCTAATGTGCCGTCAAAGTGGCGGCAGTGCCCTTTTTTCACGGTCGTTTGCACGAGAACAAGCATGACTTGCCGCCCCGGAGCCGCTACGCTCACGCTGCAAGACATGAATCACAAATTGCCATGAGCTTCCCACGAAATAGCCGATGGCTCTGCGTCCTGGCCCTTGCCTTGCCGGCGTTTTTGGCTGGCTGCATCCTGTGCCGGGCGGCGACGTTTAATGTCCGCGATTACGGCGCGCAAGGGGATGGCCGGACGCTGGATACGGCGGCGATTCAGAAGGCGATCGATGCCTGCGCCAAGGCCGGCGGCGGCACGGTCCAGCTTGCCCCGGGCACGTATCTGAGCCGGCCGCTGCATCTGCGCGGCAACCACACGACACTTCAACTGGACGCCGGGGCGGTCTTGCAAGGCACGGAGACATTCGCCGATTACCTCAACGCCAAGGGCAAAGTGGTCGGCCTGATCAACGCCGACAGGTTGACGGACGTTGCCATCGCCGGGTCCGGCATCATTGACGGCGCGGGCGCGCCATGGTGGCCGGCGGTCAAGGAAGCGAAGAAGACCGGCGCTGCCGAGCCGCGCCGCCGTCCCAAGATGGTCAATTTCAACCATTGCCGGGGCGTGACGGTGCGGGACGTGACGTTGCGCAACTCGCCCAGTTTTCACCTCGTGCCGACGGACTGCGAGAATGTGGTGATCGACCACGTCACGATCCTGGCGCCGGGGGATTCGCCGAACACCGACGCCATCGACCCCGGCTCGTGCCGGAAGGTGCGCATTCTAAACTGCCTGCTGGACGTGGGCGACGACAATGTGGCCGTCAAAGCGGGGCATTCCGTGCCGGGCCGCGATTTTTGCTGCGAGGACATCCTGGTGTCCAATTGCGTCTGCCGGCACGGGCACGGCATCTCGATTGGCAGCGAGACGACCGCCGGCGTGAGCAACTTCACGGTGGTCCATTGCGCTTTCGACGGAACGGTGAGCGGCATTCGCATCAAATCGAACCGGGAGAAGGGCGGGCGCGTTGAGGATATTTTGTGCAGGGACCTGGCGATGACCAACGTGCGGCGTCCCATCGACATTGCCTGCTACTACCCGAAAGTGCCGGCGGACGACACGGCGCGGCCCATCACCCCCCTGACGCCCTCCTATCGCGGCATCCGCATCGAGAACCTGGCCGGAAGCGGCCCGGAAGGGGCCGGCTTGATCGTGGGCCTGCCCGAATCCCCGGTGCGCGACGTGAGCCTGGCCAACGTGCATCTCAAGGCCGCAACCGGGTTGCTGGTGCAGAACGCCGCGGAGGTGGAGATGAAGGACGTCAAGATCGAAGTGCAACAAGGCGAGCCGCTGATCCTCAAGAACGTGAAAATGAAATAAACGGCCATGTTTTCCAGAATACTGATTCTTGCTGGTTGGACGGCGCTGGCGCTGACCATGTCGGCGGCGCCAGCGCCCCGTCTCTTTGACATCCGGCACTACGGGGCGGCCGGCGACGGGCGGCGCCTGGACACCGCCGCCATCAACAAGGCCATCCAGGCCTGCGCGGCCAAGGGCGGCGGCACGGTCTATGTGCCGCCCGGCAGATATTTGACGGGCACGGTGGTGTTGAGAAGCCACGTCAGCTTGCAAATCGAGGCGGGGGCCACGCTGCTGGGGAGCGAAGAGCCGGGCGACTACCTTTTGATTGACGATCCGTGGGACAAGACGGCCCAAACCATCGCCCCCCTGATTTATGCCGACGAGGCGGAAAACATCACCCTGACCGGGCGCGGCACGATCGACGGCCAGGGCCAGGCGTGGTGGAAACGCCATTGGCTGGCCAATCCAAGGCGCGGCATGGCCGGCCCGGCCACTCCGGCCGAGAGGGCGGAGGCCGGGAAGGTCGAGCATGGCCGTCCGCGATTGATCCGGCTGATCCACTGCCGGGATGTGGTGATCGAGAAGCTCAATCTGCGGAACGCCGGCATGTGGACGGTCAACCCCTTGTTTTGCGAAAAGGTGCGGGTGGACGGCGTGACGATTGAAAATCCCGTGCCCTCGCCCAACACCGATGGCATCAACCCGGAAAGCTGCCGCAACGTGCAGATCATCAATTGCCGCATTGACGTGGGGGACGACTGCGTGACGCTCAAGTCGGGCTTGGGGGCGGCGGGCCGCCAGATGGGGCGGCCGGACGAAGACATTACCATCGCCAATTGCGTGATGCTGCGCGGCCACGGCGGCGTGACCGTGGGCAGCGAGATGTCCGGCGGCGTCCGGAACGTGGCGGTGGCCAATTGCGTCTTTCAAGGCACCGACATTGGCATCCGGGTCAAATCGCAACGCGGCCGCGGCGGGGTGGTGGAGGGATTCACCGCCGCCAACATCACGATGGAGAACGTTCCCCACCCCTTCGTCATCACCACCTTTTACATGGGCGGGGACAAGCCCGCCGACCAGTTGCCCGTCAACGAAGGCACGCCCCGCTTCCACGATTTTCTATTTGACAACATCACGGCGCGCGGCGCGGCCGACGCCGGCAGCATCACCGGCTTGCGCGAGATGCCGGTGGAGGACATCGCCTTCAGCCACGTCCGCATCACCGCCCGCAAGGGGTTCACCTGCGCCAACGCGCGCCGCGTTTCCTTTTACGATGTTGAAATCGACCCGCAGGAAGGGCCGGCCCTGACCCTGCGCAACGCCGCCGAAATCGATACCGCGCGCTTGCGCAGCCGCACGCTGGCGGAGGGAACGCCGCTGGTTCAAGCCGCCTCATTGAATGACCATTGAAGGAGACAACTCCCGGCGCGCGGCGCGAGGACTTACCCCCCCCGCTCCCGCCGGGAAATGAATGAACATGACTCGCCGACGCCAGAAACGAGTGCTGATTATGCTGGGCTGGTACGATTACCGGCTGCACCGGGGCATTGAAAAATTCGCCCAGGAACATCACTGGCACCTGTCCAGCAACTACGCGCGGGAAAAGGTGATTCCGTGGGGTTGGGAAGGCGACGGCATCCTGGCCTGGCTGGGGGCGGGGGATGACCTGGCGGAATTCGTCGCGGACACGGCCAAGCCGACGGTGGACCTGAGTTTTCGGCGGCCGCACCTGCACTTTGCCCGGGTGCTGGAAGACCACGCGCACGCGGCGCAATTGGTGGCGGAGCATTTCCTCTCGCGCGGCTTCCGCCATTTCATGTTCTACAGCGACGAGGACAATTGGTCCTACCTGGAGCGGGGGGAGGGGTTTTTGACGGCCCTGCGGCGGGCGGGCCACGACTGCGAGTGGCTGCGCTGGAACCGCGCTTCCGAGTACAACACCGGCCGCGAACAGTGGACGCGCAAGCGAAGCTGGCTGGCCGCCCGGCTCAAACAGGCCCCCAAGGCCCTGGCTGTCTTTGCCGCCAACGACCTGCACGCCCTGGAAGTTCTGGAAGCCTGCGAGTTGGCCCGCCTGACCGTGCCCGAACAGGTGGCCATTGTGGGCGCGGAAAATTACCTGCTGGCGCCCGACGCCATGCATACCCCCATTTCCAGCGTCGATACCAACCTGGAAACGCTCGGCTACACCGGCTCGGCCCTGCTGGAGGACTTGATGAACGGCAAACGGACCTCCACGCGCATCGTCCGTGTCCCGGCCGTCGGGGTGGTGACGCGGAAAAGCAGCGACCTTCTGGCAGTCAAGCATAAAGGTGTGGCCAACGGGTTGCGCTTCATCTGGGAGCATTTCCATGAGCCGATCCGGGTCAAGGACCTGCTGAACGTGGCGGGCATGTCGCGGCGCGGCCTGCACAAGGCCTTCCTGGAGCACGTCGGGCGCACGCCCGGCCAGGAACTGCAGCGGCTGCGCATGGAAAAAGCCAAACGGTTGCTGGCCGATTCCGAGCATAAGATCGAGGTGCTGGCCGGGATGTGCGGCTACCAGAGCGCCAACTCCTTTTCGGTGGCGTTCAAGAACACGACGGGCACGACGCTGAGCCATTACCGCAAATCCATCATCCGCTCCGGCCAGAAGGAGCCGTGACGGACCTGGCTAGGCGGTGGCGCGCTCGGGCGGGCGCGGGGACCGGCCATTGGCGCGGACGCCGGGGCGGACGCCGGCGATCTCCCGTTTTTCAGGCAGAGCCAGGTACTGGCGGGCGTTGCCGTGGCAGATGTTGCGGATCATGGTGCCGAGCAAGGCTTCATCATTGGGCAATTCGCCCTGCTGGACTTCACGGCCGAGGAGGTTGCAGAGGACGCGGCGGAAATATTCGTGGCGGGGGTAGGACATGAAGGAGCGGGAATCGGTGACCATGCCGACAAAGCGGGAGAGCAGGCCGATGCTGGAGAGGGCGTTGAGCTGCCACTCGATGCCTTCCTTCTGGTCCAGGAACCACCAGCCGGAACCGAATTGCAATTTGCCGGGAATGGTGCCGTCCTGGAAACTGCCGATGACGGTGGTGAAGACGTAGTTGTCAACAGGATTATTGTTATAGACGATGATCTTGGGCAGGCTGCGCTCGCGCTCCAGCAGATCGAGGTAACGCACCAGGGCCTGGGCTTGGGGAAAGTCCCCGATGCAGTCAAAGCCGGTGTCGGGGCCCAGTTGTTGGAGGAGGCGGGAGTTGTTGTTGCGCAGGGCGCCGAGGTGCAGTTGCTTGACCCACCCGTTCTCCGCGTCCCACCGGCCAAAATGCAGCATCATGTGCATGCCGAATTGGGCCTCCTCCTCCGGCGAAGCCGCCTGGCCGCGGCGCGCCCGGGCAAAAATCGCCGCCGCCGTCCGGTCCGGGCAGAGGCCGGCCGGGCAGTGGTTAAGGCCGTGGTCGGAGAGGCGGCAGCCCTGCTCATGGAAGTGGTCATGGCGCCGCCGCAAGGCGGCCAGAAAATCATCCAGGTGGGCGATTTCCATGTTCGCCGCCTGCTCCAGGCGGGCGATCCAGGCGTTGAAGGCGGCCGGCTGGCTGACCGTCAGCGCCTTGTCCGGTCGAAAGGCGGGGAAGACGCGCGTGGCCAGGCCGTCGGCGGCGATTTTCTTGTGGTAAGCCAGGTTGTCGGTCGGATCGTCCGTGGTGCAAAGGGTGGAGACGTTGAACTTTTTGAGGATGCCGCGGGTGGAGAAATCGGGGCGGGCCAATTGTTCGTTGGCCGTTTTCCAAATGCGGGCGGCGCTTTCCTCGTCCAGGAGTTCGTCGATGCCGAAGTAGCGCTTGAGCTCCAAATGGGTCCAGTGAAAAAGGGGATTGCGCAGGGTATGCGGCACCGTGGCGGCCCAGGCGCGAAACTTGGCGAACGGTTCGGCCGCGCCGGTGCAGAACTCCTCCGCCACGCCGTTGGCGCGCATGGCGCGCCACTTGTAATGGTCCCCTTCCAGCCAGATTTCGAAGAGGTTGCGGAACTGGCGGTTCTCCGCGATGTCTTTGGGGGACAGATGGCAATGGAAGTCGAAGATCGGCTGGCCTTCGGCGAATTGCCGGTAGAGGCGCTGCGCCGCGCGGTTGTGCAACAGGAACTTATCGTCAATGAATTTCATGTCAATCTTCCGCCAAAAAGAGCGGCTGCACGTGCCGTTCGTAGAGGTTCTGCGTGACGTTGGCCGCCACGGAATCCTGGTAGTGCTCCAGGGCCTTCAAGTAACGCTTGCCCATCTGCGCGGCGATTTTGTAGGCCACGTGCAACAATTGGCGCGCACTGGGATTGTAAGCCGGGTTGGCCGGGTCGTGCCTCACGGCCGCGACGAATTGCCCGCTGTCCCAGCCCGCCACCGTGGCCGCCGCGGGCAACCGGCTGCGGTCGATGTCCAGCACCGCCGCATAAGGGGCGCATAACTCGTCGATGTGGGCCAGCGCCCCGGCGTAAATCTCCTTGGCCAGCGCCAAACCGCCCCCGCCGGCCGCCGCCAGGCCGATGATCTCCTCCAGCCACGTCGTGCCCGCGGTCTTGAGATGGAGGCCGGCCCCGTTGCGGCGCAAGGCCCGGCGCATCGGCGCGTAAATGGAGAATTTGTCGCTGCCGGAGTGAATGCTCAACTTGAGGTCGGGGGGAAAACCATACCGGCGGATGGCCGAGGCGATCACCGCCAGGTCTTGGTTGAACTCCTTCTCGAACCGGGCGATGTCGCCCGCGTAATCGACGCCTTTGTTGAAACGGCCCGTGAACTTGGGGGCGATGGTTTGCAGGGGAATCCCCTCGTCGCTCAGCGCCGCCAGGATGACCTGCAATTCCATGGGCGTCTGCGGGGTGTCGGTTTCGTCCATGGAAACTTCCGTCACGAAATAGTCCGGTCCCTTGGCCTGGGCGATATGGCGGTAAATCTGGCCCGCTTCCAGCACCGCCAGGAGGTACTTGTGCGCGATCTGTTCCAGCGCGGCGCGGTCCACCGGCCCGTTGCCCTGTCCCAATTCCGGGTGCCGGTCCAGGAGGCGCCGGACAGCCTCCGGAGGGGCCGGACGGCCGATCCAGTCGGCCACGTCGATGGTGTAAAAATTACAGTGCGGCAGAAAGCGGTCCACGGTTTCGAGCCGGATATGATCGGCATCCAGGAAGTAGGGACCCTTCCAGTGCAAGGCCCTGACCGCCGCTTCCACCGCGGCCCGGCATTGCTTGGGATCGGAGCCGATGGTCACGTGCTCGCGATTGGATTTGTTCCAGACCGGCACGATATCGACGCCGGCCTCGGCGGCCTGCAGGCAGGTCTGCAACTGCGCCCGGGCTTGCCGCGCAAACCGGTCGCCCATCCCAAACGAATATTTCCCAAGAGGAAGAAAACCATTCATTACAATTGGTAGTCTTTCTTATAGTAGCAGACTTGGGCCTCAATAAACATGGCATTTTTCTGCACTGCGCCTTGAAAAATCGGCATCGGCGCAATGCCGGTTTGAGGCCGCCCGCCCCGATTCAACTCACGGCTCGGGTATTTGCAGATAGAAGTATTGTTGCACCACATTGCCTGGCACCAGGTTGGTAAAAATGAAATTGCCGCCGCTGTCAAATTGATTGGTGGCGACGGGGGTCCACTGGCTCAACGGCAACAGGAGGTTGGTCGAGGTCAGCAAGTTGTAATTGCCGCCGGCCACCCCGCCCGCGCCGGTGAGCACGACGCTGCCGCCGCTGCCGCTGCTGCCGACGTAAACGGCCCCCGTGAAGCTCGGGGAGGAGGGCGGCGAGGCCTCGAACAAGACCTGCCTGGCCGTGGCGTTGTTGGAGAGGCTGCAGGTGTAGCCTTCGAAACCGGCGGGGGTGGCGCCCAGGGACGGCGACCCGCTTTCAGAGCCGGTGTAGGTGAACAGAACATAGCTGCCGGCCGCGAATCCGCCGGCGGCATAGACGTTGACGGTGCTGTTCAGCGTGAGATTGCCAGTGACGGCGATGGTGCTGCTGTTGGTGCCGATGAAAAAATTCTGGGTGGTGGAAGCCGACAGGGCGCCATTGGTGGTCGTCAACGTCCCGCCGCTGATGGTGATGGGGTTGGCGGTGAACGGAATCGAACTGCTCATGGAGGCGGAGGTGTTGTAGAGCGCCAGCGAGTTGGTGGCGCTGCCGCCGGTGATGGTCTGGATGGGGCCGCCGGGAACCGGGTTGCTGATGGCCACCCCGGCGTTGCAGAAGGTAAAGGTGCTGCCGCTGCTGTAATTGAATTGGGAGTTGATGATTTGAACGCCGTAGGCGTTGTAAATCTCCATCGACCCAGGCGCAGAGGGCGAGTTGTTGGTGACACAGGCCAGGGTGAGATTGGTGAAAGGCCAGTCCTTGGGCCCCCAGATAATCTCCGTTTCGCTGCTGCCGCCGGTGTTGGTGATGTTCAAGTTGCTGATGAGAATGCCGCCCACCTTGGGATTGCCGCTGGTGAAGGCCTGGCTGGCCAGCACCGTGGTGGGGGTGACGTTGTCCGGCTCCGACTCCCCGCTGACATCGTAATAAGTGTAGAGGACTATCGGATAGCCGACGTTGGTCATGGTGAGGTTGAGATAATTCAAGTTGGTGATGATGACGGGATCGTTGGTGTTGCACTTGATGCGGATGCCATTGGCCGTGGCGTTGAAGCTGCAGTTGGCGACCGTCACGTTGGTGATGCCGTCCGTCACCGTGCTGCCGATGGAAACGCCATGCCCGTTGCCGAAAGTGCAATTGGTGATGACCAGCCCGTTGAGCGGGCCGGTCGATCCCAGCGCGATATTGTCGTCGCCCACGCTGATGTTGCATTTCTCAATCAGGCAATTGGTGCCGACGAAATCGATCCCGTCGGTGTTGGGCGAGGTGGAGGCGGCGCTCTCGGTGAGGTTGCTGATGGTGACGTTGCCGGTGGTGTTTCTGATGCCGCAGTGATGATAGGGGGCGTTCTGGAATGTGATGTCGTGAATGAACAAACGGTCACAGGAAAAAAGGTCCAGCAACATGGGGGGATTGGCCTGGCCGTTGTAGGGAGGGGGCAGGTTGCCGCCGTTGGTGGCCAGAACGTTCCACCAGCCCTGCCCCTGGCCGTCAATCACGCCCCCGCCGCAGATTTCCACGTCCGTGACGTTTTTGCAGAAGATGAAGGTATAGATATTGTTGTCCGAATTGGTGGTGGTGGTCGGGAACTTGCCGTAGGGCAGCATCTGCAGCTCCGCGCCGCTGTCCACCTGCAAGTTGATGCTGCTGGACAAAATGATCGGCCCGCTCAAATACGGGTGCGCCGCCGCCGGAAACTCGACGGTGCCGCCGCCCGCGCCAACGGCCGCGGCAATGGCACTGGCAATGGCGGCCGTGTTGGTCGTGGACCCGTCGCCCACCGCCCCGTAGCTGGTGACGAGGAAATTATTGGCGGGAATGTTCGGCAAGGTCGGATTGACCGGTTGAGCCTGGACCCAGCTCGCAATGGCCAGGAGGGACAAAAAGACTGAAGCGGATTGTTTCATGGTTTGGTTGCCGGGCGCGAAATGACAAAGATTCTCGTGTTCAGTATAAAATAATAGCATTTTTGGCCGCGAACCTACACGCTCATTCTCTGCACCGCGCCTTGAAAAATGGGCACTGCGAGCCAGGCGGGTTACCTGTTCTCCAGCAGCCGCCGCTTCAGGCGCTGGCGCGCGGAGGGGGACAAGGACTGGGGAGCCGATCCGGCCAGTGCCTCACCATGCTCGCGCGCGGCGTCGCGCAGAAAACGGATTTGCCGGCCATAACGCCGGCACCATTTGCACAGGAGCAGGTGCAGGAAAAGTCCGAGACGCCTGGCCGGCGACAACGGCGCTTCCAGTTCCTCAGACTGCGCCCGCGTGGCCTCGCGGCAGTTGAGGGACAAGGCGGCGCAGCCGGATTTGATTGTTGTCCGGAGATTCATGGCCGATTGGAATTCGCACTCATATCTGCCTGCCAAACCAGTTTGTCTCCAAACAGCGCCGCAATGCCATGCGGGCGCGATGCAGCATCACCCAAAGGTTGCTCTCGGAAATGTTCAGCATCTGGCAAATGTCCTGGCTCCCGACTCCGTCCACCTCGCGCAAGTTGAAGGCGGCGGCGACCTTCTCAGGCAGCTTGCCGGCGCACTCGCCATAAACCTGCCAGAACAGGCCGTTGTCCAGGCTCTCGACGGTTTTCGACCACGCCAAGGGGCCGCGCTCATGGATCCAGCCGCCCCTGCCCAGGCCTTCGTTGACGAAACGGTCGCCCTCCTCATCGCTGTAGAATTGCAGGTCCGTGAAGGAGGTTTCGCGGCCGGCTTTGCGGAAATGGTCATGGATCTTGTTTTTCAGGATGCCGATCAGCCAGCTTTTTTCGGCGCTACGGCCTTCGAACTGTTGCCCGCCCTTGAGCGCGGCCAGGAACGTCTCCTGCACCGCATCCTCCGCTTGGGTCTCATTGCGGAGGCGCAGGAGGGCGAATTTGAAAAGAGCATCGCCGTATTCGTCCACCCAGCGTTGCGGGTCGGGAGGCGCCGGGGCAGGCTTGCCTTCAACTGGGTTGGATGAGCCATCCATTTCCCCGCACGTATATCCACTGAAGCAACCACAGCACAAGGAATCTTGCAAGGCCCCGGCACGAGCCTGTGGCCCGGGTTTCAGTCGCGCAGGAAATGGCACATGTAGCCGCCCGGGTTCTTCTCCAAGTAGTCCTGATGATACTCCTCCGCCGGATAAAACGCGGAGGCCTTGGTGATTTCGGTGACGACGGGCCTTTTCCACTTGCCGGACTTGTCCACCTGCGCCTTGACGCGCCCGGCCACCTGGCGTTGCGCCTCGCTGGTGTAGAAGATGGCGGAGCGGTATTGGTCGCCCACGTCATGTTCCTGGCGATTCAGGGTCGTCGGATCATGCATGCGGAAGAAGAAGCCGAGCAATTGCTCGAAGGACAATTTGGACGGATCAAACACCACCTGCACCGCCTCCGCATGGCCCGTGGTGTGGGAACAAACCATTTCATAGGTTGGGTTTGGCGCGGCGCCGCCGGTGTAGCCCACGGTCGTTTTGACGACGCCGGGAATCTGGCGGAGGATTTCCTGCATGCCCCAAAAGCAACCGCCGGCCAGAATCGCCGTTTCGCTGGCAGGCAGCGGCTTGATCAACCCGGCTTTGACGAACGGCCCAAGCTGGTCGGCATAGCCGGCGTCCGCCATTTGCTCCAATGGCACGAACCTGAGGGAGGCGGAATTGATGCAGTAGCGCAGGTGGGTGGGACCCGGCCCGTCGTCAAAAACGTGGCCCAGATGCGAGTCCGCCGTGGCCGAACGCACTTCCGTGCGTTCCATAAGAAAACTGTGGTCGGCTTTTTCGACGATTTCCTTGCCGTCAACCGGCTTGGAGAAGCTCGGCCAGCCGCAGCCGGAATCAAATTTATCCAAGGAACTAAACAGCGGCTTGCCGGAGACGACATCCACATAGATGCCCGGTTTGTGATTGTCCCAGAAGGCGTTGTCGAAGGCGGGTTCCGTGGCGGCTTCCTGGGTGACGCGGTACTGCATGGGGGTCAGGGCCTGTTTGCGTTGCTCCGGCGGAATGGGCTTGAACTGGTTCATATTGAGTTGGGATGGGGTTACACTCGACGCCATGCCAGGCCGGCAACCGACAAGAGCCAGCGCCAACCCGGCCGCGCCAAACACCGAAAATATATCACATTTCATACTCATTCGTCGCGGGGCGGACCTGTTCCTTACAACATTCTTCCCAGGATAATCAAACCTCACTCGGTCTTGATTGCAACTGCGCTCTTCTTACAGCTTTGCCTGGCCGGCAGACAGCGGGAAATGACAAAAGGGGTATGTGCGTTTAAAACCCTCAACATCCGTTACATCACGGTACCTTGCAGGTCGTTTCAAAAATGGCCTGACAAATCAGCCCGCTTTTGGGAGAGTCGGACTCCATGAATGGCCGCGCGCGCATCCTCGCTCATCTTCGAGGCGATCCGGTGGATCGATTGCCGCTCATGCCCATCACGATGCAGTTGGCCGCCGATTTGCTGGGCGCGCCCTATCGCCAATACGCCACGGACTATCGCACCCTGGTGGCGGGGCAGCTTGGCGTGGCGGAGAAGTTCGATCTCGATTTCGTTTCCTGTATTTCCGATCCGGCGCGCGAGGCGGCGGACTGCGGCGCGGAGGTTGCGATGTTTGACAATCAGCCGCCGGCGCTGGTGGAGGAGAAGGCCCGCCTGGCTGACAAAGCGGCGCTGGCCCGGCTGAAAATCCCGGACCCGCGCGGCGGCGGCCGCATGACAGACCGGCTGCGCGCCGCCGCCTTGTTCAAGGAGAAGGCGGGCGGCGGGAAGTTGATCGAGGGCTGGGTGGAAGGTCCCATGGCCGAAAGCGCCGACCTGCGCGGCATCAACACCATCATGCTGGATTTCTTCGATGATCCGGCCTTTGTCCGTGAGCTGTTGGACTTCGTGGTGGAGATGGGACTGCAGTTTGCCCGGGCGCAAATCGAAGCGGGGGCGGAGATCATCGGGGTCGGCGATGCGGCCGCGTCGCTGGTCGGTCCGGACCTTTACGAGCGGTTGGTCTGGCCTTGGGAGAAAAGGCTGGTGGACGGCATCCATGCCGCGGGGGGGCTGGTTCGACTGCATATTTGCGGCAATACCACGAAAATACTGGCGGCCATGGGCCGGCTGGGTTGCGACATTGTGGACATGGATTTTCCGGTGCCGCTGTCGGCGGCCCGCGCCAGCATGGGGGCGGACCAGGTCCTGCTCGGCAACCTTGACCCTGTGGGAATCCTGCGCAACGGCACGCCGGAGCAGGTCACGGCCCTGCTTGCCCGGTGCCACGCCGCCGCGGGCCCCCGCTACATCGTGGGAGCCGGTTGCGAGGTTCCCCGCGACACGCCGGAGGCGAACTTCCGCGCCATGTGCGATTACGCGGCGCAGCACAAACCTTGAAGGAAGGATCGCAGCGGGCGTGTGATGCCTTCGTCAGGGTCTTATTGGCTTATGGAATCGTCATCCCAATGCGGTAAAAACGCCGGGAACCGGCATTGGTGTCCGTGATCGATATGAGAGCGTTGCTGCCACTGGTGTTGACCATGAACCCAATGTCGTCCGTGTTGGTGGAGAATTGCTCCGGGGCGAGGCCCGTCATCCAATTCTCCGCCCAGGTGGAGTAATTTGCGTCGCCGGCGTGTTGGTCTGATCGTTCACGGCCGTGAGGGCGCTCGCCGGCAGCGACGGGCCGGCGAATGAGGCGGAAAAAAGAGCCAACCAGAATGTTGCTGTCGCGGGCCTGCGGGACATCCGGCTTTTCATTCGGAATTCCACGCCCAATATTCCACCATCGGTTTGTCCTCAATCAACCGCGATACGGCGCGCCGCCGGCGAATCCAGGAAATCAATTGAGGGCGAACTGCGGGCTTTGCGCAGCGGTCCGTCAAAAAACTTCAATGAATCAGCCGAATGAAGGAAGAATCCTGCGCGCGAAAATTCAGCAAAAACGTCAATTTTCCTCGTTAATAGGGGCCAGTTTGCGGTGGAAAGCCTCTCATTTTTGCGTGACGCAAAAGCTCAACAAATAAACGCGAACCCTCAATGACAAACCGCTGGAAATGGCTATTATGTGTTGGCACGCACTTAACTTTATGAAACCAGAATGTTCAGCCAAATTTGCGGTCAGAGTCATCCTCAGCGTCGCGGTCTTTTGCGCCACGCTCATCACCCAACAAGCGGCCTCGGCCGGGCCGGTCGTGGTCGGCCTGTGGCGGTTCAACGAAGGGAGCGGAACGAACATCACGGATTCGTCCGGTCTCGGAAACAATGGCTACCTGGCGGGGAGCCCCGGGCACCTGCCAACATGGACCAATGGCCAGGCGGGCTTCGGCAGCGCCCTGGCCTTCACCAACGACGGCTCCAATTATACTTTGGTGGCCATTCCGGGCAGCCCGACGACTCAGATTGGGCAGACGCCGACCAACGCATGGTCCATCACGGCCTGGGCTTATGAGAGTTCCGGAGGGACCAGCAATTTTATTTCAACTTATGGCCGGGTTCTCGTGATCGACGACGGCATCGCCCAACAGATAGAATCGGGCGCGTCCGGCGACGATGAGTTCTATACTTGGGCGCGCACGACTGCAGCGTGGCAGGTTGAGTGGGGCTTGGAAGGCTTGGAAGCTCCGCTGCTGGACCAATGGGAACACCTGGCGTTGACGTACGACGGCACCAACCTGACTTTTTACGTTAATGGCGGTCTAGGCGCGCATGGCAGTGTGGCTTCCATCCCTGTCAGCGCTTCGCTTTGGTATGTCGGCTACCAGGGTTCGGTCATGATCGGCTCGGAAGTCGGCGCCGGGTCCGACCGCAATTGGAACGGAAACCTGGACGATGTGGCGGAATTCGTCGGGGCGCTGACGCAGGAGCAGGTCCAGACCGTGATGTCCGGCGATTTCACATCGTTTATCGGCGGACCTCCGGGCTTTGTCACGGCGCCGGACAGCCAGGTTGTGGCGCCGGGAACCAACGTCACTTTCACCGTCGGCGCCTACGGTTCCCCGACGCTTCATTACCAGTGGTATTTTAATGGCGTGAGCCTGGGCGCGGGCGCGGAAAGCCCGACGCTGACGATCAATGATGTGGGCGCGGCCCAGGTTGGGACGTACTCCGTGACGGTCAGCAATTCGTTGGGGACCGCCAGCGCGGCGGCGACGCTCTCCATCAACCCCACCCTGGTGGGGCTGTGGCGATTTGATGAGGACAGCGGGACGAATGTGGCGGACTCATCGGGTCTCGGGAACAACGGAACCTTGGGCGGCGACAACGGCAATTTGCCCACGTGGACCACCGGCCAGCCTGGCTACGGCAGCGCGCTGGCCTTCAACAATGACGGCGTCAATAATACTTATGTTTCCATTCCAGCCAGTCCCTCTCTCCAGATTGGCCAGTTCTCCAGCAACGCCTGGACCATAACAGCCTGGGCTTATGAAAACTCTGGCGGCACCGGCAATTTCGTCTCCACCTATGGACGCATTTTGGTCAGCGACGGCGGTTTCGCGTTTCAACTGGAATCGGGTGCAGTCGGCGACGCCGAATTTTATACTTGGTCCGAGAACAATCCCGCCTGGCAAATTCCCTGGGGCACCAGTTCGCCGGTCGTGCCATTGCTGGACCAATGGGAGCACTGGGCGGTGGTGTATGATGGCACCAATCTCAGCGTCTATCTCAATGGCAACGAAGCGGGCGGCGGAGTTGCATCCGCGTTGGTCACATCCTCCCTTGGCTTTGTCGGGTATCAGGGAGCGATTCTCATCGGGTCCGAACCCGACCAAGGCCCCAGTCGCAACTGGAACGGCATGCTGGATGACGTGGCGGTCTTTGCCGGCGCGCTTACCCAGGAGCAGATTCAGACGGTTATGGCGGGCGATTTCTCGGGGTTCATGGGCGGCCCGCCGGCCCTTGTCAGCCAGCCGCAAGGCGGCGTGTTTTTGCCTGGAACAACGGCCACTCTGGGGGTCGGCGCGAACGGCGCTGCGCCGCTGCAGTATCAGTGGTATCACAATGGAACCAGCCTGGGGCCGTCCGGCACCGACGCCACATTAACCATTCCCAATCTCCAGGCCGGCCAGGCCGGGACTTACTGGGCCGTGGTCAGCAATGCAACCGGCGCTGTGGCCGTGAGCGACCCTGCGGTCCTTTCCATCGGCAAGCTCGTGGCCTTGTGGCGCTTCAACGAAGGCAGCGGCACGACGGCCTTGGATGCATCCGGCAACGGCAACAACGGCACGTTGGTTGGCCCGACCTGGACCACTGGAAAATATGGCGACGGATTGCTGTTTAACAACGACGGCACACACTATTCCTATGTCAGCGTTCCGGGCAATCCGCTCCTGGAAATCGGCCAGACTGCCACCAACCCCTGGTCCATCACGGCGTGGGCCTATGAAAGTTCCGGCGGCACGGGCAATTTTGTCGCCACCTATGGCCGCATCCTTGTCATTGACGATGGGCTTATCCTGCAACTGGAATCCGGTTCCAGCAGCGACCCCGAGTTCTACACCTATGACAACCACACCTTCGCGTGGCAATACGCTTGGGGATCCGACAATGACGTTTCACCTCTGCTCGATCAATGGGTGCACTGGGCGGTGACTTATGACGGCGTCGGCACCCTCACGCTCTACCGCAACGGTGACACGGGCCCGAACAGCGGCGTCTCGAACGCGCCCGTCAATCAATACCTCGAATACGGCTCCCTTGGCGACGGATCTGTTCTCATCGGCTCCGAACTGGACCAGCCCGCCACCTGCACCTGGAACGGCGTGCTCGACGACATCGCCATGTTCGACACGGCCCTGACGCCCGCCCAGGTCCAAGCGGTCATGGTCGGCAACTTCAACGGTTTCGTGGCGCGTCCGCCACTGAGCATCAGCCGCTCCGCCGCCAACACGTACCTGAGCTGGCCGGTTTCGGCGCAGACGTTCCAGCTCCAATCCAACACGTCCCTGAGCAGCGTCGGATGGAGTCCGGTCGGCACCCAGCCCGTCTTGAACGGGAGCACCTTGACGGTCACTCTGCCCAACAGTGCGCATCCGGTGTATTACCGGCTGGTTGGGCCATAAGAACGCAGGCGTGTTTCTCTTTCGCTCAGTCATGAGGGCCGGTGTTTTTCCAACAACGGCCCTTCTCCTCTGCCTCAACGTTCAGGCGGCGACAAACCTGCCGGCCTATTACGCCCATGCGGCGGAAGGGGACGCCCAGGGCGTGATCGCCCCGTGGTATCACGGCCTGAACGGCCAATTGGATGAGCGCCTCAACATCGCCGTCAACGTCTATAAGCGCTACCCATGGGTCAGCCCCCCCAAGGCCGTCATGGCCGCGCCCGACTTCATCTATAATTCGCACTGGAGCATCACTTCCAACGGCGACATCCAGATCCCCCCCACCACCGACTGGATGTGCGGCGACCTGTGCCAGCGGGCCTGGAGCATCGTCAAGGGGTTGACGGCCTACTACCAGTACAGCGGCGACCCGATTGCCTTCATCTACATCCCGCGCGTGGTGGATTATATTCTTGACTATGGGCTGACCGGCCAGGAGGCGGACTGGCCCCGTTTTCCCATCAGCACGCCGACGCGCGGCAAGGCCTATGGCCAATGCGACCCCCGGGGCCGCAACCAGCTCGACCTCTGCGCCATCACCGGCGCCGAGGTCCTCCGCGCCTACAAACTGACCGGCAATCCGCGCTACCTGGCCATGGCGGAACATTGGGGCGACGTCTTCGCCGCCAAATGCCGGCAGGGCCAGCCCGGCCTCGCGCCGTGGAACCGTTACGTGGACCCGTCGGTCGTCGGATGGTCCGACGTGCTGACCGGCACGACCTCGATCATCGTCGGGTTTCTCGATGATCTGATTGACATGGGCTACACGGGAGAGGGCGGCGCGATTGTCCAGGCCCGCGACGCCGGGCGTCATTTTCTCAATGACAAGATGCTGCCGGCCTGGTGGGTCAACGACACCTGGGGACGCACCTATTGGGATTGGGACAACCCGATGATGTGCGGCATGGTTTCGATGTGCGCGGATTATTTCCTGGACCATCCGCCAGCCGATCCGCTGTGGAAGTCCGACTTGCGCAACCTGCTTTCGCTGGTCTGGAATCGCAACGGCGCGGATGCCAATTCCTGCGGCGACGTTTATGGCGGCGCGTGGGCTTTCCCCGAAACCGCCGTGTGCTGCGGCACCTCCCTTTCCTACTGTCAATACACGGCCGGCCCGACCCTGTTGCGCTACGGCGTCCTGGCCGGAAGCCCCTGGGCGCTGGAAGCCGGCCGGCGCATGATGATCATGGCCTCTTACGACAGCCAGGAGAATGGCGTGGTGAAGGATGGGTTGTTCGGCAAGCAAGTCGCCACCGGCGAATGGTCCAACCTCGCCCATCCCTGGCCGCTCTGCCAGGTGCTGGAAGCCATCGCCTGGTTGCCGGAGGCTTTCGCGCCGAATCGGGAAAATCACCTCGTCCGGTCCACCTCGGTCGTTCGCGAGATCAATTATGAGAAAGGGAAAATTGCTTATTCGACTTTTGACGCGCCGCCTGGCGCGCAGGAGGTCTTGCGCCTGGCCTTCCGCCCTCTTTCCGTTCAAGCCAATGGCCGGCCCCTCCGTGAAGTCTCCTCGTTGAATGGGAGCGGATACACCGCGGCCTCGCTGGGCAATGGCGATTGGATCGTCACCGTGCGGCATGACGCTTGCCGAAACGTCGCCCTGCTGGGCGATGACCCGCAACAAGCGGCGTCGGATGCGGATTTCACGTTTGCCGGCGCATGGAACATGGAACAAGAGGCCCATTGCTCGGATCAATCGGGCGCCGCCATGACGCTTCGGTTTGTCGGCAATCAAATCCGCTTGCTGGGCACTGTCGCGCCCGACGGCGGTTGGGCTGACGCCTTCGTTGACGGCGCGCGCGAGCCGACAGTCGTCGAATGCTGGAACCCTGCCGCGCGGACCCGGCAACCGATCTTTCTCAAAAAGGGGCTGGCCAATGGCCCCCATGAAGTCAAAATCGTGGCCCGCGGCGGGAAGAATCCCATTTCCGAAGGCGCGCGGGTGCGGATCGAATCCGCCTTGTATTCCGCCGCGGAGGGCGACGCGGGCTTTGGCGCCGGCGGCGGCCCGAAGGAGCCGCAACGCATGATCTTCGGCTACACCGGACGGGAGGATTATATCGATTCCAAATCCAACGCCTGGTGGCCGGGCACGGAATTCGTGGTCCGGACCGGCTTCGGCCAGGACACGGTGGAGAAAACCTGGTGGATCAATCGTCGCAGCATGTATATTGGCGGCACGACGGACGAAGAAATCTATCGCTACGGCGTCCACGCGCCGGAATTCTGGGTCAACCTGACCGTGGCGCCGGGCGATTATCTGCTGCGGCTGCATTGGGCCGACACGCCCGAGACGCCGTGGGTCGAGCGCGAGGACAAATGGCAGCCCGTTTCCCGCCCCACCACGGTCCTCATCAATGGCCGGACCGTCATCCAGGAGTTAAACGTCCGCAAGGAAGTCGGGACCTTTCATGCCTGCACCCGCGAATTCCAGCATGTCCGCCCCGCCAACGGGGTCATCGAAGTCCGGTTTAAATCCACTCCAGGCCACGACGCCATGATTCAGGCCCTGGAGCTCATCCCGTCCGGAGGCGCAGGTTAAATGAATCCAAACCCGCCACAAGGCGCGACGAGCCCGGGGCCGGGCCGGCCCCGGTCGGCGTTTACGCTCATTGAGTTATTGGTGGTCATCGCCATCATTGCCATCCTGGCGGCGATGTTGCTGCCGGCTTTGGCCAAGGCCAAGGGCCAGGCCCAACGAATTTATTGCCTCAACAACCTCAAGCAGATGGCAATCCTGCTGCAGCTCTACACCGACACCTACCAGGAGGTCTTTCCGGCCCACCGCAACCAGAACGTCGATAATAACAACGTTGCCATCTCCGAGACAAACTGGTGGGCCGTCACGATCCTCGCCCAGCCCAATGGCCCCGCCGGAAGCAACATCTTCCACTGCCCGGCCCTTGCGACAGTTCAGAATTATGGCGGCGTCACCTGGTCGTGGAAGTTTGATCCTCACTTCGTCGGCTACGGCTACAATAATTTTTTCCTGGGGTTGCACCCCTTTGGAGAGACGACCATAGTCTGCGGAGGCATCAGGTTTATCAGCGAGCCGACCTTTAAACGCGGCGATATCCACAACCCAACCTACACCATCGAGGTGGCCGACTGCATGCCCGCCTCCGCCGATACCAATTCCACCGAATGCTGGAGTTCCGACGCCTGGTGGCCGTATGCCTCCCTGGGCAGCCACCAAGGGGTGGAGACCTACCGTCATAAGGGCCTCGGCGTGGTGGTCTTTGCCGACGGCCATTCGGAGGCCCGCATCGATTCAGCCATCAATCCCCCGATCGATCCGGCCGATGCCACCGTTGAAGCCCTCAAAAACGTCCGCTTCTGGGACCCTTTGCAGAGAACCAATCTTTGACAATCAGTGGTTGACACGCGCACTCTGAGCCATATGAAACGAATCATTCCCTTGCTCCCCATCCTCGCCCTCTCCGGCAACACCCTCCTCGCCCAGTTGGACCCCGGCAATCCGCTGTCCGGCCTGGAGAGACTCAAGGATTTCGAAACCCGCCGCGAATCTTCCACCGACCGCGACTGGCGCCACGGCAACGGCGATTGCCGCTGGATCAGGCCCCACGGCGCGCTCACCCTCGCCGAGGTCAAGGGCCCGGGCCAAATCGTCCACATCTGGTGTACCATCGCCGATCGCGCCCCGTCTTACTCCCGCCTCCTGACCCTGCGCATGTACTGGGACGGCGAAACCCATCCCAGCGTCGAATCGCCCATCGGCGATTTCTTCGGCATGGGCCACGGCGTGGACAAGCCCTTCACCTCGCTGCCCGTGCGGGTCTCTTCCGACGGCAAGGGGCGCAATTGTTACTGGCCGATGCCCTTTGCCAAATCCGCCCGCATCGTCGTGAGCAATGAAAGCGACCTGCCGTGCGACGCCTTTTATTATTATGTTGACTGGCAGAAGCTGCCCTCCCTGCCGGAAAACACCGCCTACTTCCACGCCATGTACCGCCAGGAGTTTCCCTGCGTCATGGGCACCAACTATCTCATCGCCGACATCGCCGGGCGCGGCCATTACGTCGGCACCGTGCAAAGCGTCGTCCTCTCCTCCCCCGGCTGGTACGGCGAGGGCAACGATTACTTTTTCATTGACGGTGAAAGCGAGCCCAGCCTGCGCGGCACCGGCACGGAGGATTATTTTTGCGACGGCTGGGGGTTTCGGGAGCAGGCCGGGCCTTTTTATGGGACGCCCCTTTGGGAAGGTTACGATACCGGCGACCGCGGCAGCGCCTACCGCTGGCATATTCCCGACCCGGTCACCTTCAAGAAATCGCTCCGGGTGGAAATCCAGCACAAGGGCGCCCAGGACTTTCCGGACGGCACTTCCACCGGCTTCATCGAGCGCGACGACCTGATGTCGAGCGTGGCCTATTGGTATCAAATCGAGCCCCACAAACCGTGGCCGGCCTTGCCGCCCGGGCCGCAGCGGCTCCCCTTCCAGGACAATGTCCTGCTGGTCGGCCATTCCGTCGTGTCGAGCTGCCAACATTCCGATGCCGCCATCGACGAGCAGGCTCTGGGCGGCACCACCGATGGCAAACAACTGTTCTTCCGCCCGCTCGATGACAAGGGCTGGCTGGAAATCTCCTTTGACGTGCCGCGCGATGAGGCCCTGTTCCTCGGCGCGAAAATGGTCCACTCCTACGATTACGGTGTTTATCGGGTCCTGCTGGACGGCAAACAGATCGCGCGCCTCGATCTCTACGACCCGGACATCAATCCCACCCTCGACAAACTGGGCACCCACAAATTGAGCGCCGGCAAGCATCTCCTCCGTTTCGAAGGCGCGGGCAAAAACCCCAGGTCCGCCGGTTACTTCATCGGCTTCGACGCCCTGGTGGCGCGCACCCCGGCTTACGCCAGGCCGCCGGACGTCGATTTGCGCACCTTGCAAAAGAAATGAAGTTGCGCTCCGCACTGGCCGGCGCGCTCCTCCTCCTCTCCGCCGGATGGCTGAGCGCCGACAAGCTCTTCTGGCACGAGGTTCGGCTGGACAAGGAGGGCAGGCTCCTGAGTTGGGTTCAGGACGATGCTCCCTACGCCCGCATCGTGCGAAGTTGCTGGGAGATGTTCAAGAGCATCCCGGTTCAGTCCAACGGTTACCGCACCTATTTCACCTACCCCGAATTCAACGGGGTGAACGATCCGGCCGAACCCCCCTTTGCGGGAAGATCATGGGCCCACAATCCCGCCGGCTTGTTCACCATGCTGACCGACGGCGCCACTCTCTATTATGCCTACAGCGGCGATGGCGTCGTCATGGATCGCGTGCGCGACATGCTCGATCACATGATCGATTTCGGCGCCACCTCCCCCAGCGACTCTTGGTCTCTCTGCCCCTATTCCAGCTCCGACGCCGGCGACGTCCAATACCGCGGCGGGAACGACACCATTTATTGCGACTACGAAAACCACACTCCGTGCGGCCGGGGAGACGGCATCGGCTATCTTGAACCGGACAAAATCGGCGAACTCGGCTGCGCCTGCCTGCAGTTTTACGAATTCACCCTCGAACCAAAGTACCTCCAAGCCGCCCTGCATTGCGCCGACGCCCTCGCCTCACACATCCGGCCGGGCGACGAAAGCCATTCGCCCTGGCCTTTTCGCGTCGATGCCGCGACCGGCGCCAAAATTCGCGAGGAATACACCGCCAACACCATCGGTCCCATCCGCCTCTTTGATGAGTTGCTCAGGATCAGGCAAGGCAACCAAACTGCCTACGCCCGCGCCCGCGCCCAGGCCTGGCATTGGCTCATGACCTATCCCATGCAAAACAACGTCTGGACGCAGTACTTCGAAGACGTGCTCATCTACCCCGATTACCGCGCCAATCGCAACCAGTACTCCGCCCTGGAAACCGCCCGCTATTTGCTCCAGCACCCGGAGACGGACCCTCTCGCCAGGACCCATGCCAAACAGCTCCTCGACTGGGTCACCAGCCATTTTGCCATCAACTCCCGCACCATGGCCGGCCTCCACGAACGCGGCCTGCAATGGGGCGCCGAAGCGCTTTCCGAACAGATCAACGACATGGACAAAATGTCCAGCCACACCGCCCGCTACGCTTCGGTGCGCGCGCTCTGGTATGAAGTCACGGGCGATCTCGATTCCAAAGAGCGGGCCTTCCGTTCCTTCAACTGGGCCACCTACTCCGCCCGCCAAGACGGCCTGGTCCAGACCAGCCTCGATCTGCCCACCGGCTTTTGGTTCTCCGACGGTTACGGCGATTATATGCGCCACTTCCTGCGCGGCATGGCCTCCGTCCCGGAGTGGGCGCCGCCCGGCGAATCACACCTCCTGCGCTCCACCTCCGTCGTCCAATCCATCCGCTACGCCGAAAGCGGGATTGAGTACCAAACCTTTGACTCCGCGGCCCGCGAAGTGCTGCGCCTGCGCCGCCAGCCGGCCGCCATTCGTGTGGGAAAAAAGAAGCTGCCGCGCGTGGACAATCTTGAAAGGTGCCATCAAGGATACACCCTCCAGCCGGCCACGGGCGGCGGCTATATTGTCCGCATCAAACGGGTGAACTCACCGAATGTTTCGATTCAGTTCCCCTGACCCCGGATTTCCCATATTCGCTTCACAAGCCAATATTATTGACATGTAATAAAGCCGTATAAAACCACGGAGGAGGTGTCTTTTCATCCGGGAGAGAAGGGGCTTGGCAACCCAGAAACGCATGGAAACGCCTTCGGGCCTGAAGAAAAACCGGGGCGAACCGGGCAAAAAGGCTTGCAAATTTGTGGAGAAGGAGCACAGTCAAGAAAAAGGCCCGCGCCGGTCGCGGGCAAGAAATCAAATGGGAAATCCCGATTGGGTTTACGCGCAGCGTTATATGCAAAGGCAGCAACGACAGTCTTTGGCGGACATTCTCATGGTGTGGGGATTTGTGCTGTCGTTTGTCGGCTTAATCGGCGCAGCATGTTTCGAGGCATACAAGATAGTGGCCGTGATTCCGGCCGCCTTTGAATCATCACCTGTCGTCTGGCGGAATCCGATGGGGGCATCGCAAGACGATTATCAGGCCAATCAGTCTGGACAGAGGAGAATGACTTCCAAGGAACGTGCCCAATACGAAGAGCGGGCCGGGCAGCAAGAGCGGTAACGTGCAGGTGCATCCAGGTGTCACGTGCCAGTATGCAGGTGTCGTGCAGGTGTCAGTTTTCACTTTTCACACTGGTTGACCGCGTTGGAATTTCTGGCAGACTGTGCTCATGCCTCGCCAGTTGCGTCGAGAATTTGGCGGAGCGATCTCCCCTGTGATGAACCCGGGGGGATCGGCGGGTGGAGATAAGCCGGTTGAGATGGCACGATGGCGCCTTGCGCCAGTCGGGCAAAGGGGATGAACGGATAGCGCGGCTGGCGGCCCGGCTGAGAAAGGAAACGACAATGAGTCTGAAATGGGTCGCCCAACACCTGGAGGTGGGCAGTTGGACCCACGTTTCGCATCTCCTTGCAGCCCAGAGAAAACAGGAGAGTTTAAAAAGTGAGAAGTGACACTTGCATGACCCCAGTACAACGTAACAGCAGTGAAACGGATTAAAATGCAATTTCTGAACTTGACAGAGTGCTATAACGCCTGCCTTTCATTACGCTTCTACTACTGGTGCATGATACTTTGCCTTTTCAGCAATCTAAACTTAACCGTCTGTGCAGCTAATGATGGCATCATGGTGTCGATCAGCCAGTCCGATCCAGCATATTTTACTATGGCTCCGCCGAACCCCTGCAGCGGGCCGACGCTATTGGACACACTCCGGACAAAATTGACACGAGAGGAATTGGGGTTGGTTGTCAACCCTTTGGAGAGCGACCCGCAGATTGACCAGTTGGCCTTGCAGTTGACATTAGGAGCCACGGATGAACAGGCAAAGGCTAGGCTACTTTTCAAGTCGCTGGCCAGTTATGCGGAAAAAGACAAGGGCGGAACAGAAGGTACCATGCGCACAGCCCGTCAAGTATTTGCCGCATGGAATAATCCAAAAGCACGTCTTTACTGCAAGGATTATGCCCTTTTTTACGTTGTGCTGGCCCGAGCTGCCGGGATAACAGCGTACGAGGTCGATGTCCAGGAAGAAGCCGATGGTCAGAAGGTGCCGCATGCGTGTGCCGCGGTGTTTTTCGGGCAACGATGCCTCCTTGTGGATGCGGCGTATATGCGCTTTGGTATTTCTCACAAGCGGTTTCGTATTTTAAGCGATGTGCAATCGATAGCGATGTACATGAGTCAACTTCCAGGAATGGAAGCTTCGGAGATCGCCTGTAAATTAGCTCCGGATCTGGCTTTAGTCCAACTAAATCACTTTGAGAAACTGATACTATATGATCGCATGAGCGATGCGCGTGAGTTGTTGCCTGTGATTAAACACCTCAATATAAGTCCTGCATCTGAGTGCTACGAAGAGGGGAGCCTCGCGTTGTCTGAATGCAAGCCTGACATCGCGATCAAACTCTTGCTTAAGGCAATCGAGATAAATCCTCATGAAGCCACCTACCATCATCGTCTGGCATTAGCCTATGCCGAGGAGGGAAATGTGACGAATATGGTTGCCTCGCTTGAAAAGGCATTGCAATGTCCCGTTACAGCATCAGAAGCCGATGACATAAGAAAATGCATCAATAATGCGAATATAGTCGCCGCCGATTTCTGTTATCGTTACGGCTATCAAATGCAAATAGGCGGTAACTTGAATGAAGCATTGAGAGGATACGAGAAAGCGATTAGTCTTAAACCTCCCTTTGCGGAGGCGTACTTCGCTCGAGGGACTGTGAGGCAACTTAAAGGAAATGCAGCTGGTGCGGCAGAGGATTACAATCGTGCCGTTCAACTAAATCCGGAATTACGTTCACGGTTGGGGAGATGAGGGGGTGGTGTCGGTTTTTAGAGGGTGCAGGTGTCAGTGTGCAGCTTTTAAAGTGGTTGACCGCAGTGGGGTTTCTGGCAGGCTGTGCTCATGCCTCGCCAGTTGCATCGAGAATTTGCCGGAGCGATCTGCCCTGTGATGAACCCGGGGGATCGGCGGGAGGAGCAGGAGAGTTTAAAAAGTGAGAACTTGCATGACACTTGCACTTGCACAATCCGGACAATTACTACCGCTTGCAGCCCTGAACCAGCCGTCCCCGGCGCCGCGCCGCCACTCCCGGTCCTTCCCGACTGCCTGGTCACTGGCAACCGCCGCCGGGATCTTGCTGTCCGCAGGCCAGGCTCCCGCCGCGGGCGTGGACGGAACATGGCGAATCGATTTGCAACGGGCCGGCGGCGTCACGGTGCCCACTTACTTCATCCTGAAACAAAGCAGTAATGCCCTCGACGGCACAGTCGTGATCAACGACTCGGTTGACCTGCCCCTTCGCCATGCGCACATGGACGGTTCCAACGCCGTGTTCGGCGTCGATTGGAACACGGACTACATCCTGCGCCCGGATGGGGATGTCCTGCGCGTGACACTGACGTACGGGGGCCAGTCCCACGAGGAAACCACGGCTCATCGCGTGCCGGAAGCCGAGGCTCGGCCGCCGCGTGCGCTTCCGTTGCCTGCCCCCCATTCCGTTCCGGCGAACGGCCTGGCACCAACTCCGCCCATGGGCTGGAACAGTTGGAACCATTTCGGCGGAAATGTTGACGACAAGATTGTCCGCGAAACGGCCGAGGCCATGGTGAACAGCGGCATGGCGCGAGCCGGATACACCTACGTTGTGATCGACGACACTTGGGAGGGCGGGCGCGACGCGGCCGGCAATCTCGTGCCGAACGGCAAGTTTCCCGACATGAAGGCGCTCGCCGATTACGTGCATTCGAAGGGCTTGAAACTCGGCATTTATTCATCGCCCGGTTCCCGAACGTGCGGCGGCTACGAAGGCAGTTACGGACACGAGGAGCAGGATGCGCGCACGTTCGCCGCCTGGGGCATCGATTACCTGAAATATGACTGGTGCAGCGCCGCGCGGGTTTACAAGGATTCGGACCTTCAAGCCGCCTACCAGAAGATGGGCGACGCTTTGGCGCGTTGCGGCCGACCAATTGTTTACAGTCTGTGCGAGTATGGCATGGGCGAGGTCTGGACCTGGGGACCGCAAGTGGGGGCTAATCTGTGGCGCACAACCGGTGACATTCAGGACAACTGGCGATCCATGTCCGACAACGGCTTCAGCCAGGAACGGCTCACGCCCTACGCCGGACCCGGGCATTGGAACGATCCTGACATGCTGGAGGTGGGCAACGGGGGCATGACCGGCATTGAGTACAGGACGCACTTCAGCCTGTGGTGCCTGCTGGCGGCGCCGCTCATGGCCGGCAATGACCTTCGCACCATATCCGCCGAAACGCTCGACATCCTCACGAACCGCGACGCCATCGCCATCAACCAGGATCCGCTCGGCAAGCAGACCGAACGCCTCGTGCAGCGCGGCGACCTGGAGCTTTGGGTGAAGCCGCTTTCCCACGGCGCCCGCGCCTTCGGTGTTTTCAACCGCGGTTCCGAAGCCCGGGAAGTCCGGTTTGCTTGGGCGGAACTCGGACTGGCGTCAAAACCCCTCTCGCTCCGCAACGTTTGGGAACACCGCGACGCGCCCCCCGCGCCCGAAGGATGGCAGGGGCGGATCCCGGCTCATGGCGTGGCCCTTCTTATTGCCCGGTAATCCCGGCAGCGGAAACCGCATGCGTCAGGGCGCGCTGACACTTCAGAGGTCAGAGGTGTCAAACCGTACTTTTGCACATTTTGTTCCTCGCTGCATTTGTTTTTTCCTCGCAGAGGGAAGGTTTCTCGGCGGGTGAAAGATATTGAGTCGTGACAGGATGGCTGCCAGCGGCCAGGCGGTTTGTCGGCGCAAGGGTGGCGCTGCTGAATCGGGCGGGGCGCGCTTGTGCGGGTCAGACGGGGCCGTCTCCGTTCTGCAATTGCCGGGCGGCGCGCAAAATGCGTTCGACAGCCGCTGGAAAGGCCCGCTGCAGTGGAACGGTCAGGCCTTCGGCAACGGTGTGCGACTCGGGAATTTCCACGGCAAAAATTTTCACCCGGCGCGGAACGGCCAGGTCCAGTCGCCTCCCCAAGGCAAGGACTTCACCCAATCCCAGAGAATGCGGAGAGCCGCGCCGCAGAACTCCAAGGTCGCCGTCATCCCACTCATGCACATGCCCCAACGGCGCCCGGCCCGTCTGCGCGGCGTCCACCAAAATCATCACCTCGAAGCCGGCCATTAGATCCAGCAGCGCCAGGCCCGTTTCGGCGCTCTCCACCACTTGGATGCTGTCGGAGTCGCCGAGGCGCCGGCGGATTTCGCGCGCGATGAGCAGCCCGACGGCGTCGTCGCCAAGAATGTCGTTGCCCAGCCCGATGAGGAGGATCTTGCCGGCGGCCACGGCGGGCGGCGGGGGCTGGAGAGCGGTCGAGTTCACGACTGCGCCAACTGACGGACCAGGCGGCGCCGGCGGTCATAGATGCTGACCCGCAGCGGCAGGTGGCCCGGCAAGGAATGAGTGGCGCAGCCAAAGCACGGATCGTAAGCGCGGAAGGCCATCTCAATCATGTTCAACAAACCCTCGCTGACGCGGCCCTTTTGAATCAGGCCTTTGGCCGCTTTATCGACACTCATGGCGATGCGGGCGGCGTTGTTTTGGGTGGCGACAATGAGGTTGGCCTTGGTGATCAGGCCGTTGGCGTCGGTTTCAAAGTGGTGATAGAGGGTGCCGCGCGGGGCTTCGACGGCGCCGATGCCGACGCTGGGTGTGGCGGTGGGGATGAGGCGCAGATCGCTGCCGGTGATTTCCGGGTCGTTGATCAATTCCACGATGCGCTCGGCGGCGTAGATGATTTCGACCACGCGCGCCCAATGATTGGCCAGGGTGTGGTGGATCGGCTTGCCGCCCAGGGTGTTGAAGTACTCCTCGTAGGCCTGTTGCGCCTGGGGTGTGGCCATGCCTTGGGCGACGTTGAGGCGCGCCAAAGGGGCCACCGCATAGACGCTGCTCTGCGGCCCTTCCTCGAATCCATGCCAGCCGAGGGGCTTGAGGAAGCAGAATTTCACGTAACTCCACGGCTCGACGTGTTCGGCGATGAACTCACGATATTGGCGGACGGGGAATTTGGCGTACTCCTTTCCGCCGGGATCCACGACGCGGATGAGGCCGTCGTAAAAATTGACCTTGTTGTCCGCATCGACCATGCCCATGTAGTAGGTGCGGTGCGTGTAGGTGTCGGAGGTGATCAGCTTCACGTAATCGGGGTTCTTGAGCACGATGTCGTTGAACACCTGGCGGGTGAACAGGGCAAAATCCAGAGTGTCCCGGGCCAGTTGTTTGAACGGGGGCAGGTCTTCGGCCTTGAGTCCCTTGGAGACGCCGCCCGGCAAACCGAGCACCGGATGAATGACTTTGCCGCCGAAATAGGCGATCAACTCCCGCAGCCGGCGCCGCATTGAAATGACCTTTTTGCCCACTTCAACTCCGACCTTTTGAATCACGCCGATCACGTTGCGCTGCCCGGGCGGCGCCTGGGGGCCGACAATGAAGTCCGGCCCGCCCAGGATGTAAACGTGCAGGGCATGGTCCTCGACCATGAAGGCGTTATAGACCAATTCCCGAATCTTCCGCGCCGTGGGGGGCGGCTGGACCTGGTACAAGTCGTCCAGGGCCTTGGTGGCGGCCATGTGATGGGCGGTGGGGCAGACGCCGCAGATGCGGCTGGTGATTTGCGGCATATCCTCGGCGGGCCGCCCGATGCTGAAGACTTCGAAGCCGCGCAACTCCGGCACTTGCAGGTAGGCGTGTTCGACGTCGCCCTGGTCGTCCAGGAAAATATCAATCTTGCCGTGGCCTTCCAGGCGCGTGATGGGGTCAATGGTCAGGCGCCGGCGCTGGGTTTGGCAGGAGGCGTTGGCCTTGGCATTGCCCTCGTTCCAGGCTTGTTGGGAGGCGGCGTTCATGGGGTTTGTTTCGCCGGCGCGGGCAAATCCACTTTGCGGCGCAGCAAGCTCCTGGCCAGGGCGTAGCGATAAAACGTCCCCACTGGGTCCGGAATGCCGGAAAGAACGCCGTTGATGTCCTTCTCCTCCTTGCCCGCGACGTTGGCGCAGAGACTGGAGAGCATCTTGGCGCCTTGATCGCGCACGCGGGAGGTGGGGCCGAAGCAGCCGCTGCAGGGCATGTTGCCGCCGATGCAGGGGGCCTCGCAACCGCCGCGCGTGGCGGGTCCCATGCACACGACGCCTTGGGCGAGGAAGCACAACTCCGGATCGAGCCGCGCCTGGTGCGGGCGCTTGAACTGGGTGAAGCCCAGGTCGGTGGGCTTGCTGGATTTGCGCGGGCATTGTTCGCAGAGGGCGGTGTCCGGCGCCAGCACGCTGCCTTTGGGCGGCAGCCTGCCTTCCAGCAACGCGCCCACGGCGGCTTTGGTGATTTTGGGCGTCGGCGGACAGCCGGGGATGTAATAATCGACTTCGACGACCTGATCGAGGGAACGGACGACGTGGCGCAATTCCGGCAGGGTGACGGCATGGCCGTTGTTCTTGACGGAGCATTGCGGACGGGTCTTCGACTCGTTGACCGTGGTGGGAGATTCCTCGTAGACGTAGCGCAGCAGTTGTTCGCGCTCGAATTGATTGGCCAGGCTGGGAATGCCGCCCAGGTGCGCGCAAGCGCCGTAGGCAATGAGGAACTGGCTTTTGCGCCGGAGCAGATGGGCCATTTCCTCCTGCTCGCTGCTGCGGATGGCGCCGTTGAGAAAGGTGGCCACGATCGATTTGTCCGGCATGGCCTCGACGTCCTTCTTCTTGAAATCCATGGCCACAGGCCACAGGACGATGTCCACGGCTTCGACGACGCCCAGAATATCCTCGGCCAGGTCCACGATGGCTTCGTCGCAGCCGCCGCAGGAAGCGCACCAATAGAAGGCGATTTTGGGCTTAGGCATGGGTCAATTCCCCGGCCTTGGGGGCGGTTTGCGGTTCGGCCGCGCGAACCTGCGCCTCCAACCCGGTCATTTCGCGGTCCCAATCCGCAAACCGGCCCGGCAGGTTCAGCGGGCCCAGGGCGCGGACTTGATCGACCATTTCGTTGATGACGCTTCTGACGCGGTCGCCTTCGGAGGCGGAAATCCATTCCAGGCGCACCCGCTGATCTTCGACGCCCAAATCGGCCAGCAGCCTTTTGAGCATGAGAAAGCGGCGGAGGGTCTTGGCGTTGCCCTCCACGTAGTGGCAATCCCCCAAATGACAGCCGCCGATGAGCACGCCGTCGGCCCCGCGGGCCAGCGCCTCCAGGAGGAATTGCGGGTCCACCCGGCCCGAGCACATGAGGCGGATGACGCGGACGTTGGGGGCGTATTTGAGGCGCGAAACGCCGGCCAGGTCGGCGGCGGTGTAGGTGCACCAGTTGCAAAAAAACGCGATGATGCGCGGTTGCCAGGTCGTGTCAAGCATCGGCCAGGACTCCTTCAATTTCGCCGAAGATTTCCTCGTCTTCGAACAGGTTTTGGCGGATCGAGCCGCTGGGGCAGGCGGCCACGCAGGTGCCGCAGCCCTTGCAGAGGGCCTCGTTGATGCGGGCCTTTTGCGACGGCGCGTCGAAGCTGATGGCCGTGAAGGGACAGAGCGGGATGCACGATTTGCACCCCGAACAATGCTCCTCCATCACGTTGGCGGTGTTGGGCTCCTGCTCAATGTAGCCTTTGTCAATGAGCGCCATGGCCTCGGCGGCGGCGGCGCCGGCCTGGGCGATGCTGTCGGGGATGTCCTTGGGCCCCTGGCAACAGCCGGCGATGAAGACGCCATCGGTAAAGGTGCTGACCGGCGCCAGCTTGGGATGCTTTTCCAGGAACCAGCCCTCGGTGCCGCAACTCATGTTGAAAAGCCGGCGCACCTCCTGGGCGTCGGCGTGCGGTTCCATGCCCACCGCCAGCACGATCATATCGACGGGGATCCGCCGCACGAAACCAGCCAGCGTGTCCTCGACCCGGATCACCAGTTTGCCTTCCTCCTCCGGCGCCAGCGCCCAGTCCGTCACTTCGGCCACCCGGCCGCGGACGAACTGGATGCCTTCCTTGAGCGACTTGTCGTAAAACTCCTCGCACCCTTTGCCGGGCGCGCGGATGTCCATGTAGAACACCGTGGCGTCGGCGCCGGTGTGTTCGCGGACCAATTGCGCCAGTTTCATCGAGTGCATGCAACAGGTGCGCGAACACCAGCGGTTGGTTTTCATGTCGCGCGAACCGACGCAAAGGATGAAGCCGACCGATTTGGGATGCCGCCCGTCCTTCAGGACGATTTCGCCGCCCGTCGGCCCGGAGCTGGTGACCAGGCGCTCCAATTCGAGCGAGGTGACGACGTTCGGGTAAAGGCCGTAGCCGTATTGCGGGATGCGTTTGGCGTCGAAGAGCTTGAAGCCGGTCGCCAAAATGATGTTGCCGACCTTGATCTCGACCAGTTGCTCTTTTTGCGTGAAATCCAGGGCCTGGCGGTCGGCGCAAGCCTCCAAACAGGTCTGCTTGCATTTGCCGGTCCGCACCTGGATGCACCGCTCCGGGTCCACCAGCACGACTTGCGGCACCGCCTGGGGGAAGGGGATGTAAATGGGTTTGCGCTTGCCGAGGCCGACGTTGAATTCATCCGGGAACTTCGGCTCCTTGAAAACGCAGGCGGCGATGCATTCCTGGCAGCCGACGCACAGGTCCTCTTTGACGTAGCGCGGTTTGCGGCGAACGGTCACGGTGTAATTGCCCACATAACCCTCGACCTTCACCACGTCCGAGTAGGTCCAGAGCGTGATGTTTTCATGCGCGCGCACGGCCGACATCTTGGGCGTCAGGATGCAGGCCGCGCAATCCAGGGTGGGAAACGTCTTGTCGAACTTGGCCATGTGGCCGCCGATGCTCGGCTCCCGTTCGACCAGGAAAACCTTCTTGCCGCCGTTGGCCATGGTCAGGGCGGCGTGAATGCCGGTGATGCCGCCGCCCACCACCAGCACGTCGGGATGGATCGGCACGCGCGTCATCTCCAGCGCCCTGTGAAAACGGACGCGGCGAATGGCCGCCTGCGCCAGCGCCTTGGCCTTGGCGGTGGCGGCCCCGACGTCGGTGTGGACCCACGAGTCGTGCTCGCGGATGTTGACCATCTGGAAGAAGAAGGGGTTGAGGCCGCCCGCGGCCACGGCGTTGCGGAAGGTGTGCTCGTGCAGGAGCGGCGAGCAGGAGGCCACCACCACGCGGTTGAGCCGGTGCTCGCGAATGTCCTGCGCGATCAATTCCTGGCCGGGATCGGAGCACATGTATTTGTAGTCGCGCGACACCACCACGCCGGGCAGCTTGGCGATGTGTTGCGCGACCGCCGGGCAATCCACCACCCCGGCGATGTTGTGCCCGCAGTGGCAGATGTAAAAGCCGATGCGGAGGTCGCCGTTGTTGCCGTTGCTGTTCATCCCGCGACCCTTTCGGTTGGCAATTCCTTCATGGGAACGAAGTTCCGCTGCAAGCCCAGTTGCCTGGGCGGGAACCCGAAGGCCAAGCCCATCAACTGGGTGAAATAAACCGTCGGCACGCGCGCCGGCCCCCAACGACGCTCAATCTGGTCGTGATAGGCGTCCAGGTTGAACTGGCAGAGCGGGCAGATCGTCGCCACCACGTCCGCGCCCCGCCGGGCGGCTTCCTTGAGCAGGATGTAGGTCAGGCGAAGGCCCGCTTCCGGCACGGTGCCCGTCAGGCTGCCGCCGCAGCACTTGGTTTTGAGGGGGTAATGGATGACTTCGGCGCCCAGGGTCGCCAGCAGCTGATCCATCGTCGTGGGGTTCCAGTCGTCATCGAAGGTCGAGTAGGGGCGCACCACCTGGCAGCCGTAATAAGGAGCCACTTTCAATCCTTTGAGCGGACGCACCACCTTCTCCTTGATGACATCCAGCCCCACGTCATGCACCAGCACGTCCAGCGGATGGCGCACGTTGGTCTTGCCGCTGTAAGTCATGCGGGCGGTGCCCAGGGCGCGATGGACGGCCGTTTTGATGTCGGGAAAATCGGTGATGTTGTGCTGGGTTTTATTGAGCACCAGGTAACAGGCGCTGCACGGGGTCAGCAAATCCTGCGGCCCCGTCTGCTCGGCGATGGCCAGGTTGCGCGCCGCCAGCACCGCCGCCTGGGCTTCGTCCACCGACATGTAGGCGGTGGCGCCGCAGCAATTCCAATCGTCCAGTTCGACCAGTTCGACTCCCAAGTGTTTCATCACCGGCAAGAGCGATTCCTCGTAGGCGCGGCCCAGCCCTTTGAGCGAACATCCGGGAAAATAGGAGTATTTCATGACGCCTCCTTGCCGCCGGCTTTGCCATCCCCCACCGTCGCGAGCATGGCGTCCAGCTCGGCCCGCCGTTCAATGCGTTCGTGCCGGAGCACGAATCGTCCGGTCCGAATCAGCCCAAGCCCCTGCCGCCAGGAGGCGAAGACGGCGCGCCAATTGGCCTTGAGAAAGAGCCGCATGACCAGCAGCGTTTCGGTGATGCGCCCCTTGCGGCGGACCATCTCCGAAAACTCGCGGGCCAGCACCGGAATGGGGAATCGCCTGGGATAGATGCCCTCCTGAATGGCGCGCTGTTTGAGCGCGTACATGATGTCCGTAATCCGAATCTTGCGGGGGCATTCGACGGTGCAGGCGTAGCAGGAGGCGCACAGCCAGATGGTTGTGCTGGTGAGCACCTCGTTCTTGAAATCCGCCCGCACCATGGCCATGACCTGGCGCGGCGAGAAATCCATGTAGATGCTCAGGGGGCAGGTGCCCGAACAGGTGCCGCATTGGATGCAGCTTTGAAGCTGTTCGCACCCCGACACGCTCATGATCTCTTTGGAGAACCCCCGAACCCGGTCGGCTTCATATTTGATGGTGCGTTTGATTTGCATCGTCCACTGCTCCAACATTAAACGTCGTTATGCCGGTCCAGCCGCATATAGTGGAATTATTTTCAGTAATGCTGCATTATAATGCTGAAGAATTGCTTATCATCCCTTGCCAATTATTGCACATTTTTTGCGATGGCCGATTCTCAGTTCAACGCCTCGCGCTGCCGGGCCTCCTGCTGGCTTCGTATCAAACAGCCGCGCCAGGCATCCATCCCGGCCCCCATCCCGGCGGAGGTTGCAATCAGCGCTACGTGGAGCGGGATATGACGGATGTTGGACGCCACCGCACTGCGGTTGGAATCGCAGGGGCGCGCAAATCCAGGCATTGCGCGCGATTCCGGATGTGGCAAGCAGAGTGGGGGCAATCCGTTGGTTCGTTTTGCTTGTGAGATTCTGCAAAAAGGAACCAAACTATGCGTGACCCTTTGCCATTCGCCCGTCTGATGTTTGGGAAAGATCTGCTTTCAAACCCCCAAGCGAACAGCCAGAGCCTCAAGCACACGGCCCATTTCTTCTTGCGTAAGAACTCCGATTTTGCGCTCAAGCTTGACGGTCGAAACGGTCTGGATCTGTTGCAGATGGAATGCGCCCGGCTTTAAGAATGGCTTGGGGATGGAAATTTCCCAACGATTCCCACGCAACGCCGTAGTATGAAGCAAGACGGAAACAACATCCAGTTCGTCGTCAGCAGGTTCGCCCGTCAAGAGCAGCGCCGGGCGGATCTTCGCCGCCATCCCAAAATCCACGATCCAAACTTCACCGGGAAGGACGCCTGGCATCTTCCTCCTCCATCCGGTCCAACATCATCGCCCCTTCAGTCGCCGCTTCATTGCAGGCCGCAACATCCTCATGGCGGCTGGCAATTTCTAAAAGAATTTGTCGGATCGCCCGCCGGTCCACTTCCGTCAGTTTTGGCAGTTCGCTGATGATTTCAGCCGCGCTCATGACGTAATCCTACCGTTCCCCGGCCCAATTGCCAACCGCAAACTTGATTCGCTGAATGTCAGAGGTCAGTGGGGCCAAACCGGAATGGCGCTTATGGTGTCAAGACGCGCCCGGCTGTTTGGCGCTTGCGTCGGCAAGGGGGGATGGCATTTTGGGGCGCATTATGAGAATTCTCTTTGTCGGGGGGACGGGGTTTATCAGCACGGCGGTGAGCGGGCTGGCGCTGGCCAGGGGGTGGGAGCTGTTTTTGATGAATCGCGGGCAGCATCATGCGAATCCGCCGGGGGCCAAAAGCCTGGTGGCGGACATCAACCGGGCCGACCAGGCGCGCGCCGCCCTGGGCAACCTGAAGTTCGACGTTGTCGTGGATTGGGTGGCTTACGCGCCGGCGGACATCGAGCGGGACCTGGCGCTGTTCCGGGGACGGACCGGGCAGTTTATTTTCATCAGCTCGGCTTCGGCCTATCAGAAGCCGCCGGCGCATTACGTCATCACGGAGTCCACGCCGTTGTGCAATCCGCATTGGGAATATTCGCGCAACAAGATCGCATGCGAGGAGCGGTTGATGAAGGCGTTCCGCGAGGAAGGGTTTCCGGTGACGATTGTGCGGCCGTCGCTGACGTATGATCCGCAGCTTCCCATCGCGCTGGGGGGCTGGGGTTGCTACACGCTGTGCGACCGGCTCAAGAAAGGGCGGCCCATCATCATTCATGGGGACGGTTCGTCGTTGTGGGTAAACACCCACGCCGAGGATTTTGGGCGGGGTTTCCTGGGGCTGTTCAGCAACGCGGCGGCGCTGGGACACGCTTTCCACATCACGTCGGACGAGGTGCTGACGTGGAACCAGATTTACGGGATGATAGCGGAGGCGATGGGGGTGGAGGCCAACGTGGTCCATATTCCGAGCGATTTCATCGCCAAGGTCGCGCCGAACGAGGCCGGCGGCCTGCTGGGAGACAAGACGTGGAGCACGGTTTTTGACAATACCAAGATCAAGACGTGGGTGCCGGGCTTTCAATGCGTCATTCCGTTCCGGGAAGGGATCCGGCGCACGTTGGCGGGTTTTGAGGCCGATCCCAGCCGGCGGCGGGTGGATGAGGCGGTGAACAAGGAGCTGGACATGATCCTGGCGGCGTGGAATCGCTAAGGTCGATTCCTTGAATCGTTGACGAAGTTTCGTCCCCCCCCCCCCGGCACGGCCCGGTTTTTCGGAGGCCGGAAGGCAAATCCAATGGCGGTTTCTCTCCCAGGGAGGGCAAAAAATGGTGAATTTTTAACAACTTACGTGTGGTGAAATCATGCCGATTCGAACGATAAGTATGGTAGGTTTAGTATGTCTAATTCGGCGGCACACATTGTGCTTGACCATAAGTCATGCTTAACGTTATGAAGCCAGAGGCAGGAGGTAAAACAGGCGCCGAGCCCCCAAGTGCCTGGCACAAGTTGGACCGGCCGCCTGCGGCCAGGCCGCGGTGCGCCAGTGGAGGGACAGGTTTATGACGTTAGTGCTTGCCCTTGTGCTGGTTCCGTTCCTTGCCGGGCTGGTTTTGCTGTGCCTGCGGTCCGAGCTGGCGCGCCGCTGGGTGGTGGTGACGGTGACGGCGGCGGTTTGCGCCTGGTGCATCGCGCTGGCCTGTCAATCAAGCCCCTTGAATCTCGGCGAACTCCCGGTGAGCCGGCATGTGCTGGATCCCATCATGATGGCGCTGGAGGCGCTGCTGGGCATCTATATTCTCTGGGTGGGGTTGCGGGCGCGGCATTTTCTGATCGTAGGGCTGATGGTGGCGCAAGGGGCGGTGATGGTGTGGCTGGAGTCGATGGGGGGGGCGGGGCTGGAGGGAGGGAGGGTGCTGTTTGTGGATAAATTCTCCGTAATTATGGCGCTAATCAACGGGCTGGTGGGCGGCGCCATCTGTCTTTATGCGGTCGGTTACATGCGGGAGTACCACACCGAGGCCCATCCGGAGGTGCCCGACCGGCGGCCGTTCTTTTTTGCGCTGTTGTTCGTTTTCATGGGGGCGATGTTCGGATTGGTGTTCGCCGACGATTTGCCGTGGCTGTTTTTCTTCTGGGAAATCACCACTTTGTGCTCGTTCCTGCTCATCGGCTACACGCAGACCGCCGAGGCCCGGAAGAACGCGCTCCGGGCGCTGGTGATGAACCTGGCCGGCGGCTTGACGTTTGCGCTGGCCATGGCCTGGCTTTACCGGGAGACGCACTGTCTGGGATTGCAGGCGCTGATCCGGACCGGGCACGCGGCGGCCCTGCTGCCCGCCGCCTTGCTGTGCTTTGCGGGCATCACCAAATCCGCCCAATGCCCGTTTTCGAGCTGGCTGCTGGGGGCGATGGTGGCGCCGACGCCCGTGTCCGCGTTGCTGCATTCGAGCACGATGGTGAAGGCGGGCGTTTACCTGGTCCTGCGGCTGGCGCCGGTCATCACCGGGACGAAGGTGGGCCTGATGGTGGCGTCGGTGGGCGGGGTGACGTTTCTCATTGGGTCGCTGGCGGCCATCACGGCGTCGGAAGCCAAGCGGGTGCTGGCGTGGTCCACGGTGGCCAATCTGGGGCTGGTGGTGTTGTGCGGGGGGGTAGGCACCAGCCAGGCGGTTTGGGCGGGGGTGTTGCTGATTGTTTTCCATGCCGTGGCGAAGTGCCTGCTGTTTCTGTGCGTGGGGGTGGTCGAGCATAAGTTGCACAGCCGCAACATCGAAGACATGTCCGGGCTTGTTCTCTACATGCCGCACGTGGCGGTGATGATGCTGATCGGGATGGCGGGGATGTCGCTGGCGCCGTTTGGGGTGCTGATCAGCAAATGGGCGGTGTTGCGGGCGGTGGTGGATGCCTGCCCGTTGCTCTCGGTGTTCATTGTCTTCGGCAGCGCGGCGACGCTGTTTTTCTGGGTGAAATGGATGGGGAAACTGGTGGAAGTGGAGCGGCCGCAGGAGCGGGCGGTCAACGAGATTTCGTTGGACGAATCGGTGGCCCTTTACAGCCTGTCGGCGGTCACATTTCTGGCCTGCCTGCTTTTTCCGCTGTTGTCGGCGCAGTTTGTGGAGCCGTATGTGGCCGGCATCTACGGCCAATCGGGGTCGCTGGGCCAGGGCAACCTCTTCATCATGGCGCTGCTGATGGGAGTGGTGATGTTGTTCCCGCTGAGCTTCCTGAGCCACGGCCGGGGGGTGACTTTGGTGGAGCCCTACCTCGGGGGCGCGAACATCCCGGGCAGCCCGCGCTTCAGCGGGTCGGGCGGGGCGGTCGAAAGGGTGGTCCTGCACAACTACTATTTGGGCGGTGTGCTCAATCAAACCCGGCTCTCCCGCACGGGCGAGGTCTGGGGCGCGGTGTTGCTGGCGGTGATGATAGCGTTTGCCATTTTATGAACCCCTGGCTTCGATTTCTCCTCTTCCTGGTGGCGGCCCCGCTGGCCGGCGGCTTGCTGGCGGGCTGGGACAGGCGCATTACCGCGCGGATGCAATCCCGGCGCGGCCCGCCGATTCTGCAGCCGTTTTATGACGTGCTCAAGTTGTGGCAGAAGCAGAACCTGGCGGTCTGCGCGGCGCAAAACTATTACGTCCTGTTCTATCTCCTGTTGGTGATCTTCACCGGGGGGCTGTTTTTCGCCGGGTCGGACCTGCTGCTGGTGGTTTTTGCGCTCACCACGGCCTCGATTTTCTTTGTGCTGGGCGCTTACAAGGCCAGCTCGCCCTACAGCTTTGTCGGCGCGGAACGGGAGCTGATCCAAATGATGGCCTATGAACCGATGGTGCTGCTGACGGCCATCGGGATGTACATGGCAACCAAGACGTTTTACATCGACGGCATCGCCGGCCACGGCGGGCTGCTGGTGGGGGTGTTGCCGGGGATTTTTCTGGGATTTGTCTTCATCCTGGAGATCAAGTTCCGCAAATCGCCCTTCGACCTGTCCGCCTCGCATCATGCCCACCAGGAGTTGGTGCGCGGCATCACCACCGAGTTCTCAGGGCGCACCCTGGCCATGATCGAGATGGCGCATTGGTATGAGAGTGTGTTTCTGCTGGGGTGGGTCTGGCTGTTTTTCGCCTCCCAGCCGGTCCTTGGCGTGGTGATGGCGCTGGGGGTGTATGGGTTTGTCGTGCTGGTGGACAACGTTTTTGCCCGGCTGAAGTGGCAGATGGCGCTGGGGGGGGCCTGGCTGGCGACGGCCGTGCTGGGATTCGGCAACATTATCATCCTTTCTTTCCAGCGGTAGGAGCCACCCCATGCAAGCCCTCAAAAAATCTCCCTGGATTCTCCACTACGACGCTTCAAGCTGCAACGGCTGCGACATCGAGACGCTGGCCTGCCTGACCCCGGTTTTCGATGTTGAGCGGCTGGGCGTCATCAACACCGGCAACCCGAAGCACGCCGACATCTTTCTGGTGACTGGCGCGGTCAACGAACAAAGCAAGGTCGTCATCCAGAACCTTTATCGCCAGTTGCCGGAGCCGAAGGTGGTGGTGGCGGTGGGGGCCTGCGCCGCCACCGGCGGCATCTTCCGGGAGTGTTACAACGTTTCGGGCGGGGTGGACTCGGTGGTGCCGGTCGATGTCTATGTGCCCGGCTGCTCGGCGCGGCCGGAAGCCATCATTGACGGCGTCCTCAAGGGCCTGGCGGTCATGGAAGAAAAACACAAGCGAATGCAATTGAAAGAGGAACCTGTATGAATCCCAAGCAAACACTCGAAGTCATTGACCTGAACGCATTGCTCAAGGGCGTCAGCGCCCTGCGCGCGCGGGGCGCCCGCCTGGTGCAGATTGGCGCCACGACGCTGCCGGACAAATTTGAATTGACCTACAGTTTCGACGTGGAGGACGGCCTGGCCAGCCTGCGGGTGGAGGCGCCGAGGGAGGACCCGCGCGTGCCCAGCATCAGCTCGATTTACGGCTGCGCCTACCTTTACGAGAACGAAATGCACGATCTCTTTGGCATCAAGGTGGAAGGGATGGCGCTGGACTTTCACGGCACGTTGTACAAGACGAAGGTCAAATTTGCCTTCGGCCAGGTCAAAGCGCCCGCCGCCAAACCCCCGTCCGCGCCCAAAGCGCCCGCCGGCGAACCCGCCCTGGCCGGGGTGGCGTAAACGCACCGATTCCCATGGCCCGCACGATCATTCCTTTTGGTCCGCAACACCCGGTGCTGCCAGAGCCGATTCATCTGGACCTGGTGGTCGAGGACGAGAGGGTGGTTGAGGCGCGGCCGTCGGTTGGATTCGTACACCGCGGCCTGGAAAAGCTGGTGGAAAAGAAGGACTACCAGGAGTTCGTCTATGTGGCGGAACGGATTTGCGGCATCTGCAGCTTCATCCACGGCCAGACCTACTGCCAGGCGATCGAGGCCATGATGAACATCCCCGTCCCGCCCCGCGCCCAATACCTGCGCACGGTCTGGGGCGAGCTGTCCCGCATCCACAGCCATCTGCTCTGGCTGGGTTTGATGGCGGACGGCATGGGCTTTGAGAGCCTGTTCATGCATTCCTGGCGGGTGCGCGAACGGGTGCTGGACGTCATCGAAGCCACCACCGGCGGCCGGGTCATTTTCGGGTCCTGCAAAATCGGCGGCGTGCGGCGGGACATGGACGCCGGGGCGATCCGGAACACTTTGTCCGAGTTGGAGATCATCGAGCGGGAGATGCGCGACCTCACCCGGGTGTTTCTAAACGACAGCTCCGTGAAACGGCGGTTGAGCGGCTTGGGCGTGATGTCCCGGCAGGAGGCCCATGAGCTGGGTTGCGTCGGCCCGGTCCTGCGGGCCAGCGGCGTGGCCCAGGACATGCGCCAGTTGGGCTATGCCGCCTATGGGGAACTGGAGATGGAACCGGTCACGCGCACGGAAGGGGATTCGTTTGCGCGCTGCGCGGTTCGTTGCGAGGAATTGTTCCAGGCCGCCAGCCTGATCCGCCAGGCGCTGGGCAAAATCCCGGCGGGGGAAATTGGGGTGAAGGTCGCCGGCAATCCCACAGGGGAAGTCATCATGCGCACCGAACAGCCGCGGGGCGAAGTGGTCTATTGCCTCAAGGCCAATGGCACGAAGAACCTGCAGCGGTTCCGCGTCCGCACCCCGACGTTCGCGAACCTGCCGGCCATGCTGAAGTTGCTGCAACAATGCGAACTGGCCGACGTTCCCATGCTCGTCCTGACCATCGACCCGTGCATCAGTTGCACAGAAAGGTGACATGCCTTACTTCGAGATGGCCCGCCTGGCCTTGAAATGGGCGCTGCGCAAACCGGCCACAACGCGGTATCCCTTTGCGCCGCGGCGGCCCATCACGGGGTCGCGCGGCCAGTTGGTCTTCACCCGGAGCGGCTGCGTTTATTGCACCGCCTGCGCCAAGAAGTGCCCCACCGCCGCCCTGGAGGTGGACCGGGCGCAAAAGAAGTTCGCTTTGGACCGGTTACGCTGCATCAGTTGCGGGTGCTGCGTCGAAATCTGCCCCAAGGATTCCCTTTCCCTCTCCACGGACCACGGCTCGCCGGCCGTGTCGAAGGACCCCGAGATTTATCCCCGCAACTGAAGTGAAAACAGGCGCGCCAGATGAATTGGACTTGCATTTTGGCGCGAAAATGTTAGATATTCTAATTCGCATGGATGGCCCGATAAGCGGACCTTAATCTTATGAATACAGACACAGCGGACACATCAGGCGCCACAGGCAAATACGCCTGGCGCGAGTTGGGGCGGGTGGACCCGCCCAAGCGGCCGGCGCGGGACCGGCTGTCGGATTTCAACCTGGTATCGCAACCCTACGACGAGGCGACCGCCAGCCAGCAGGCCAGCCGTTGCGTGCAGTGCCCCAATCCCAACTGCGTCACGGCCTGCCCGCTGGAACTGCCCATACCGGAATTGCTCAGCCTGACGGCGGACGGGCGATTTGGCGAAGCGGCGCAACTGCTTTTCAGCACCCAGAGCCTGCCGGAGTTCGTGG